>Ga0187857_10000048_pt1 | contig 147826 bp, 125 predicted proteins | sample June2016WEW_8_10_FD_132984 | JGI IMG/M metagenome (GOLD analysis project Ga0187857, IMG submission 132984) | Peatland microbial communities from SPRUCE experiment site at the Marcell Experimental Forest, Minnesota, USA - June2016WEW_8_100 | ecosystem: Environmental > Terrestrial > Soil >... | reverse complement strand
TTCCGACAGGGTGGATAACGAAATGGTTGATCATCCCCGGCGCTGGGACATTAAGGCAATCCGCGAGTTTATGTTTACCTTCGGAATAGTGAGCTCGGTGTTTGACTATCTCACCTTTGGTGTTTTGTTATTCATCCTCCATGCTAACCCGAAGGAATTCAGGGCAGGATGGTTTGTGGAGTCTGTCATATCAGCAGCGCTCATTGTACTTGTTGTCCGTACAAGGAGGCCTTTTTTTAAAAGCATGCCTGGGAAATATCTCTTGATGGCAACGCTGTTAATTGTTGTCATGACGCTTATAGTACCATTTACGCCGCTTGGTGATATTTTTGGATTTACCCGGCTGCCGATTTCATTCCTTATGATAGTAGGCTTAATTACGATATGTTACATTATAACAGCGGAAATAACGAAGAAGATTTTCTATAAGAAGGTGAAATTTTAAAGGGGTAGTATTTGATATCAAAAACTGTAAATAAATACCATTTTATGTAAATATATTTCCATTTTTTTCAATAATTTATCTTTTATTTTTACGAGTAATAATGGCACGTACGATGTCGAAGGAAATCTTATTACGCCATCCAATGGAAACGGTCCGTTAATCGTTTCAGGTGGCTCTGTAACTGGAATAGGTATAGCAGCGCAGTAACTATTAATCACATCATCAGCCAAGATCCTCCTGCTGGAACATCAGTTCCAGTTGGTTCCTCGGTTGTTTTCATAACCTCACTTGGGCCACAGCCGATACCCATGGTGACGGTTCCTAGACATTGCGGGCATGACGACAGCAAATGCCAAGGCTGCGGTCATAGCGGCCGGCCTTACTGCGGGGGGTGTTTCAAATAACCACAGCACCACCGTGCCTGCCGGGAGTGTGATCAGCACTTCACCTGCTGCGGGAGCATCAGTGGCACAGGGGACTGCTGTTTCGTTTAACGTTTCCATCGGTAAATAGCAAAAGGTAGCAGAAGGAAAGTGGGCGGTGGGCCTAAGAGGTCAGCTGCCCATTGTATTCTTGCAGATGGTCTAAGTTTTTTCAGAGTAGAGATTCCTGCGATAGATGAGTGCTTTTGAAATCACTGAAAACCAATGATCTCGTGATAAGATATATGTAAATGATCACATCATGTCAGAGTGCCGATCCTCGCATGTAATCTACACATTGGTCCTATTTACTAATGATTAGTTTCCTATAATAATCTGTCCCTCTTATATTTTCGAGGTCAGGATCTGTCTTAATAATATTCCACTTCTTGAATCCCTTATCTATAGCCAGGTTAAGAGAAGTGGTTGCATCATCCTTTCTTCCCTGTTTCGAGTAGATACATGCTATGTTATAATAAACATCCGGATCAGTTGGATAAAGCTGCGCCATCTTCTGTAATATTGAAAGGGCATTCTCGTAATCACCACTTTCTGCATACTGAATGGCAAGTGCATACAGGACCTCTGCTGAACCAGGCCTGATAGATAGAGCCTTTTTATAATGGTCGATAGCATCCTTTTTGTTTCCCTTGTTCCTGTACATTTCAGCCAGTCTGTAATGGAGGTCATAGTTCTGGGAATCAGTCTTGAGCATTTCATTAATCGAAGCTATGACATTATTAATACCTCTCTGTTTCGCAAGAGCAATCTGGATATAGTCATTAGCTTGGGTATTCCGAGGGTCTAATTGTAAAGCTTTCTTAAATTCCAAAACTGCTTCATCCACTATTCCAAGTTCATAGAGTGCATAACCAAGCCGGAAATGTGTATCATTGAAGTTTGGATCTATTTGGAGTATTTTTCTGAATTGATTTATTGCTTCCTGAAAATTCCTTTGTTTAGTAAGCCCGAGACCTAAAGTATAGCGGGCAAATATATAGTTGGGCATTAAATCCAGGGCTGCTTGGGCGTGATATATTGCTCCTTGAATATCATTATTGTTGTAGAGAGCACCAGATAAATTTGAATGTGCAAGATAGTTATCTTTTTGTACATTAAGTGCATGACTAAATAACGTAATACTGTCTTTCCAGTACCCCACCTGCACCCAAGTTCTCCACATCAGAACCGGGATAATCACAACAAAGAAAAATATTAGGATGTACTTTTCAATTTGCCATCTCTTGACGAGAGATGTAACACCCCAAGTAAGCATTATGAATATTCCGATAAGTGAAATGTAAGTATATCTATCCGCCATGGATTGGGATCCTACCTGGACAATACCAATGACTGGAACGAGGGTTCCCAGATACCAAAGCCATCCCACCAGAAGATATGGAAATTGTCTTGTAAATCTAAACGTGAATAGCGTGATAAGTACTAACAAGAGAGAGGATCCAACTACAAGCAGCGAACTGAATGTTCCGGGATATGTATAAAATACCGATAGGTTAATTGGCCAGAACATCTTCAAGAGATAGCCAATATATGCGGTGGATGCATTTGCAATCCTACTACCAATCGGATAAATATCCGAGCTGCCCAATGCCCCGCCGCTCTTCTGTGCAAGAAATGTTATGATGCATGACATCCCTGCAAGAACAAAGAGTGGGATTTTCTCCCATAAAAGAGAACTGACCCTATCCCAATGAATGTCAGTTAATATGCTCCTTATATTTTGAGGAAAAACACCAGTCTCAGAATTGTCAAACTCTATCCGTTGGATAGGCCAGAAATCTAAGAGAAGTAAAATAAATGGAAGTGTTACAAGCATGGGCTTGGCCATAAGACCCAGGATATACAGTGTGATCACGAGGAGATATTTTAGGGCTCCATGCTGCTCAACATACCAAGTGTAACTCCATATAGTGAGCATAAAGAAAAAAGTACTCAAGACATCTTTGCGTTCAGCTATCCAGGCAACCGACTCCACATGAAGAGGATGGATAGCAAACAATGCTGCTACAACAGCACACTTCCATTTTTCACCTGTCATTCGAAAGAAAATGAAAAACAATAGCAACGAATTGGCAATATGGAGAAAGACATTAGTAAGGTGATGCATCCCAGGGTTCATATTGAAGAATTCCACATCGAGCATGTGTGAAAGCCAGGTGAGAGGATGCCAGTTGCTGGCATATCCGATAGAAGTAAAGGCCCATCGCATGCTATCGAGAGTAATCCCTTTTTCGACCATGGGATTATTTATTACATACTGAGGGTCATCATAACCGTTAAACTCAAAATTTATTACCTGGTAGTAAATAGCGAAAATAGAAACTATAAAAAATGTGACTATGAGAATTTGAGAACATAATCTTTTTGAATTTATTTTCATGATATCTTATAAATAATATCTGTATTCAATAGTTATGACAACTATTTTATCCACCAACCTATTCACCTGGAGTGAAGATTACTGCAATAAATAAGCGCTGTCCTTTAACTCTGAAACATGAACATCTTGCATCAAGATCTATGCTGCACAGGTGATAAGCTTAGTCCGTGTAGTATAGCACGATAGCTACACCTTAACTTGCCGGCCAAGAAGTATCTAACCATCATCATGCTCTTTCAAGTTGAAAGTATGCCTGAGTCAAATGAGACGAAAGTAATAACAAAAGTGACCCAAAAACTAACACAGTGACACCAATAAGGCCCGAATCAAAGCACAAGAAGATGCTAGAAAATGGGATGAAATGACCTATAACAAATTGAAAATATTAACTGGCGGAAGCGCATGGGAATCGAACCCACCCGGGACGCTCGTCGCACCCCACAACCGGATTTGAAGTCCGGGGGACCCACCAGGACCCGTCCGCTTCCAAAAACCAGGATAACACAATATGACAGATATGACCAATGATGCGTCTGTAATTTCCGCTATGCCCAAGCGGATGTGTTTTCATGGTGCTGGGGAAGGGTTTTGCAGAGATATTCAAATGAGTTCTGTGCTCAATTATCCGGGCCACATTTTGTATCTTGACAGCTAAGATCTAAGCTGTATTTGATGATTCCATGATAATCAGGCTGCTCGTCTGCTTCGTAGTTTCTATCCTTGTGCACCTTCTGATCATAATCCAGCCGCTTCATTTTACAACAGAACCGACAGAGGTTCTGGGTCGCACATCAGCCGTTCCTGTCAGTCTGGTGGATATTCCTCAACAGCTTGAAAGCCTTAGTGATGTGAAGATTACACCAAACATACCGGATTCTTCTTCAATGAACAAAAATGATGGAGAGGGCGTGAGTTTTGTGGCTGAGGGAGGAGTTGGGGCGGCCTATATCAGTAAGCTCAAGGTCAAGATATTCCGTTTCTGGCAGTATCCACAGGCTGCCATTCAGAAGGGGGAGCAGGGGAATGTGTCGGTCGTATTCGTGCTTAACGACAAGGGCGTGGTTGTGGACATGGGTGTTCTTGCCAGCTCCGGTTCTTACACCCTCGATTCAGCCGCAATGGCTGCCGTTGAGCAGGCAGGCCCCTTTGGGGCTTTTACCAAAGACATCAAAGACAAGAATCTAAAGATCACCGGGCACTTCCGTTATGTCCTTGATTGAGGTGTTTCTGTAAAGGACATTTTATTACTTAAAGCAGACATTTAGGATTATGATATAGGTACCGAAAAACATCGTTTATCGTTCTTCCATGAATAACTGCAGATGTAGCTCGCTGTTGTGTGCTTCCAAGTGAGAATGTACGGTCTCTTGGGTCTTGCATCTCGGCCTTCAAAGGACTAAAGAGCTAAGGTATGCGGTTTTTGCTTACGAATGATGATGGGATCTACGCACAGGGGCTTGCAGCCATTAAACAGGAGCTGGAAAAGATAGGCGAGGTAGTGGTGATTGCACCAGTTACGGAGCAGTCGGCCGTGGGGCATACCATTACTATCTCCGATCCGTTGAAGGTCATTCCTATCCACCGTTCAGGTGAGTTTTACGGCCACGGCATTACGGGTTCTCCTGCGGACTGCGTAAAGCTGGGTATCTCGAGCATCCTGGAACAGCCGCCCGATGTGGTGGTCTCAGGCATTAATAGGGGAGAGAATGTCGGTATCAACGTGCTTTATTCCGGCACGGTTTCGGCAGCCACCGAGGCCCTCATCCTCGGCTACACCGGGATAGCACTGTCGGTGGACAATTTCATGAATCCGGACTATCAAGCTGCCAGCATCTTTGGTGCACGTCTTGCCATGAAGTATGCACAGCGGAAAAATCCCTTGCCGTTTGCCCTTAATGTGAACTGCCCCTCATGCCCTTTGCATGAGATTAGGGGGGTCAGAATTACCAGGCAGGGTGATTCCCGGATCGTGGATGAGTTTGTCCGGCGTGAGAGCCCCCGTGGTACGACCTACTATTGGCAGGCCGGTTTGACACGGATCATTGATGAGGGCGAGGATACCGATGCCGTGTGCCTAAGGAACAGGATGATCTCGATCACACCGATCCACTACCGGCTTGGTGCAAACTGGATCAGCCAAGATGACCTGAATCAGGCCTATCTGGAGAATCTGCTCCATGGAGCTTGAGCATATCGAGGCATACTTGGGTTATGCCTTTGCGAACAGGGATCTCTTGAGGGAAGCCCTCACGCACACCACGTATGTCAATGAGCACAAGGAACTCGGTCTCAGGGACAATCAGCGCCTTGAGTTCCTGGGGGACACGGTGATCAACTCAATAATCACGGCCAGACTCTTCCTCTTGTTCACTGATGAGAAAGAGGGGCCGCTCACCAAGAAGCGGGCGGAGCTCATCAGCGAAGGCGCGCTCTCCAAGATTGCGCGCCACCTGGGCATCGGCAAATACCTGTATCTGGGCAAGGGGGAAGAGATGGATGGCGGCCGGAAGAAGCCGTCCCTGCTGGCAGATGCCTATGAGGCCCTTGTTGGAGCTATCTTCCTCGACTGCTCGTATGAGAAGACCGCCCGGGTCGTACAAAGGCACTATGAAGATGCCCTCGGTACCTTTGAGGAAATATCCATTACCGATTACAAGAGCCTGCTGCTTGAGTTCTGCCAGTCACAATTCAAGGCATTGCCCAAGATTATTGTGATTCATGAACAGGGCCCGGAGCATGATAAGGAATTTGATGTAAGTGTCATGCTTAAGGATAAGGTTGTCGGTTCGGGAAAAGGGAAAAACAAAAAACAGGCAGCGCAGCTCGCATGCAAGGAGGCATTGAGATTGCTGGATTATCCCCTGTAGTCATCCCTGTCTTTGTAACGAACCTGGGATGTGCCCATCGGTGCGTTTTCTGCGACCAGGGTCAGTTCGCCCCCCCCATGCCGCCCGGGGATGTTGCGGCGCACGTAGATAAATTCATCGCGCACTGCAGGCAGGGTAGCGCGCGGAGGCGTATACTCGGGTTTTACGGAGGGTCTTTCACCGGCATGAAAGACGGCCTGCTTGAAGGCTACCTTGATGCGACACGCGGCTTGATTACTCAGGGACGTATCCATGCAGCCAAGGCCTCCACACGTCCTGACATGGTTTCAAAGCATACCTTGTGCCGCCTGTATGAAGCAGGGTTCGAGGAGTTGGAGATCGGCATCCAGTCTATGGACGATTCCGTGCTTGAGGCAAGTTCAAGGGAGCATACGAGAGTTGATGTAATCCGTGCCTGTGCCCTGGTGAAAGAATCGGGAATGAGGCTGGGCGTCCAAATCATGCCGGGGCTTCCCGGCGAGGACATCCGGAGCTTCAAGCAAACGGTTGCTGACGTGATAAAGCTTAAGCCTGACACTGCACGGATATACCCGACAGTGGTGCTTGCAGACACCAGGCTTGAAGAGCTCTACCTTTCGGGGAAATATTTGCCGCTTTCTCTTGATGAGGCAGTGAGGCGGGCCTTGTATGCTTCAATCATGCTGGAAGGTGAAGGTTGTACTATCTTGCGCATGGGTCTTCCTCCATCACCGGGGTTAAAGATCATTGCCGGGCCTTATCATGAATCGTTCGGGTTTCTTGTAAGGTCCTTAGGGTATTGCATGATGGCACAGCAGATAGTGGATGAGCTTGGCACGGGCTGTGAGCTCTCTGTCCATTCAAGAGCCATCCCAGAGCTTATCGGATATCGGCGCAGCACCTTGAAAGCGCTCAGATTTTCATTCAGTTTTGATGACACTTTACCGAGGGGATATATCAGGGCATATGTGTCAAGAGAAAGTGCTTGTATACAACTACAGGATATTTTAGAGTATATTCTATGAAATCACTTATTGTTGATGTGAACACCATTCCGGTCCTTCCGGAGATTGCCGATGCCGTGATCAGAATGGCACTTGATGAGGAAGTTTCTACCGTTAAGATTGCACGCCTTATCGAGAAAGACCAGGCATTGACCGCACGCATCCTTTCTTTATCGAACTCCAGTTTCTACAAACGGTCACGCCAGATCTACACGGTCAGGGATGCAGTAGTGGCTGTCGGTGTGGAGGCGGTCAGGTCGTTGGCCTTGGGCTTGTGCATTCTCAATTTGTTTCCTAAAAGGAATAACTCTGCGATCGATTGCAAAGAGTTTTGGAGACATTGCATGGGTTGCGCCATATATGCCGAGGCAATGATGGAGAAGATTTCTCCACAACTTGGGGGGAAAGCCTTTTGTGCAGGGCTGCTCCACGATATAGGCAAACTGGTGCTCGACCTGACGAACCATGAGGAATATGCGTCCGTCATTGAAAAGGCCCGTGATGGGACCCGTCCGCTGGACGAAATTGAAAAGGAGATGCTCGGGATCACCCATGCAGATGTGGGCCATGATGTGGTCGCGCACTGGAAGCTGCCAAGTCTGTATGAGGAGTCCATCTGGTGCCATCATGCACCGGTGCAGGTCATCGATGATGACCAGTTCAAGATTTCAGGCGTCATCAATATCGCCAATACGTTAGCCCATATGACCGGCATCGGCTCCTCGGGCAATACCTATCCCCAGCAAGTCACCATATCGCTCCTTAAGAAATTCTCTCTGAGCACCGAGGTCTTGGATGGCCTGATGGAGAGCGTGCCGAAACAGATCGATATGATCTGCGAGGAGATCGGAATCGGGAAACCGACTGAAGGCCTTTTTGGCTTGGTGAACAGGGCCAGCATTCGACTTTCTGAGATCTCCGTCAAACTCCAGCAGCAGAGCACGCAATCAAACGTTGCAAGAAAACGCTCCGAGATCCTGCTCCAGCTCTTAAAGGAGCTGAACAACACATCCAAGATTTCAGACGCACTTGCGAGGGCATCCGAGACGATGTTTCATGCAGGATTGATCAAGGGTTTCCTCGGAGGCTTCAAGTTGGGTGACCATAACCTGGTATTTGAACACAGGGATGAGGGCTCGCCCAGATTCATCAAGGTGGGTGATAATGAGGTCAAGTCCATGGTGCTCGATGGGGGCTATTCTGCAGGTATGAACCTCCCCTGGGGCGTGTTTGTCCACCTCGACCTCTGTGACCCTGAGATCGGTGATGATCAGGAGTTCATTTCCTCGCTGATAGGTGCGGTAGCCTCCTCCTTGCGGCGTATCCATGCTGAAACCTCACTCCAACAGGAAAAGACCCTGCTTAGACAGGCCTTAAAGACCGCATCACAAGAGAAGCAAAAGGCCGAAGACCTGATGCACCTGAACAAAGAACTCATGGATGCATCAACCTTTGGACTATGTCTCGTGGATGAGAAAAATAAGGTCCTCATCGAGAATGCAATGTCCTTGGAGGTCAGAGAACTTTTAGGCATTGCAGACAAGGATTTGCTCAATGCACTTGATGTCTCAGGCACCCTTAGTGCCGCGCAGCTCAAAGATGCCCTTGCTTTAAGGTATGCAAAAGATTTGACCTGGAGCCTTAACGGTCGGTCTTTCCGAATCACCGTGCGACCGGTACAGGTAAACAACTGGGCCTTGCTTGCCCTTTGGGACATCACCGGTGAAATCGAGGAGCAAAAGCGGACCCTGGCCTTTGCCAAGATGTCTGTCGTGGGAAGCCTTGCCGCGTCCATGGCACACAACATGAAGAGCCCGCTGGGTGCAATCCACGGGTTTGCCAGCATCATACGGGATGATATCAAACATGACAAGATGAGGGTCCTCAGAGGTAACGAAGAAGACCAGGATCTGCCTGACATGCTCGGCAATATCATCACTGCCTCCGAGAACCTGTTGAAGATCGTCAACCAACTCTTGAGTTTTACCCGGAAATGGGAAAGCTCGGAAGATGAGGTAGGTCTTGAGGGCTTTGTCGAGGGAATATTCCAGCTGATCGGCGCTCAGGCGAATGCATCCGGGGTGGCGCTTGTCAAGGACGTCCAGCCGATACAGGTGCGCATGAAGGCCGATGCCATAGAGCAGGTTATTATTAATCTACTGATGAATGCCATTAATGCATCTTCAAAAGGATCACAAATCCTGGTAAGGGTGCATCGGAGCAAGGGCGGAATAGAATTCTCGGTGGTCGATCACGGCATCGGCATGGACAATGATCAGGTAAAGAAGATATTCGACCCACTGTATACGGCATGGCCGCTTAAGACAGGTATGGGCCTCGGACTTTCACTGGCAAAAGAGATCGTCGATTCCCTGGGGGGTATGATTCGTGTGAGCTCCAAACTTGCAGAAGGCTCTACTTTCACGGTATGGATCCCGGAAGGTAAGGGGTAATGATGGAACATAAGATTTTAATTGTCGAAGACGACCTTGTTTTCAGGAACTACCTCTACCAGGTCCTTAAATATGACTATGACGTTACTGCTGTTCCTGGCCCGCTGGAGGCCATAGAGGCCATAAAACAGAGTCCCTACAGCCTCTTGATCACAGACCTCAGGATGCCCGATATGGATGGGAGGGCACTGGTCGAAAAGGTGCATGGCGAGCTCGATGCATCAATAATGGTGATTGTGATTACGGCCTTTGAGGATGACTGGCCCATGGATATCGCCATGTCATCGAACGTCTTCAGGTACCTCCGCAAAGGCGCCTTTCTGCCGAGCGAGCTCAAGCAAAACGTGGAAAAGGCCCTTGAAGTGAGAGGCTCTATAGTGAGCCTTAATGAGTATAAAAGACGGGCGGACATCTCGGAGACCCTCTATAAGGACGTATTCGACAACTCAACCGATGCACTTTTTGTTACCGATATCGACCTAAGGCCGTTGGCGGCGAACAAGCGTTTTGAGGAGATGTGCGGATACAGCCTTGATGAACTCAAGGACAAGACGCTCTTTGACATGATCTCCCATGATGATCGTGATCAGGCCCGGCAGGCCTTTAATGCCCAGATTCGTGGAGAAGGCCCGGGCTCTGTCAAGGTTAATCTGTTGCTTCGTGATGGTGTAAAACGCCATGTGAAGGTATGGGCCAGGCTTGTCAAAGATATAAGGGGCATGGAGAATGCCGTCTTCTGTATTGCCCGGGACGTGGACCGGGACCTTGAGGCCCGACAAAAAGGGGATGCCGCCTTACAAGTGCTTCATAGGGAGATAAAAGAAAAGACACATGCCGTTCAGGTCTTGGAAAGAAAGCTGAGCAAACTCACCGAGCATGCAAAAGACATGATCATATGGCTCGATGGCGATTGCAGGTGCGAATATATCAACGCCGAGGCATTGAGGATATTCGGGCACTCATCCACGGCACTATTAGGTAAAGAGCTCCCATGGCGGGATATCATTCACCCTGAAGATCAGGATCTCATAAAAAAGATCAAGGACCTTGCCGAGGATCGGGTAATCCGCGATGAAGGGGAGGTACGGGTTTATTCCGGTTCACGCGCCCTGCACCATCTATCCTACAGGGTCTTCATGGAATATGCCGAAGACGGCAAGCGCTTAGGTGTCGGCATCGTGGCTGAGGATATCACCCAGCAGAAACTGGCCGAGCAGGAGCTCAAAAACGCAAACCGTAAGATCCAGGAATTCAACGAACGCCTTTCGAACGGTGTCAGCCAGAAGATCAAGGCCCTTCGGGAGAGCGAGGAACGCTATAAGAATATTGTGGAGGACTCGAGCGACATTATCTTCTCGCTGGATGGTGATGCAAGGATTCTTTACATGAACAGGAAGGGGCTCCAGATGTTGGGGATGAGCCTTGAGAAAGTCTATGGTCTCCATTGCAGCTCTTTCATCGCAGACGAGGCATCTGAGAAGAAGCTTCGAGAGATCATCAGCATAATGGACAGCAGTGATTATCATGAGCCCTTTGACCTTGCCATCGACACACCATCATCAGGTCGCAAGATCTACCGGGCCGATCTGGTGAAGATAGGTGAGAAGAACAGGCACGAGACCGTGTGCGTTGCAAAAGACATAAGCGAGGACATCGCCAAGAAAAAGAGGCTTCAGCTTCTTGCCAATATTGAGCATTACAGCGCGGATGCCATCATCGGACTTGATGGGAACGGAGGGATACTCTCCTGGAATCAGGGTGCACAGATGATGTTCGGCTGGAAAGAAGAGGAGATCATCGGCAAGTTCCTGTTCATCATGGTGCCCGATAATGATATCAAAGAAGCCGAAGGCATGCTCCATGAGGTCAGGTCCAAGGGGCTTGTCAAGGATCACGAGGCCAAGTTGAGAACAAAGACTGACCGGATCTTGGATGTGGGCATCACCATGACCACCCTGCGTGACGAGGCTGATGAGATATCAGGCTTCTCCGCCATCATAATGGACCATACCGAGAAGAAGAGGATGGAGGCGGCACTCATTCAGACAGAGCGGCTTGCCGCGATGGGCAAGCTGTCGGCAAGCATCGCACATGAAATTAATAACCCGCTCTATGGCATAAGGAGTTGTTTAAATCATGTCCTGAATGCCGAGAAGGGGAATGTTGATAACCAGTTCGTCAAGCTTGCCATCAAGGAAACCGACCGTATAGCGGATCTGATCCGCAACATGAAGACCTTCTACCAGCCGCACGAGGGGAAGGTCCAGAGCGTGGACATCCATGAGGTGCTGCGCGAGGTATTCATCCTCAACAGAAAATACCTGGAAGAAAATATGGTTAAGCTTGTCTTCAATCCTGCACGTTCGTTCTCTATTGAATGCATGCCTGAACAGATCAAGCAGGTCTTTATCAACATTATCGCCAATGCTGTAGAGGCAATGCCCGAAGGTGGGGAGCTTCATGTGGAGACGCACGAATCGGAAGACAGCCAGGAGATCAGGGTATCTTTCCGCGATACCGGGGTTGGAATTGCACGGGATGATCTCCCTTTGATATTCGACATGTTCTATTCCAAAAAACCCATGGTCAAAGGGGTAGGGCTCGGGCTCTCGGTGAGCTATGGTATCGTAAAACGCCACGGCGGTACCATGGAGGTGGCCAGCGAGGAGGGCAAATGGACGACAGTAACCGTGACACTGCCCGTAAAGCCGCCTATCGCCCGGCAGATGCAGCTTGATCTGAAGTAGCATGACTTCAGGCTTCACCTCGGGGTACGTCACCATCATCGGAAGGCCGAACGTCGGTAAATCCACATTCCTGAACCGTGTGCTCGAGGCCAAGCTTTCCATAACCACCAGCAAGCCCCAGACTACGCGTGACCGAATCCTCGGGATATGGAATGCACCAATGGTCCAGGTCATCTTCTTGGATACGCCCGGAATACACGTCTCGGATAAGGCTCTGAACCGTTACATGCTGGACAAGGCTGTAAGAACCATCGCAGATGCGGACCTTGTACTTGTCATGGCGGATCACCTGGATACGAAAGAAAAGCTTGAGGAGGTGGTTGGCTTTATCACCGGGGAAGGTAAAGAGGCAATCCTGGTAATCAACAAGGCCGATCTCCTGAGTGAAGCTTCAGCAGCATTAAAGCTCCGGGAACTGGGGCAGGTCTTCCGGTTCAGCTTCCAGTGCTGCATCTCCTCGACAAATGGGACAGGCATTGATGTACTTTTAGATGAGATCAAAAAACGTCTCCCTGAAGGGCCCCAGTATTATCCCGACGACATGATCACCGATGCACCAGAGCGGTTCTTGTGCAAGGAACTCATCAGGGAGAAGGTCTTCACCCTCACCCGCAAAGAGATACCTTATGCAGTGGCAGTGGAGATTGAAGATTTCCGTGAGGAAGAGCCTGTGTACATCAGGGCTGTCATCCATGTGGAGAGGCAGTCTCAAAAAGCTATAGTAATCGGGTCTCAAGGCAAAATGCTCAGGGAGATCGGCACACAGGCAAGATTTGAGATCGAGCAGCTTTTAGAGCGCAAGGTCTTTCTCGATCTTTTTGTGCGTGTCACCAAGGACTGGTCAAAGGATCCCAAGGCGTTAAGGGAACTGGGGTATCTATAATGCCTGTTGTCGCCATCGTGGGCAGGCCCAATGTAGGCAAATCGACCCTCTTCAACCTCCTCATCGGAGAGCGGCGCGCCATAGTCGGGCCTCAGCGGGGCATAACCCGGGACAGGATATACGGCAGGTGGCCGGTAGATGAGGATCTGGAAGTGGACCTGGTTGATACGGGCGGGTTTGACACCATTGGTGATATCCCCTTTTCCTGCCCGGTGCGTGAACAGACCCTCCTTGCCATTGAGGATGCCGATCTGATCCTCTGCCTTTTTGATGCCAAGTCACCCCCCACACCCGATGATATAGAGCTGGTGAATCTTCTGCGGAAGACTTCTGCCCAGGTGGTCTACATTGCCAACAAGGTTGATGATCCTAACATTCAATATACCTCTGCTTCGCTGTATGAACTGGGGATCGATGAGCCCATAGAGGTATCTTCTCTCAATAGGAAAGGTATATCGGAACTGAAGGAAGCAGTGAGGAAACGCTTGGGCCCTCAGGCGATATTACCCGTGGAGATTCAAACGGACGCAGTCCGTGTGAGCATCTTGGGCAGGCCCAATGTGGGCAAATCACTCCTCTTAAACAAGATAATCGGCGAGGACAGGGCTATTGTATCCCCGGAGGCCGGTACCACCCGGGATTATGTGGATATCTCTGTGGAGCGCACCGGTAAACAATATATTTTTGTGGATACCGCGGGTATTCGAAGAAAGTCACGAATTGAAGACAGCATCGAGCGGTTCAGTGTCATGAGGTCCCTTCAGAACATAAACATGTCACATGTATGCCTGCTGCTCGTTGACCCGCAGGAAGGACTCACCGACCAGGACAAGCGCCTGTGCGGTATAATCATAGAACACGGCAGGGCCTTTGTGCTGGTGGTGAACAAGTGCGACCTGATGAACGATGCCGGGCTGAAGAATGTTAGGGAGAATATCAGACATTCCCTCAGGTTCATGCCCGATGCCCACCTGGCATACACCTCGGCCTTGACGGGCAAGAATGTCGATGGGCTCTATCCACTTATTGATACACTCTTTGCAAAGACTACGAGCAGGGTCTCCACAGGCATCCTCAACCGTCTCTTAAGTGACATAACCGATTCTCACACCCCGCCGATGATAAGGCACAGGCCTCTCAAACTTTACTATATCACCCAGACCGGCATCGTGCCTCCGCGATTTCAGGTCGTGGTAAATTACCCTGATTCCGTACCCGCGACATATTCACGGTTCCTGGCCCACTCCATCAAAAAGGCATGCGGCATGGAGGGTATACCCATAACACTTTCCTTTGCAGGGAGGAAAAAGGTGTAAATGTTTCTTTGATGTTATTCTCAAGGTAGAGAAAGATGCATACGATAAGTGATCTTTGGAATATCAACAAGGAGGGTTATATGAAAAGTATCAAGATATATATAACAATATATGTACTGGCCCTTGTCTTCATGAGTGGTACGGCATCAGCTATCGGATTTGAGATGTCTGTCGGAGCCTGGAACCAGGACCCCCGGGGAAATCTTTCGTATAAGGCCCTTTCAGCGTTAGACAGCCTGAGCATCAAGGATGATTTAAAATACAGTGACGTAACAAAAGTTTTCGGCCGGATGAAGATTGAGATACCATTGGTCCCTAATATCTATCTCATGGCCACACCGATGGAATTCAGCGGCAAAGGGAGTAAAGATGTAACGTTCGAATTCGGGAACAAGACATTCAAGGCAAATACCCCATTCACTTCAGAACTCAGACTCAATCACTATGATATTGGCTTGTATTACGGGATACCCCTGCTCAAAAAGGCAACTGCAGGATTCTTGAACATCGATATAGGGCTCGATGCGAGGATTATTGACTTCAAGGCCCAAATAACCGGCAAGGATCCAACAGACCTGAGCGTTACGCAATCAAAAGCTCTTACGCTTGCTATCCCGATGCTCTTTATGGGTGTACAGGTGAAACCGACAAAGTGGCTTGCTGCTGAAGGAGAAGTGCGAGCTATAACCTATGCGGGGAATTATTTTTATGACACTATTGGGCGGGTGAAGGTAAAACCGCTTGGTCCTGTATTCGCCTCCGCTGGATACAGATACGAAAAAGTCAAAATTGATACAAATGATGTACTGGCCGAGGTAAACTTCGGTGGTCCTTTCGGTGAGGTCGGATTCGAATTTTAACAAGAGGTTTTCTCCGCGTTCAACTGAGTATAGGGAGGAAGATTTCATAACTGTATAAAATCTCCTTGACTTACTTATAGATATGTGATTCTATAAATAGAAACAAGCTGATCTTGTGGATCATTACAGGGCCGATTCAGTGAAAATACAAATTGAGCGTGTAGTGAAATGCGTGATGGTGATTTTTGTATTTATATGATGGTACTTAAGCAGTGGTCCTTTCAAGCTATCAGGACACCTATTCACCCTCACCAAAAAGAGTTGATGATCGTCTGCCAGCTCAGTCCGGATAGATGAGAGAAGGTTTATAACATACACGGGTAATAAAAGAATATTATGGAGGATTGTGCATGAAAGTTTTTCTTCGAGAAGATGAGATCCCAAGACAATGGTACAACCTGGCAGCTGATTTGCCGACGCCCTTGCTGCCGCCTCTCGGCCCTGATGGCAACCCAGTCAGCCCGGATGCCCTTACACCGGTTTTCCCCATGAACCTTATCGAACAGGAAGTGAGCCAGCAGCGGTGGATCGACATCCCCGAGGGTATTATCGAACTCCTGTATCAATGGAGACCAACACCGCTGCAAAGGGCCGTATATCTCGAAAAGGCGCTCAAGACACCGGCCAAGATCTATTTTAAAAATGAAGGCGTTTCTCCGGCCGGCAGCCATAAACCGAATACCGCTATTCCCCAGGCCTGGTATAACAAACAGTTCGGTATTGAAAAGATCTGCACCGAAACCGGTGCCGGGCAGTGGGGGAGCGCACTGTCATATGCATGCGCCCTGATCGGTCTGAAGTGCAAGGTTTTTATGGTCCGGATCAGCTTCGAGCAGAAGCCTTTCCGGAAGCTTATGATGAATGTGTGGGGAGCGGAATGTGTTGCAAGTCCCTCCACCCTGACTCAGGCAGGCCGTGATGTCCTTGCCAAGGACCCGGACACGCCGGGCAGCTTAGGCATTGCCATCAGCGAGGCCGTTGAAGCGGCAGTCACCGACCCGACCGGGAAGACAAGATATTCCCTTGGGAGCGTACTGAACCATGTTATGCTCCACCAGACCATTATCGGTCTTGAGGCCAAGAAACAGCTTGAAAAGATCAATGAAAAAAAGGTGGATGTGGTCATCGCGTGCGCCGGCGGCGGGAGCAATTTTGCCGGTATCTCATTCCCCTTTGTGCTGGACAAAATCAATGGGGCTCAGATCGACATTATCCCGGTAGAGCCTTCGTCCTGTCCTACGTTGACACGGGCGCCTTTTGCTTACGACCACGGGGATGTCGCCAAGATGACCCCGTTGCTGCCCATGCACTCCTTAGGCCATGAATTCGTGTCGCCACCCATTCACGCAGGAGGATTACGGTATCACGGTATGGCACCCCTTGTCAGCGCTGCAGCTGTCGAGGGGCTGATCACACCGCGGGCCGTGAATCAGCTCAAGTGCTATGAGAGTGCAATGCTATGGGCAAGGACCGAAGGGTTTATCCCCGCCCCTGAAACAGCTCATGCCATTGCAGCAGTGATCGATGAAGCGATCAAGGCAAGAGAAGAGGGCAAGGAGAAGGTCATTCTCTTTAACTGGAGCGGGCATGGACTCATGGACCTCAAGGGTTACGAGAGCTACATGGAGGGAAAGCTCATGGATTATCCGTTACCTGAAGAAGAGCTCCAGAGGTCCATCAAATCCCTCAATGGCCTTCCGAAACCCAAAGTCGCAAAAACAGGGAAATGGTAAGGAAAACGAAGTCACCCTATGACGACTATACGGCCAGGTGTCCGATGCTCGGGCACCTGGTCTCATTCACCTACTGCATGGCACCTGGGTCTACTTTGCCATGTCGCAAGGTCCTCGACTGCTGGCACGAACGTATCGACATTACAGCCTATCTGAGCGAAATCCTCACACCCAAGGAGATTGAAGCCATTACCGCCACTCCCAAACCGAAGGTTACACAGCTTCTGGAATTGATACAGAAGGCAAAGGGAAATAAGTGACCGATGGGCAGTAACCCGGGAATCGACTTAAGGTTAATAGCACAGGGCTAATAGAGAAAACTATTTGCATTGTGCCGTACACCTTGTGCCTAAAAGATATCTATCAATACCTCAAGGGCATCAGATATCATATCCGGGGTCAATGAGAGAAAGCGCAGGCTGTCTTTGAATGGCGCGGTATCAATATGCTCAATCTCGAATCCTGGAAGGAACTTCTGGGCAATGGCATCGGCAACGTAGACAAGGTGGACAAGATCCTTGTTTTTCATGGCCTTGTCAGGATTATGATGGAACAATATAACATCTTTTATCACTTCCGGGAGTTTCCAGCTTTCAGCAAGATGAAGACCTGCGAGGTTGTGATCTATGCCAAAGATTTTTTGCTCGAGGATACTCGAGTCTTCTCCACGGGCCAACAGGATACGGTAGAAAAGGGGTTGGACACGGGCCATAAACTGGTCAAGCACGACCTTGCCGATATCATGGAGAAGACCTGCTGTATAGGCAAGATCAGGCCTGATCTTGTTATGTACTCTCGAGAGCTTCTCACTGAGCCGCGCCGTTGCAATGGCATGATAGAATAGCCCGCCGCGCATCAGTGAATATCCCTTCTCAAAGCCCATAAGGAGTTTTTCTGCCTGTGCTGTAATGACCAACTGGAGCAGGGTCTTACTCCCGAGGATTATGATAGCCTCATCAATGGTCTCTATCTTCCTCGATATCCCAAGGTATGAGGAATTGCACAATTTAAGGACCTCAGCCGTCAGGACTTGATCTCTCCGTATCTCGGTAGCAATGGTTGAGATTCCGGTCATTTCATCAGAGATCATGCTTGCAATGCCCAGAGCAATCTGCGGGACCGGCTGAAGATCCTCGATGATTTTGCCGATCTCAGCGAGTGCCGGCATGGCAGAAGGCTGTGCCTTCATTTTATGCGGCTCTTGAATGACGGGCTCTATAGTACACTTGGCCTTGTCTATGTCCAGCATGATACAAAATCCGATCATTCCGCTTGCTTCAAGGAATCTGATCGGAATGTTGTTTTCCTTAAGGATCTTGAGCGTGATTTCTAGGGTTCTGCCGCCGATGTTAAGCGCAAGGTCTTGGTGAGAGCTCGGGTCGATGAGCGCTCCACCGGAAATATAGGCTGAAAGGTCTTCCTTTCCAGCACCCTCCTCAGAGAGTGAATTAAGGAACAGAGGTATGCCTGAGCTTGCATAATAGGTAAACTGGGTTTCAGGGATGTCACATAACGGCTCAGGCAGTAAGATATGGATCATGCCGCCTATATGCCGTTTGGCATCAACAATGGCAACACCGACACAGGACCCGAGATAGGCCTTCATCTGGCCCGATCTCCTAATCTCCATACCGCCGCTTGGTATGATGGTCATGTATGAATCGGCCTCCTGTTTGCCTCTTAAGCGAGCAACCCCTTCAGTAGTGTATTCTTATGCAGAACCATTTTACAGATATAATCGGTTGTGACCGGATGCAATATAAACAATCATTCAGGCATAATTATTTATATGATCGAAAATGTTTTTATATATTTTTTCATGAAGAGGCCGATTCTTAAATGGGTATTACGGCCACGAATAGAATCCTCCCTTATTCTCTCCTTTTCTCCGGTACACGACAACAGTGGGGGATTTTGTTTGAGAAAGCGATTCCATAGTCTTCATGGCATCCTCGTAGTAACCCACCTGATCGATGAGATGATATTTCATGCCGGTTGAAGCAGTCATTACCCGGCCATCCTCGATGATAGCAAGGTCTTCGGGTTTCACCGGTCTGATGGTCTTTACCTTGGTAATAAAATCCTGACTGAATTCTGTAACGATCCCCTCCAGGATGGCCTTGTCACCCTTGTTCATATCGCGCAATAGAGTGCCGGAGTCCTTGAGCTTTCCCGAGGTTAATGTCTGGTTTTTGATGCCAAGTTTATCCATGAGCCCTTCCAGACTGATGGATGGCAGCAGCACACCCACATTACCCACTACTGCAGAGGGTAGGGCTACGATGTGATCTGCGGCCAGGGCCACCATATAAGCGCCTGACGTGCCCTGGCCTGTTATACAAGCTACGATTGGAATCTTGCGGGACTCCTTGAAGTCTTTGATCTCTCTGAAAACCAGATCGGATGCCGTTACACCCCCGCCGGGTGAATCGATCTTGAGCAGTATACCCTTAATGGCCTTATCCTGGCTTGCCATCTCCAGGACCCCATCCATTCTTTCGAGGGTTCCCTGCCTGGGTATGAAGCTGTCCCTTATGGTAGTAGTTGTGATAATGCCAAGCACCTCAACTACAAGGATCTTGTCTTTTGATCCTTCTTTCAGTACTCGCTCCTCATAGGGCTGGAACTGCATGAAACTCCCCAGGTCAAACGAGACGAATGCGCACCCCTGAAGAATAAGCAGGCTGCTTAGGACTGAAACGTATTGTATGGCTTTTACCTTATCCATTACGGATCTCACCTCCCACAATGATTTCAGGAATGAGTAGGGTAGGTTGGGCATCGGCTATTGGAACACCCTGGCCGTCTTTTCCACATGTACCGATTCCATAACCAAGGTCACTACCCACCAACTCTATTGAATTCAGGATTTTAGGACCGTTCCCTATGAGAGTTGCCCCCCTGATGGATTCACCCACGGTCCCGTTTTCAATTAGGTATCCTTCGGAAACGTTAAAGACAAAGTCACCAGTCACGGTGTTCACCTGGCCGCCGCCCATCTTCTTCACGAAGATCCCTGTATGGACTTTTTTGATGATATCCTCCGGGTCCAGGGTTCCCGGCTGGATCATGGTATTGGACATGCGTGGTATGGGCCTGTGACGATAGGATTCCCTCCTGGCATTCCCGGTGAGCGGCAACCCGAGCTTGGAAGCGGTGATAAGGTCGGTCATAAACCCTTTGAGGATGCCACGCTCCACCAAGACCGTCCGTTCGGTCGGGCTGCCTTCGTCATCGCAGCCCATGCTGCCGCGTAGGCCCTTTATGGTGCCATCGTCGATCACGGTAACAGCCGGTGATGCTACCTGTTGGCCGATCTTGCCGGAGTAGACCGAAAGACCTTCTCCGGCAAGGTCTGCTTCAAGGCCGTGTCCGATAGCCTCGTGCACCATTGTGCCGCCTGCATCGCTCGAGAGAACGACCGGCATGGTACCGGCAGGAGCCCGTCTTGCCGTTATAGTTTTCAATGCCCTGCTGATGGCCCTTTGGGCAATTTCTTCAGGAGGGATCTCTTTAAGCAGTTCAAACCCTCGCGCACCCCCGACGGGTTCATAACCGGTCTCCATGAGTGAATCCCTGGCAACGATCCCCTGGACGACAAAGATCATGGATTCGCGGGAGTCTTCAGCCATGAACCCCAAAGAGTTTGCAATGAAGACGCTCCTTGAACCGTCTCCATACATAACCTTGACCTGCATTACCGAGTTGTCCATTCCCCATGCAATTGCTTCGGCCTTCCGGACGAGAGCGATCTTTTCTTGGGCATCAACCGTCACCGGGTCGATTTTCATGAGGACTACCGAGGCAGATGGTCTCTTCATCAGCGATATGGAACCTGAGAAGCCCCCGGCCTTCACTGCCGAGGCTACGGTATCGGCCAGCTCATCCAGCGAAGATGCATCATTTGTATAGGCATAGGCGGACCGCCCCCCCATAACAACCCTCAAGCCAATCCCTGACTCATCGGTAATCAGGAATTTCTCTATCTTATGCGCCTCACAGATGATGGATGTACCCTTTCTCTGCTCGATGTAGAGCTCGGCAAAGTCACCACCATTGGCCAGAGACCTTTTCAACAGCCGTTCACAGTCGATATCTCTTATCTTTATCTCCACGATTTCACCTCTCTTGCCGCCTCCCTCTGGATATCCCTTTCCTTGATGGCCTCTTTTTTACTATGGGCGCGCCGGCCTTTTGCAAGTCCCAGCTCCACCTTGATGCGATTGCCCTTGAGGTAAAGGCTTAAAGGGATCAAGGTGAGTCCCTTTTCTTTTACCTTCGCGGAAAGCCTGATGATCTCTCGTCTGTGCAGGAGAAGTTTTCTCGGCCTGGTGGGATCATAATTGAAAATGGATGCTTGTGCATATGGGCTGATATGGAAATTATTCAGAAATACTTCCGCGCCTCTTACCTGGGCATAGCTGTCTTTGATGTTTCCCCCGCCGTTTCTGAGTGACTTGACCTCAGGCCCACCGAGCACAATACCTGTTTCGATGGTCTCGATGATTTCATAAGAATACCTGGCGGTCTTATTGAGGCACAGGTTCTTTTTGGCTTCAGGGTCCTTCATCGATAATGCCTCTTTTCAAGGGTGATCAGAGGGGTATCAGGCGAGCTCAAAGATGTCGTGAGCATTTTCCATTATTTCTTTGCTCATGAATTCATAAATTTCGGCAGCGGTTTTCATCTCAAAGATGTGGCTCACGATGCCCTTACACTTCTCAATACTGATCTTCCGGGCCATCTCTTTTACGTGGGAAATGGCAAAGGCATTTGTTGAGAGCGAATCAATACCCATACCTAAAAGGATAGGGGTATAGATCTCTCGCCCGGCCATCTCACCGCACATGGACACCGGGATGCCTGCGTTATGCGCGGCATCGATGGTGAATTGGATAAGACGCAGCACACCAGGATGCAGAGGTTCATAGAGGTAGTTCACATATTCATTTCCGCGGTCGATGGCGATAGAGTACTGTATGAGGTCGTTTGTGCCGAGGCTGAAAAAATCCACCTCTTTTGCAAAGATATCCGCGATGATCGCTGCAGATGGGACTTCGATCATGATCCCTACCCGGATATTCTCGTCAAAGGGGATGCCGTCTTTTTTCAGGCTCAGTTTGGTATCTTCGAGGATCTCCTTGGCCTTTGCAAGTTCTTCCATGCCGGAGATCATGGGGAACATGATGGAGGTGTTGCCATAGTGACTCGCCCTGAGAATGCCTCTCAGCTGTGTCTTGAAGATATCCACCTCCTTGAGGCACAGCCTAATGGCACGCAACCCCATGACAGGGTTTCTCTCGCTGATGATCCTGCTCAAGCTGGAGTAGAATTTATCTCCTCCAAGATCCAGGGTGCGGATGATGGTATTGAAGGGAGAGACTGTCTCCACAACTGTCTTGTATGCCTCGAAATGGTCTTCCTCGGTTGGGATTTCCTTGCGGATGAGGTACAGGAATTCCGTCCGGTACAGGCCGATTCCTTCTGCCCCGTGATCAAGGACGGTCTTTACCTCTTCCTTGAACTCAAGGTTACCCTTGACCTTTATATATTTGCCGTCCTTGGTAATAGCAGGTTCCTTGGCCTTTTCCTTCAACTTCAGTTCAAGGCTCAGGTAGGACCTTGCCCTGTTCTGATATTCATGGACCTGGGACTCAGAAGGGTTGACGATGACGACCCCGGAGATACCGTCAAGGATCAGGTTGTCTCCCGGATTGATAACGGATGATGCGTTCTCAAGGCCCACGACTGCCGGTATCTCGAGTGAGTGGGCGATGATGGCCGTGTGTGAGGTAAGGCCACCAACATCGGTCGCAAAACCCAGCACTTTGTTCTTGTTGAGCATGGCGGTATCTGCAGGAGACAAATCGTGTGCTACGACGATGCTGTTATCGAGGAGATGAAACCCGCTGGTCATTTTTCCGATAAGGTTTCGCAGCAGACGTTCGCCGACAAATGTAGTATCGGTTACCCTGCTTTTGATATAGTCGTCATCAATAGCCTCAAACGCTTGCTCTATTTCTTGGATGGCAATTTTCAAGGCCCACTCTGCATTAATATAATCTTCGGAGATGAGTTGTTTCACCCGGTCAATGAGGGCCGGGTCCTTCAGCATGAGGAGGTGGGTCTCAAGGATGAGAGAATGTTCCTTTATAACATTATGCGACTCCAGAATACGAATAGCCTCGCCGATTTGCTTCTGGGAAAGGACCGTGGCATCATCAAAACGCTTTAGTTCATCTTCCACCCGGTCTTCGGAAACACGAAGCTTTGGATACCGCTCGATTTTTTTCGTATCTATGACAACCGCTTGACCGATGGCAATACCTGCTGATGCAGGAACGCCGTGGAGGATATGGACCTGTTGTTGTGACATCATCGTTCTCCGAATCCGTCTTTTACCAAAGATATAAGTGATTTAATGGCATCCTCTTCGTCATTGCCATCTGTGCGGATGATGATCTTGGATCCTTTCACTGCAGCAATAGTGAGCAGTTCCATAATGCTTTTCCCATTCACCTTCATATGATCTTTTATCACCTCTACTTTTGAGGAAAATCCCGAGGCCTGCTTGGAGAATAATGCAGCTGATCGGGCGTGCATACCAAGTTTATTCACTATGGTGACATGCTCTTCTTTCATCGTAACATAGTCCATAACATGGATAGTGTAAATACTCCATATACTAACCAGAATATGTTCACGCGCAGTTTTATGAGGAATATGCTTATGACAAAGATGAAGAGTCCGGCTATGTGAGCATGGCCATCTCCGATCCATTTTGGTGCAAGGCAGAGAACAACTCCGGAGAGAAATGGGATTAAGAGGGAAATATGCATGGAAAAGTCAATGGAGAGTATGTGTCCCAGCGCGAGGGCGCCTTGTGACCCATATCGGTATCCCTGATAAAAGCCCCTTGCCATAATCCATATGTGCACGGAATCATAAAGAACAAGGGCAATGAAAAGCCCCCAAAGCTGATCCGTTATGGCTGAAATCAGGAGTGCCAGGGCCAGGATGGGTTTCAGTGTGGCCCAGAAAAAGGTATCACCAATAGCCGCAAGGGACCCGGTCAGTGAGGGGCTGATCTTTTCAACCAGCTCTTCATTCCCTTGTTTGTGAAGGTGGAGAAAGACCCCGATTGCAGTTGGGGCCATGTATGGCTGGGTGTTGAAGAATGAAATGTAGTGCTTAATAGCCTCAGGCAGTCTCTCGGGTATTAGGTATTTGAGACCGGGGAGAATTGCATGGGTGAACCCGATGTTCTGCATTCCTTTGAAATTCCAAGCAGCCTGAATAAATAAGGATCTCCATAGAATGGCTAGGGCTACCCGTATCGGAATTTTCACAATAAGAGCATCAGTAGCATAGTCGACCTGGTGCGTCAATAATTACAGTGAAGACGGGATCTTAGCGAAAAGATCTGTGAAGCTTTTGTGGTCTGTGAAGATAAGAGATATGGTGGCAGGCATTATCGTGATGATCCGACACCGATCCGACTGCAATAGGTGATGAGCTTACATCGTGAGCAATGTGGGCTCACAGGGGCACATATATACTGGCCATAGGGTACCAGGTAGTTGTTGATGTCCTTCCAGTATTTTTTTGGAAGGATCTCCCGGAGCTTCATCTCGGTATCATCCGGTGTTTTGGTTGAAACATATCCCCAGCGGTTCGTTATCCTATGGACATGCGTATCTACACAGATGCCAAGTTCATCAAAGCCGAGGATCATGACAAGGTTTGCCGTCTTTCTTCCGACCCCGGGGAGTGATAAGAGATCATTGAAATCTCGGGGAACCATGCCATGATGTTTCTTAATAATGATCTTAGATGTTTCCTTGATGTTCTTGGCCTTTGTTTTATAAAAGCCGACTGGAAAGATGGCCTTTTCAATGGCTTCCAGCGGCAGATGAGATATTTCTTCAGGGGATGAAGCAATGGCGGTCAACCTCCTAAATGCATGTTCGGTTGTGGCATCCTTAGTCCTCAAAGAGAGCATAGTGGAGATGAGTACCTTGAATGGGTTCTTATCCCGCGCAACCCTGCCGACTACGGGTTCCTGTAATTTGTCTATCTCAAGCGAGAGGACTTTGAAGACTTCGTCGATTACATCATTTGTCATGGCTGAAAGTCGTTATTAGCCTTTCACAGCAAAATCAAATGGTATCCAATAAAAAATCCAAGGCAGAAACGAAGCATAAAAATCTGTCTCTTTACTCTGAGAGGAGGAGTCCACACCTCTAGTGAAGGTATGAGTATATCAAGTTGGGGGTGTTTTGTCGAGGCCGGTAAATAGTTTGCTTTTCAAGAGTACACCTGGAAGGTCTGGTCACTATTGAAAGTCTAAAGGAATGAACTTTGCGTGACAATGGAAACCATTGATGGTAATGAGATTTCATTATTGACTAACTGACTGTGAATATGCGATAAAATAATATTGTGGGGTTGGTTAACAGAGAAGGGGAGATTTAAATCATGATAGTTCGTGGCCAATTCGGGTATCACCTATTGATTTAAGTAGGGAGAATGGACACATGAGAAGGATTAAATATGTATTAACTCTGGTTCTTGTGATTTTCATTTCCTTTTTTATGATCTCCTGTTCGGGTGGTGGCGGATCGGGTCATAAGGTTGGCAGTGAATCCATAGACAATCCAGGGGCATCTGTGGATGCGTTGGGATTTCAGGATTCTAACCCGATTGAGCTTCAAATTCAGACGACATCGGGTGAGTCTGTACCAGCGTACAATGGACAATATATTGAACCAGGCAATAAGCGGTTTACTGTCACTATACAGGGAGATACATCCAATATTGACAAAGTTTTTCTCAGTGATGGCAGTACGTATCAAGTTGAAGCAATAAAACAAGGTGATACTTATCAAGCTGATTTCACTATTAATAACAAAAGATTATATTCAAGTGTACTTGTGCAGGCAATTAATAAAAATCAACTGGCATCTAAAGAAAAAATCGCATTCAAGACCATCGATGATGTTTTTGGTGATAAACTCATCCTTAATGGAGTCGGCGTACTCATTTCCAAGGATTTACTTGATGGGAGTCGTGATCTCTTGGCATCATTGCTCGATAAATTAGTGGGAGAAGCCTTTAAGAATATATTAACTCAGAATTCAAGCACTATATCGAGCCTAAGCTATGGAGATAATGATGCCAATTCCCTTGGTATTGAAGTTAACACCTTTGAACCTGTACACAATGATGCCTACCCAACTGCCATAATGCATCTCACGTTCACGATACCTAAGGTGAATCTGACAGCAGTAAATCTCTATGGTCAGAATCTCATAACTACGAGTAATAATGATCTCATGGTAGATATGTATATCGCCCTTAAAGATCAAGAGAGTGATGGCAAGCGTGGTTTGGTTTTCGACTTTTTAGGAACCCCGCAAGTTTCTTTCCAGAATGATTTCTTCATGAGATCTGTCATAGAGGAAAAAATTGCTTCCGGCCTTCAGGTTATCGATCGTTCTCCCCTCGTGGCCGATATCCAGTCCATTTTTAGTTATTTTGTTAATCAGTTGCCGTTAAGCATTACGGTTAATAATTCCAATGTTGATATTGCTTCCTTGTTTGACGACCAAAACATGGATCTCTCGAAATATCTTTTTATAGATCTCTATGGGATCCCAGAGGATACATCTTCAAATGTCCTTGCCCTAGGTGCAGGTTTATATATTGAAGAAAAAAACTCGGTACAGACAAGTACCCTTCAAAATCAATCCGGGGGAAGCTCTAATCTCAATGGAATAATTATTAATCTCTGCCAGCTCATGGTAGATAAGGCCTTTGATAACATTAAGTCGCAATATTATGGGCTGATTACCAAGCTAACCTATGGCGACAATAATTCGCAGGTATCTGATATTGTTATAAATTCCCTTTCTATTCAGGATATCGGCAATCCAAATACAAAAAGTGTTCAGGCAAGTTTCACCATCAAAGATGTAGACCTCAATGCAATCTCCCTTTTCGGTTTTTCTCTCATAAACACTACGGATAATGATCTCACAATAAATGCAACATTCCTCATCACATTTTCGAGCAATTCGGGCGGAAACATGCTCACTCTAAATGTTCAGGATGTTGCATCAGTCAGCTTCAAAGATTACTTTTTAGGGAAACTTGTAGTTGAGGCTCTAGCACAGGATAATATTCAGAATCTGGAAAATCTTTCCACAAGTATCGGTAGTATCCTGGCTTCAATATCACTTGCTATAGATACCTCTGACAATGGATCTCAAGGTCTCGATTTTCCTAATGTCCCAGGCATACTCTCATCATATGTCTGGGACTTGAGCCTGCCAACTGGAGATAGTCTGAGCCTGGTAATCTCACAAGACAATATAAACTGGATTTTATCTCAGCTTTTTACAAGTGGATTCCAGTGGAATATCTATCAAATATTAAGTCCTATTTTAGGCAAAGATTTTCCTGGGTTCATTAGTAATCAGAGCGATACGCAGGAAACCATGATGAGTTTCAGCGTCCCGCCCGTGTTAGATCTTCGTTCTTCCCAGGTAAGAATAGAGGTTGATGGCATAAACTTAGAATATCTTCTTAATGGTCAACCCCAGTGGCAGGCATCGGTCGATCTTGATCTTATCTTTGATGTGAAAGTAGAAAACAATGAGCTTGCGTTCTATATCAGTTCAATACCTGAAAATTGTCATTTTCTTGTGATGAAGGATAATACTGGGAAACTGGGTGTATTTGATCACTCCAACCTTGTGAATGACATCATCGATCAATTGCCTGTGATGCTTGGAAATTCTCCCGGTGGCCCTGTTTTCACTGTCAGCCTTAATGCGTTTAACCCGCTTATCGTTTTCAATAGTTTGGGGAATCCCATTACGGTATCCGCTGGAGATGGGTTTCTCTATATAGATATTAATGCACTGGATGTAGATCTCTCATGGCTAAAGGATTTTGTGGCTGACATTTAACAATTACCTTTGGGTAGGGTATAGGAAAGTTTGGAATGAATCATCATAATTTGTTGCAGTGAAATTTTTTAATTATGGAACTTGCTAAAGAAGGTACCACTAAAAAGAGCTAAAGGGAGGCCCATTAAATGAAATGCACGTGTTATGGTTATGCAATCATTGTTTTTTTTGCCTTGTCTTTGACTTATTCAATACCAGCTCAATCTGCTGATATGACGGCTTATCAGATCGTTAAAAAATCCGAAGATCTCCTGGATCAAGCAAAGGACAGTAAAGCAGATATGCTCATGATTCTGGTGAATAATAAGGGACAGAAGAGGGAGAGGACCCTCAACGCGTTCGTGAAGCGTTATGGAAACAACAAATCGAAATCAATAGTTTTCTTCAGCTCTCCTACTGATGTCAAAGGAACGAGCTTTCTTGTATGGACCAATGAAAAGAAGGAAGACAAGCAGTGGCTTTATCTTCCGGCCCTCCAGCGAGTCAGGCAGATCAGTCCAAGCGGCAAAGGGGAGAGCTTTATGGGCACAGAGCTCACCTTCTTTGATATGGGAAGCCAAGATATTGATGATTATACCTACAACCTTATCAAAGATGAAACCGTGAAGGGGGAGTTGTGTTATGTGATTGAAGCCACACCCAAGAAAGTAGAATTCTATAGTAAAGTCATTCTGTGGATCAGGAAGGAAAATTTCATACCTTCCAAGGCTGATTTCTATGACACTAAAGGACAATATCAGAAGCAAGGCATCTTTGAAAATGTAAAAAATATCAAGGGGATCAACACACCCACCCATATTGAGATGCACAATGTACAGAATGGAAGGGCCACAATGATTGAGTTAAGCAACATCTTGTATGACTCGGGCCTGAAAGAGGATATCTTCACCGAGAGATATATGACAAGGGGAAACTAATCTTTGAGATTTATTGGGGCAGTCCTGATAGCGCTTCTTTGGATAGGTCTGACATCCCTGAAAACAGAAGCTTTTCAATACGAAGGGGACAAAGGAAAGCTCAGCCTTACAGGATATCTTGAGGGAAAGGCTGTTTACGCCTTTGACGGGGATACACCCGAAGAGAATCCATCAGTGGAACTTGGGCTGGAGCTGAAAGCAAGCTCAGCTTCATGGTTATCAACGAAGATCTTTTTGCAAGCTGTTGATGATGGCAAGGTTATTAATCCCAAAAATAAGGCCCTGTTTAACCAATTTGATCGGATATACCAGGACAAGAATCCATACGTGAATATCAATGAGGCATATCTTGATATCTACACCGGAAAGGTCGATTTTCGCCTGGGCGTGCAGAAGTTTGCATGGGGAAGACTCGACGAGATAAACCCTACGGATAATCTGAATACCATGGACCTCACTGAGGGGGGAACCAACGATGAGATCGAGCGCAAGATCGGGGTACCCTCATTAAAGATTAATATGTATTCAGATTTAGCGAATGTGGAACTTGGATGGGTGCCGGTGTATGTACCGTATCGACTCCCCCAGCCGGATGAGAGGTGGTTTCCCAAGGTTTTGAAACCGCCTGAGATCATTAAAACAGACACATTGGTTGGGGATATTCCTGTGAACACCATATATCAGGATATCGATCTGCCTCCTGATACAGTGGGGAATTCTGAAATGGGGGTCAGGGTTTCAAAGTATATCGGAGGGTGGGACATATCATGCAGCTATTTTACAGGATATGATACTTTGCCTTTGATGGATGCCCCTGTTGACCTTACCGTGAAATTGCTTAACCCTCTAGCATTGGATTACCAGATCAATGCTCAGGTGACAATGGTGCCCGAGATACACAGGATGGATGTATTCGGCTTTGATTTCACAACCACCATGAGTTCATTCACCATTCGAGGCGAGTATGCATATTTCAAAAATAAGTATTACAATCAGAAGCTCGATCCCGTGCTCGAACAGCTGGTGACCAAGGCAAGGCAAGACGAAATCTATAAAGATTTCATAGTCAAGTATCTTGCTTCCGGGGGGAGAGACAATGTCCAAGTATACCATATTGATCCACATATCCCTATCCAGGAAGATTCGATGAAATACGGTCTCGGTCTGGATTACATCCATGGGGACACAAGTGTGAGCATACAGTGCATCCAGGAGTTCATCCCCAATTACGATGAGGACAAGCCGGTGTATTTTAATAAAAATGGCGTAGATACCATGCTGACATTCTTGTTCAAGCAGTTCTTTCTGCAAAACACCATGGAATTCAATATGAGGGCTGCCTATGACATTGAGTTCCAGGATGTTATCATCAAGCCGTCACTTAAGTATAACTTTACGGATAATCTTCAGGGAACCATAGGTGTCTTATTTATCAGCAGTAAGTATAATGACTCTCTCTTGGGGCAGTTCGATGACAATGACGAGATATTCGCCAAGCTGAGGTGTGCCTTTTAGGAGATATAAACCGGGTCAGTCAGACTCTCTTCTGGTCATTGGGATTCATGATCCATATGACGAAGGGCATCAAGCCAAGGTCAGGAGATAAGACCTGAGGTTCGTTTTGGATTTCTTCAGGCCCAGCTTGTCACGAATGTTGTTCCGATGAAATTCTATGGCCCGTTCGGATATGTTCAGGATTTCAGCAATCTCCTTTGTGGATTTACCCTCCCTGATCAGATTGGCTACCTGGATCTCTGTAGGGGTGAGATTGAGATATTGAGAAGAGAGCTTTTTTAGGAATGGCGAAATGATGTCGTTGAGGTTCGATTCCAATATTTCGACGTATGCCCCCTGCTTTTCGTCAAGATTACCCAGTTTCAATTTATCCAGATAGGGGAGGGCAAGCTCTTTTATGTTTGAGAGCACCTTCTCCTCAAGCTCATTCTTGTCCTGTTCGCCGCGCTTGAGAAGAACCTTCAGCGCGGTATTCGCTTCTTCGAGGTGAAGCGATTCAAGTCTTAACTCTTCTTCTTTCTGCAAGAGGCTTTGCTCTGCCTGCTTGCGTTCTTCGATCTCCTTTTTAAGCCTGATATTTGCTTTAACCAGCTCCTCTGTCCTTTCTTCCACCCGCTGCTCAAGGCTCTCATATGCCCTCTGGAGCTTCTGTTCGGTGATCTTGCGCTCTGTGATATCAACGAAAGAACACATAAGGCAGATCGGTTTGCCGTCATCATTATTCACCATACTGGCAGTGATCTGCAAGGCGATGGGCTTGCCGTCCTTTCTGACTGCTATAATCTCGCCGAACCAATCCCCTTTCTCAAGGACGGAATGAAAAATCATATCCGCCTCATTCTTCGATTGGGCAAAACTCAAGGCTGATTTGCCAAGAACTTCTGATACGTCATTTCCACCCCAGAGACGCATGAAAGAATTGTTGACATAAGTGATGTTACCATTGAGATCGCCGATTGCGATCCCGTTGATAGAGGATGCAATGGCAAAGTCCTTGATCTTGAGTTCCTCCTCCATGTGCTTGCGCTCTGTGATATCCACGAAAGAATCCATACCGTAGATGGGTTCACCTTTTTCATTGCGTACCATGTTAACGGAGAGGTGGATGGTAATGGGTGAGCCGTCTTTCCGGTAACCTGATACCTCACCGGCCCAGCCTCCCTTCTCCCAGACAGTCTGATAGATCTCCAATGCCTCTTCTTGTGATTTGGCAAGGTTGAATGCAGATGTGCCGATTACCTCCGATGCATCATCGGCACCCCACATCTTAACTGCTGCATCGTTCACATAGATGATATTACCTTCAACATCGGTAATACCGATGCCGACTATAGATGATGCAATAGCAAGATCCTTGATCCTGAGATCTTCCTCCATACGCTTGCGTTCGGTAACATCAACAAAGGAATCCATCAAACAGATCGGCTCGCCCTTTTCATTTCGCACAAGGCTCGCCGAGATGTGTACGGTTATGGGAGATCCGTCCTTCCTGTAGCCTGAAGCCTCGCCTGACCAGCTCCCTTTTTCAAAGATGGTCCTATAAATCTCGAGCGCCTCTTCCTCTGACTGAGCTAAGCTGAGCGCAGAGGTACCGAGTACCTCTGCGGCATCTTCTGCCCCCCACATCTTAACTGCGGCGTTGTTCACATAAATAATGTTTCCTTCAAGATCACTGATCCCGATCCCATCGATGGAAGATGCAATGGCAAAGTCTTTTATCCTGAATTCTTCCTCCATGCGTTTGCGTTCGGTAAGATCAACAAAGGAATCCATCATACAGATGGGCTCACCCTTTTCATTACGCACAAGGCTTGCGGTGAGATGTACTGTAATGGAGGACCCGTCCTTCCGGTACCCTGAAACCTCACCGGACCAACTTCCCTTTTCAAGGACTGTCTGGTAGATCTCAATGGCCTCCTTTTCCGACTGGGCCAAGCTGAGTGCAGAGGTGCCGATCACCTCTGATATATTTTCTGCACCCCACATCTTGCGTGCAGCCTCATTGACATAGATGATGTTGCCTGCAAGGTCGCTGATGCCTATTCCATCGATAGAGGAAGCAATAGCGAAGTCTTTGACCTTGAGTTCTTCCTCCATTCGTTTGCGATCCGTTATGTCTACGAAGGAATCCATAGTGCAGATGGGTTCGCCTTTATCGTTGTGCACCAGGCTTGCGGTGAGGTGAACCGTGATGGGGGAGCCATCTTTTCTTCTCCCAGTTATCTCACCTGACCATCCGCCCTTTTCCATGAATTCTTCAAACACCTTGAGTGCCTCTTCCTGGGAATCAGCGAATTCCAGGGCCGACATCCCGAGGACCTCGGAAGGATTATCCGCTCCCCACATCCTGAGGGCAGCCTCATTCATATAGATAATATTCCCCTCCAGATCACCGAAGCCGATTCCATCGAGAGAGGAGGCTATAGCACTGTCTTTGATCCTCAGCTCGTTCTCAATACGCTTACGATCGGAGATATCGAGAAAGGAGCACATCAGGTTTATGGGTTCACCTTTTTCATTTCGCACGAGGCTTGCTGAAAGATGTACGGTAATCGGGGAACCGTCCATGATTTTACCGGTAATTTCTCCTGTCCAATAGCCTTGCTCATTGACAATATTCATGACCCGAATGGCCTCTTCCTCTGATTGAGCAAAAACGGTTATAGGTTTGCCCAGGATGTCAGCCGGGTTATCTGTGCCCCACATCTTCAGCGCAGCTTTATTTACATAGGTGACATTTCCCTGGAGATCACCGATTGCTATTCCGTTGATGGATGATGCAATGGCGCTTTCTTTTATGCGGAGCTCTTCTTCGATATGCTTGCGGTCTGTTATATCAATAAAGGAGCACATCATACAGGTGGGCGTATCTGCCTCGTCGCGTACAAGGAATGCAGACAGGAGAACGGTAATGGGCAAGCCATTCTTTCGTCTTCCAATGATCTCGCCTGACCACTCACCTTTTTCAAGAACGGTATGCATTATATTAATCGCTTCCTGTTCTGACTGGGCAAAAACCGTAGCCGACTTGCCGATGATCTCGGATGGATCGTCAGTTCCCCACATCTTGAGGGCGGCATTATTCACATAAGTGACCACACCGTCGAGGCCGCCGATGGCGATACCATTTATGGAAGAAGCGATGGCATAGTCCTTGATGCGCGGGCCATCTTTATGAAATGATCTCTCGCTACCATTCATCAGTGAAATCTCTTTGGACGTTGATTCCTCAGCCATCAGTTTGTCCTCCGGGAAAAAGATACTATCTTTTCTTTTAACGAAACTCCATATACCTCTATAAATAGATTTTATTCTAAGTTGATATATACACAACAACTTGGAGATATGGGAAGTTTAACTTGAAGTTATGAAAGAAATCAGTTGTCTTACCCGATACCCTACGGCTGATTACCATATTCTTATCAAAATGGCATGACAAGACCGACAGCAAAGTTTGCCACGAACACCTCGCTAAAGACTCCAACATGTTTGGGGTTCTCATAGCTATATGTGGTGACGTCATTACCGCCGATTGTTGGGGGGTTTGGGGTTGTTGCAATAGAGATCTGAAGGATCGGGTCGAATGTCTTCAGGTCATACCAGGTAGTACTCGCCTCTGCTACAAATTTAAGATTATTATATATTGGGACAGACATACCGCCAAGTAATTGCAGCAGCATGCCATTGACTGTCTGAGAATTATTCAGAGTGATTAAGTAATCAGGGCCTGCAAAATATTTATTTATTAGGTCCTTGCTGTCCGAGTGACGGGTTGCTATGCAGTACCCAAGGCCTCCACCCAAATAGGGACTGATCTTCCCGATTTGATCGAATTTGTACAGGGCGTTTAATGTGACAGGGAATATATAGAAGTCAGTGTGTACGTCGATCTGTTTCAGTGATTCGGAACTGGTGATCTGGTATACCCCTCCGCTACTGTACCCTATCCCAAGATTTTCCGCAGGCAAATCTTCGGCGTTAATAGTGGTTTGGCCTGCCTGGCCATAGTTACCTGGAGACCATTCCTCTGAGGCAACTTGAACGGATTTCCTGTCGCCCTTTATTGACCAATCGCCGGTAAGCATCATTGCACCGAGACTAACACTTAGTGATAAATTTTCATCGATCTTTTGCCCAACACCGATTGATACGGATCCACCATAATTAAGGAATTCACGGAAAGTTCTGTCAAGGAGCGGTACAGCCACCCCGGTTTTCACAAAATAGAACATATTTTTTTCTTGAACAGTAGCCGCAAGAGCTTGATGAGATGGGTCAACCGTCTCGACCTGAGCTACCATAGTCCGGCTGTCTTTATCTTTGTGATCAATGGAGGTTGGTAATAAGGTATTACCGAGTGCATCAGTTGCTGGAGGCTGACCTATTGAGATTGTTTGGCCATGCTGAGTTGCCGGGGTCGGTTGATCACCCTCTGATGCGGAAACAACCTGAGTTGAGGCTAAAATTAAAAATATTACAAATATGAGTTTTCTCTTCATTCCCGAGACTCCAGAGTCTTGCACAGTCATTTCAATACCTTATATGGAATTATCGTTTATTATTATAATATACCACTAAAATTTATAGCAAAATATGAGTATCTGTTAATGCATAGTTTTTTCATAGCAAAAAATATTCCTTAAATATGCATTTATAATTCATTGATATTGCGGTGATTATCTTATGATACTATTACCTATTCATAACTGTAGGGAAAGTATATCCCTTATCAGGGAAAAACATTTCACACTCGGCACCCTGCCTAAAGAGGGTTTATGTTGACAAAAGACCAAGACTAAGGTCTTTAATGTCTTCAAATAAAGTTGTTCATATTATAAGAGAAAGAATTACTATGAAAACCTAACTGCGTAAATATGGAAATGAGTCTTCTTAAAAACTACACCATGCCGGGGCATACAGAAGGATCGTTTATGAAATTATATAAGTGGCCTGTTCGATTTATTATTATTGTGTTAGGATTATCGGTTTGTTTATATATTTTTTGGCCTAACGTAACGTTAGCTACAGGACAAAACCTCAACCCGAGAGAACCTTTTCATACATCATTTTTAATTCAAAACAAATCAATTTATCCGATCTATGATGTTAAATGTGATTTTATATTTAATACTATTGAGGATGATAACCATCATGTATTCAGCAAATTGTCGGCCAATATCGATACGATGAATTTAGAAAGTCTGGGCCGAACAGAAAGCAGGCCGATCATTTTCAAAGTGGCAATTAACGGGTTGGAAAAGGGCATACAAGGAGCTCATATTACTTTATTGTTATCATACAAATTACCAGTTATCGGCATAAAAATTTCAAAAATTATTCCTTTCACCGTTGAAAGAACCTCTACAAATACATACGAATGGTCCGAAAGCCATTGATGCTCATTACAAATTAGCTGTATTATAGATTTTGCTTGGTATGATGGTTTTGATTCTGTTAAACAATGGAGACGTTTCCTTGATAATATCTCTCAAAAAGGAGGGACTGATATGATAAAAGGTGGAAATAACAAAAGGTTCCTCGCTGTTTTTATTGTCTCTCTGCTCCTTATTGCAGGGTGCAGTTCAAGTAATGGTACTGCGAACATTACCAACCCATATGAAACACAAGATGCTTCTGGTGTATGGCTGGGATATATAGGCAATGCTTTTGTTATAGGCATCATTACAACGGATGATAATGAAAATTATTCGGGACGCTTTATGGGCCAATATAATGAAAGCAAAGTATTCACGCAATTTTTAACCCCGGATGGGTCTTATCTGACACAAACACCTGAGACGGCTATCTATACGGGAACTCTTGAAGAATGTGTATGGGACACTACTGGCCCTGATTACTACAATAAATTGCCACTTCAGACACTATCAATATTAAGCAGTGTATCTGCGAAAAGTGTTTTTGGAGGGCCGCTTTTCAGTTCAGCAGTATATAATGAACAACCTTATATTCCAGAGCAAATACAGACAGGAGAATTGATATTATATTATAACACCACCTATGATCTATCGCCGAATGTCAACAATCTTTCTGGGCAGTGGGAAATAACGAATATATTAACGAAAGGTAATACCCTAATCTTAACAATAACACCCGATACGGCAGGTACTAATGGGACAACGCATATTTCGGGTAGTGACACGAAGGGTAATCAATTCGACGGGACAATTACTATTCATGTTACCCCGGTGCCTCATAACATATATGATGTGAGCCTCAAGATGAATAACAGTATTGACCTCACCGGCCTTGTCACGTATGTACTGGAAGAAACATCGGCAGGAGAAGGAATATCACTCCCACAAAAGACACTTGTTATCGGTGCAACAGACAAGGATAAGAACTATTCCTTAAGCGGACTTGCAAATAAAAAGGAGTAAAATCAATCGGTGAGCAGAAGGTATCATCATAATGTAAAATATATAGGGTATCTCTAAAAATTGATGATCTCGAAAAAGAATGAGCGATCTCATCCTCAGTGTCATTCCCGCGGAAGCTTCGAATCCAGTTATTTTGAGTAGTTCTGGACCTCCGCTTTCGCGGGGGTGACAATAAAAATAAATTCGTATGAAATCCCCTGCATTTTTAGAGGTACCTTATAGTGATTCAGTATGGTTGAAAGCCCGTGGTATCCGTGGAATGATGACCGGTTATAAGTAAAATATTTTTTGGAACCCAGGTCACGTTAGTTGAAAAACTTTTCTCTGAAGCATGGCAATTTCTTTCCACTTTTCTTCGGCAGGAACAATGCATTGATTATAACTAATTGAAATATAGATATTATTATATGGCAAGCTTATTGCTATTATCAAAGGCGTATGACTATCAGACACCTTTTGGGCCTGTGGGTTTATAAGATGAATTGGAATAAGTGGATTAGAGGTTTCTTGACACTTATTCTTTCCATGGTTGTGATGATCATGTTATCCGCGCCCCTTTATGCTGATGTGAACGTCCAGGATCTGGAAATGGGGACCCACGATTATATCATTGACAAACAGCAGTCATTTAATTGTTCCATGGTCCAGATGAGTGATAATGAGCTTTCCGACGTGACTGCCGCCGGTTTTTCCAGTTTCACGTGGGATAATAGTATCCCAGATATTAGTGTCGCCACGGCATATCTCAATATCCAGACGAGCACGTTCACTGAGATCCAATCCCTTAAGATGGGTTATCATAATAGTGGCTGGGATGAAGACTGGACGAATGTTTCGCTTGGTTCATCAACGCAGGATCTTGTTTGCAAAGGGTTCACTATTCAGGCTAGTTTCTCAAACCTCACCGATCCGGCAACGAGAACACTCAACAGCCTCACAGTTGGCACCCCTTCGATGACCGGCCCCATCAGTGCCTACTTCAATTCGTTTACCGGGCATATAGGGAACGGTACAGATACAGGAGGGGTCGACTATACCCGGACAGACCTCTCAAGCTCCGGCACCGTCGTGAGGACGATCTATAGTAACAGTGATAAGTTCTATATACAGCTTTCAAGCACAGGTTGGTTGTTTTACTGGAGAAATGGTACGCTCAATTGAGAAAGGCTTATAAAGAAGTTATGAAGACACACAGGGCACTTACACTTAAAGTATGTAAATGCGATTCAATCGGGAGAGGGAGGTCTTTGCAGTGATTCTCCCAGCCCTGTGCATTTTATAAGGAAGGAAAAATCGAAAAGGGGGTGATGCTTGGGTAGTAGGACTAAGTAGGACTAACCAATACAGACCAACAGGAAAAAAGGAAATGCATTAACAATGACGCAACTAAGAAAAAATAAAAAATGGAGGCAAAACGTTATGAAGAGAGTATTGACTATTCTGGCTATTCTTCTCCTGCCCCTTTCCGTATGGGCAATGACCCCTGTCACTGATTCCGACCTTTCCAATGTGACAGGCCAGGCTGGCGTGAGTATCAACCAGGATGTTATGATGAACATCCATATGGACGTCATGGCATGGGGTGATACTGATGGCCTCGGTTTAGCAGGCATCGGCACCACTTCTGCACTTAAAACCGGTCTCAACCCATGGACCGACGTTACCACGGGCGGTTACATTGGTATCAAAGGCTTTGACATGGCTCTGAGGATAAAGGCACGTACCACTGATACATACGGTGCAGCCACTGGTTCAGACACGAACGCTGTTTATGGTGTTTATAACCCAACCAGTTATCCCGGCCTCAAGCCTCTGACCATCGATGTTGCGACTACGACTGCCGCCCAGGATCCCAACCTCTATGGCGCCGGCGTGACCTTTGTTCGCATCGGTCTTGGTTCCATGGAAATCGACGTGAGCGCAATGTCGTTTGATATCGGCCTCAGCTCACATGCTGGCGTTACTGCCACCAATGCCCCGACTCTTAATCAGATTCTCGGCACCGTATCAATGGGTAACATCGGCATCTTCATCAGCCCCTACAGCTATGTTGACATCTACAATGGCGCCAGAGGAACAGGTTCTGGTGTAACCTTCGGCATCCACTTCCAGATCGATCAGTTCAACATGGACTATATCTCATGGGGTGACAAGGATGGCTTTACCAACGTCGACACAAGCGATAATGCTGGTATGCTACCAGGCTACACCAATACTAATCCGTTCCCCTGGGCCGCAGCAACTAAGGGCGGTTATATAGGGCTTGGCACGCTTAGGGTTGGTGGACCGATCACGATCACAGGCACCGTGAATATTGACGTGGGTACTGTGACAACCGGTTACTATGCCTCGGCTGCCGCTATTCTGACCGGTGGTACAATAACAAATGTGCCGATGGTCCACATTACATTCGGGAATATGTCTGCTGCTGCTGGCGGACCCGCAGCGGGCCCAGCTTATGCTAACGGTGTAGGCCTTGAGGTGAATGTCCCCTCGATTATGGCAAACATAGCCCTTAGCGACACAGCAAATTTACTGAATAATTTTACTGGTTCCGTGCCGTCTGCAAATGTGTTGGGTGACATCTACATCAGCAACTTTAATTTCAAGATTATTAAAGGCAGCTGGGTAGACATCTTTGCCCACTAGTTGATTACTTGCGAGGAAACAGGGGGGCTTTGTCTCCCCTGTTCCTCCTTTTATTGATATGGAATGAAATGAGGATAAAGCGGAGGGATAATAAAAGGACATTATGAAAAAAAACATTCTCCTATTTCTCGCAATCCTGATGCTGCCGGTTACCGCAGGTGCCATGACGCCTATCAGCGATCACGAGCTTTCGAATGTGACAGGCCAGGCCGGGGTGAGTATCAGCATGGATGTTATGATGAACAGCACCTTTGGTTCATTCAAGTTTTCAGACACCGACAACGATCCTGTAAACTGGATCGAGTTCAACAACATAACAATCACAAGCCGATGGGAAACACTTCAGGGCAGCCCCCCAATTACCTTAGATATAGCTACCGGGAACAACATAGATAATACCGAGAGGACATGGGTTAACCTGGTTTTATCTCAGTATTCGCAGCCTGAAACATGGGATATCGGTAATTTCGTTTTCGTCAACCAGGACATCGGCAATCTCCAACTTGAAAATATGATGATGGCAGAGCCTGCTGTTTTGCGTTTCTCCGCGCATCCCGGCGTTGGAACATCAGGACTGGAATTTGAGTATTTGAGCAGTTGGATGGCCCAGGATATTTCCTATAATTATAATACATCTGGGGGCAATCTCCAACTATCCGGCATACATTTTGCGGCATCAGCGAGCAGCCCCACCGATGACCCGAGCAATCCTTCTACCTGGCAGTTCACCGGATCGTTCCGCGTGGGAGATCTAATGGGAGGTAACATCCCTGTTGACAGCACCAACGCCTCTGTTCCTAACCCTGCAACCTTTGATGTAGGCACCACTTCAGACGGGTATACATCCGTGTATCTTAATCTTCCGCTCAAGGGTACGATCAGGGTTGCGGATGTACAGTTCGGAGGTCAAGATCTCGGTCCTATCGCCATTGACGGTATTGTTGCGCACCATCTTTTTGTAAAGATCGGTGGAGCTAACTGACCATTCATTAGTCAGACCTGATGCCTATTGTTATCGGCTTTTTTATCATATTGACTTTCCTTGGAACCATGTATCCCCTCAGAGACATTCCCAAGGGAGACATGCAGATTTTTCCCCATATGGCCGGGATAGAGAACCTCCCGCTTAGATATAATGTACAACCATTTACTGAAGAATTCAATTTCAAGAATGTTGTGAAACAGCAATATGATTATAGCTGTGGCTCCGCTGCCCTTGCCACGCTTCTCAACTATTACCTTGGGGAGCAATTCAGCGAGCAGCAGGTAATTCAGGGCCTCATGCACTATGGCGATGCCGAGAAAATCCAGGAGCGAAGGGCGTTCTCACTGCTCGATATGAAACGTTTTTGTGAGGTGCTCGGGTATAAAGCTGAAGGGTATAAAGCGGATCTCGATGATCTCAAGGCCTTACATAAGTCTGCAATTGTCCCCATAGAATTAACAGGATACAAACATTTCGTCGTATTCCGCGGCTTCTATAAAGACCACATTTTTTTTGCAGATCCATACAGAGGCAATTCAAGCTTTACTATTGATAAATTTCTTGAGATATGGAGCCAGAATGTCATCTTCGTTGTATCGAGTGAGACCGTGCAGACGAATGCCCTTCGGTTGAAGAACGAAGACTTGCGAATCATCGACTATGACTTCACAAAAGATGCAATAGCACAAATACCCATTCCCCAAACCATCACGGAGCAGCAGCGATTGATCGAATCTCTGGGCGGGAAAGTATTTAAGACCCAAAATGGGAATGTATATTGACGACACTTGATATTGTAAGATTAACGCTTTGTATTCGCAATTAAATAATGTATTAAATAAAATATTCATACTATGCGAGGGTCTATCAGTGAGACAAGCTTTGTTAGTAGGACTGATGGTCATGTTCATAATGGGTTCAAGCAGGGTTTTATATGCAGATGATCAGCCAAAGAATGATAACTCCCAACAGGAGCTGCTTGATCGGATAGATACGCTGGAAAAGGAGCTGCAAAAGCTCGAGGAGGAAGGCAAGGCAAGAAAGAGCCTGGAAGTCACCGAAGAGGAAAAGGGTGAGAAAGAAAAAGAGGTGCTGGAGGCAGTAAGCAGGGAATATACCCTTTCGGCCAAAGGCACCTTGTCAATAGATTATGGTCTCAATTATTCCTATTCCCCGAGTGAAACTATTTATACTACGGCACAGGCGCTCCAGTTGCAACGTGCTGTAAATCATACTATTACAAATTCCATTTACACCTCATACAGTTTTCTGGACAACCTCACGACAAGCCTTAGCCTGCCCATTGTTTACCGTTATGACAAGGTGGGGACAGACCAAAGCCTTAGTGAAACAGATATCGGAGATATATCATTTGGGTTTGCCTTCCAACTCCCCCATCAGCTTAAAATACCTGGAGGTATTACTAGCACCTACAGCTTTGGCGCCGCATTTCCCACAGGCCGGAGCCCATACAAAATCAACCCGAATACCGAGCTCTCTACAGGTAGCGGAGAGTACTCGTATTCATTAGGGGGCAGCTTCAGCAAACAGATTGATCCTGTAGTTGTATTCTGGAGCCTTGGAATAGGATACCCATTAGGTCTCAAGAATCTCAATTACAAGATATCGGACACGTACACATTGGTTAAAGTAGACCCCCCACTTTCCTATAGTCTCAGCATGGGTATGGGGTATGCTCTATCATATGCCAACTCCATCAATATGTCATTCTCTTACGCATATGCACAATCAACAAAACTGACCTATAAGGAATTAACATCACCTGTTAAAACGGGAGACAGTGTTTCTGCTTCATTTGGAGTGGGTATGGGCTTTATGGTTACACCCAAGACGACTGTATCGGTCTCGCTTGCATACAGTCTGGTAAGTGCAGGGTTCTCGTTGTCCACCAGAATACCTTTTGATTTTGTGTTGTGAGGAGGTTAGTCAGATGAAGAGATTCCGCTTTACCTTCCTTTTCATCCTGATTTTAATGACATATTTACCTTCCACACTGTTTGCAGCCCTGTACGAACAGCTTGCCATCTCGGCCCTTGGCGGCTCCATGGGCAATGCTGTGACCGCATATCCGGAAGAAGCCGGTGCTTTGTCTATACATTACAACCCGGCAGGACTTGCGGATATCCCGGGTACGCGTTTTGATAACGGTCTTGGGATAGTCGAAACTTATCGACAGGTTACCTTTCATCAGGCCATCGACCCCATTACAGGCAAGCCCTGGGCACCGTTCGGTCAGAATAACATTCCTGGGTTCAATAATGGGGTAGATCCGCTTAACGGTGTGAAAGCCAAGCAGTCAAGCGGATTTATGATTGTACCTTATATTGATTTTGATTTGCCATATCTTATAACACCCTCTATGGGCATCTCATATAAGCCGCCTGAGCCGCAATACTCCCGATGGACCTTTGGGTTTGGTCAGTTTGCTCCCTTTGGGGCAGGGCTCAAGAACTCAGCAAACAGTCCGTTGAGCTTCTTGGGCCAGGAGGCCTGGTTTGTGAGGATGAGCTTCATAACACCTGCTGTTGCCTATAAGCTTTCTGATACTGTCTCAATAGGGGCATCGGTGGGGGTTGGTCCGTCAATGTTCATGCTCGAGACAAATTTAAGGACCCCCAACACCATGGTCGCACTGACCGGTGCCCTTGGAAATGCGACGAAAGGTCTCGAGATCCCGGTGGTATCCGAGCTCACATTACCACCGCCCTGGTTCAACGGCGGAATGACACCATATACACCCCAGGGTCATCTCATGCTGCAAGTGGAAGACTATATCACCACCTCTTACAACTTAGGTATTCTCTGGAAACCCTACGATTGGTTCTCCTTTGGGGCATGTTACCAGAGCGAGTCCGAAGCCAATATGACAGGAACTTTCAAGTTATCATACGGTTACCAATTCCGCAGGACGGTTGACTGGTTTGGCAGATCACCTCTGACGATTGTTACAGCAGCCATTTTTGACTTGCCGACCCAGTCGGTACCTTACCAGGCAGGTAACGCCTCCATGGACCTGACTTGGCCGGCCCGCCTCCAGATGGGCATAATGCTCAATCCCATTAAACAGGTGAAATTTACTTGTGATGCAAACTGGACAGACTGGGCCGTGCAGCCGGATTGGAAGTTCGTTTTTGATCAAAAGATCCAACTCTACCGTTTCGCTCGGATGCTTGGGTATCGGTATTCAACTGATACCCAGGTAATAACGCAAGACTTTAAGGACACCTGGAACTTGAGTTATGGCTGTGAGCTCAAGCCCGATGCAAAGCACACACTGCGTTTCGGGTATGACGCACGGCCGACGTCAGTCAGGAACAATCTCTTCGGGCCTTTGCCCTTCTCGGATATCACGATCTACTCTGCAGGCCTCGGGATCGTGGTAGATGACAAGCCCAAGCCCAAACCGCGGAACTTCAATGAACGCTTGCAACAGCTCAATAATCCAAATGAAATAAACATTACGGTGAGTTACATAAAACTTGCTGATAAGACCGTCTTGAGCAACACCAGTAAAAACCTCAACTCCACGACTTTCACCGACATTGTTTATAATCCCTATTCAGGGCTCGATTGGACTCAGAAGATGCACCTATGGTGGTTTTCAATAGATCAGGTTTTCAAGTGGTAGATTGAATTTAGATATAAGGTTCATCACCGTAAAGCATACTCGGATCATTGAGGAGCACACAGAGGGATTTCTCACCACGAAGGACACGAAGCATCAATTTGATGAACTCTCGACCCGGGTCATTGGCTGTGCCATCGAGGTACATCATATTCTAAATGAAGTTGGCAGGTGTTAAGACCGGCCTGCTGATCAACTTCAATGTGAAAGTGCTTCGGACGGGTGTTAAGCGTTTTGTCCTATGATCTTCTTCGTGCTCTTCGTGTCCTTCGTGGTGAGAACAATAGGTTGGGAAAGGATGCAAACCATATTTCATGAGCTTGCTTCACAATAGCAAAACCTGTATAGGATAAATTGATCGTTATATCTGGTCATACTGAACTATCTGAGAAAAGGAGAAGGTCCAGCATGAAAATTTCAATACACTATCTGGTTATAATCTGTGTATTTCTCTTTATGGTAAACGGGCCGGGCTTTGCGGCCGATAACACGATAATCAAAGAAGATGTATATGTTGTTATAAAACCGATTCCGGGGTTTGGAATATATGCCAATTCAATGGTCCCTAGTCCCGATTCCAATCATTTGGCATGCGTTGCAAAGAAAGGGGATAAATATTGCACTATCTACGATGGAAAACCACTTACACTTTATGATTCGATTGCGAAAGGTACACCTACCTTCAGTCTTGATTCTGAACACATGTTATATAAAGCAAAAAAAAGGAATAAATGGGTAGTTAATCTAGATTCTAAAGAAGGAAAAACATACGCTGAGATCGGGATACCGTTTTTTACCCCCGATTGTAAACGGGTATATTATGTGGTTGAGGATTTGGGAAAACAATTTGTAGTCTTGGATGGGAAAGAGGGTGCCAAATATGATGGCATACCTCAAGAAAGGAACCTCACATTCAGTCCGGATTCCAAACACATTGCTTATGCAGCATTTAAAAATAAGAAAATGATCGTTGTGTCGGACGGGAAGGAAGGGACGAGTTATGACCAGGTGTCTTCACCCCGCTTTAGTCCTGATTCAAAGGTATTAGTCTATCCTGCAGAGAAGAGTAAGAAGTGGCTTTTTGTAAAGAATGGAGTGGAGGATGGGAAGCAGTATGATACGATCGGCACATACACTTTTAGCCTTGATTCATCACATTTTGCATACTCTGCTAAAAAAGGTGACAAAAAATTCATGGTGCTTGACGGGAAAGAAGGGATTCCGTTCGATGATGTTGCAATGCCCATATTCAGTCCCGACTCTAAACAGCTGGCCTATCTCGGGATAGAAAATAAAAAATGGTTCATGGTATTCAACAATGAAAAAGGAAAGCCATATGATGAAATAAAAGACCTTAGCTTCAGCAGGGACTCGCTGCACCACAGCCTGACAGTAAGAAAAGGAAACAAGTGGTCCATTATTTCTGATGGCAAAGTAGGACCGAATTATGATGATATCGCTTTGCCGCTATATACCACTGATTCCAAACATCTGATTTATCTCACGAGTAACAATAAAAAGGGGAGGATTGTTTTTGATGGGAAAGAAAGTCAACCGTATGATGTAGTATCACTCGTCGTATTCAGCAAAGACTCTCAACATATGATGTACATGGCTAAAAAAGATGAGAAATGGTTTATCGTAAAGGATGGAAAAGAATCGGCCCACTATGATGGGGTTGCACTCCCTACATTCAGTCCTGATTCAAAGCACTATGCATTTATCTGTTTGAAAAAAGGTGTATGGTCTATAGTATGTGACGGAGTGGAGGGGAAAGCGGAATTTGCCGGCTTCCTTAAAGACTCAAGTATCGAATTTGATTCGCCAACGCATATTCATATTCTTGCAATGCAGGTGGCGTCAGGAGGCACAACCCCTGAACTTAAATTTGTCAAGCTTACAGTAGATATAAAATAGAAACAGCTCCGATCTGGTCGCATAATTTTACATTACTCTAGAGGCAATTGCAAAACTTAAAAAAGGTGTCACCCCCGCGAAAGCGGGGGTCCAGAAGTTTTTGAAAAGACTGGATTCGAAGCTTCCGCGGGAATGACGATCTTGGTCTTTTGCAATCGGCTCTTTATATTATTCAATATTATATAAAACGGAGCAATACTATATTTTATTATATACCAACTATAAAGATGCGCAGTTATCGTTTTAGTACCCTATTATTTCTTATTTTTCTTGCTATTGTAGTTCTTGCTACAATTGCTCTTAGATATGCAGAACCTATAAATGATGGAGATATCTGGTTTCACCTCGCATATGGCAGATATTTTATTGAACATCATACCTTGACGGTAGATCATTCCATTTTCAGCTGGACCCCTGCTAAAAGCCATTGGATATATTGTGCATGGATACCCCAGACCATTTTTTATCTGCTCTATGAAACATGCGGATTCTCTAGTCTATATGCATTGCGGTATCTGGTCATTATCACGTTTCTATTTTTTGTATTTTTAATAGCAGGAAAGAATCGGGCTAAATTTTTACCATACATCTTGCTCATATGCCTTATAGGCTTACTGATGGCTCCTGCAGGTCTGCGCATCAAGGCTGATCTCTTTTCATTTTTATTCATGACCACCCTTGTATTCCTGTGGTTCAGATTCAAGATCAACCCTGATAAAAGCTGGCCTGTTCTTTATTTGTTGCCAGTGCTGTTCTTGTTCTGGGTGAATTCCCATCCTGGTTTCATCTTCGGGGCAATATTTCTCAGTCTTGTCTTTACAGGAGAGATTATTAATCGACTTGCCGGATCATCAGAAAAAATCCATCAGAAGATCTTGATCCATTTATTCATCGCCTGTGTTTTAAGCATGGTTTCAGTCTTTATAACCCCTTATGGATGGGAATATCCGATTTCTCTGGTAAATGAGCTTATTTTCAATTCAAAAGCTTTTTCCAGGGATATCCGGTCAATCGCTGAATATCAGTCTATCTTTTTACCCCAAGCATCTCATTTTCACTTCATCGATTACCTCACGGCTTCATCGGTCGTGCTTGCAATGCTTTTACTTGCCCAACTGAAAAGACATCGCATCGATTGGGGGGTTTTGCTTGTAACCGCCTTCTTCATGATCCTTTATATGAAATACATGAGATTAACCTATTACTGGGCAATTATCTTTGTATTTTTAGCAAGTTACTTAGCAAGACAGGTTTACCAGAATGATCCAGGACCTTTAATAAAAAAACCGCTGAAAATTGCAATCCATGGCATTACCTTTATTCTTTTGCTATTTTTTGCCGTGCGAGCGCAATATGAAACTTTCTGCGCCCCAACTATTGGATTTAACCCTAATTATATAAGCCCAGAATCAGAAGCAGGCTATATACGCCAGAACTTCCCACATATGCTCATGGGGAATGATTACTATTGTGGCTCTTATCTTCTTTGGTCACTATGGCCCACAAAAAAAGTATTCATTGATGCACGATATTTTCCCTATAGTGAATGGTATGATGAAGCACATAAATTCGAAGGTAGTAAAGATAAAGCCACAATAGAATCTCTATTAAAAAAGTATAAATGCGATCTATGGTGCCTCTCCTATTATACGCCGGTACTCCAATATTTCATTACATCGCCGGATTGGAGGCTTGTTTACTATGGGCCTTCAGCCTGCATTTTCCTGTCAAATAGAGTAGATATATCTCAACAAACCCGTTCCGTTGCTGAATCTATATCTAAAGTCGGCATATATCAGGCCTATCTTATCACCATGTTTGCATTACGAGTAGGTGATCTTGAAGTTGCGAATAATATCGTGAAGGCAATGAAGCCAAATCCGATTTGTCCCTTGCAGGCTAGTTGGGCAATTAATGCCAAGCTCAATGTCGGCGATAACCTTCTCAACCAAGGGAAATATTATGATGCTATCGGAGTTTACTCTGATGCTATCATGCAAGTTCAGCAGCATCCTTTACTCAGTCATCTTTGGGGCCATGACTTTTATACTGATCTTGTCATGATTCACCAGAATCTTGGCAATTCACTTATGAAGGTAAATCAAATTGGTGAGGCAATCAAGCAGTACAATCAGGCCTTGAAAATAAAACCCGACCTTGCCACTGCCCAAAGTAATCTTGCTCTTGCAATGGCTCAGATGACAAAGATTGATGAATCCATATCAAAGCTCGAATACATCTTAAAAAACAATCCCTATCCTCTGAAGATACTTAACTCTTTGGCTGTATATTATTCAATGAAGGGACAATACGATAGAAGTATAGATTATTTAATGAAAGAGCTAAACATAACCCCCGAGAACCCTGGGGTCTATTATAATTTAGCATGTATATACTCCAGACAGAATAGATTGGAGGAGTCAAAAATATTTCTGGATAAGGCTATCAAGAAAGGTTTCAATGATTGGGATATGCTGAAAAAAGATCATGATCTGGACAACTTGAGGAATACAACAAACTATAAAAACTAAACGACCCTCGCCTTCCAGGAGAGGGTCGTTTAGTTAAAGTGCAGAATAAATTTTAGGTTTCTTGTCTTGCAATGCTCACCCAGAATAATCTTTTTTCGAGCAGATTATACAAGACCCATGCAATAAATATGGACAAGGAAAAGGATATAAGTGAAAAAATTGTAAGCCCTAAATATGGATGATCGATCATCATCCCTGCTCTGTTAAATATCGACTTCATAGGGTGCATAACAAAGGTATGTACGAGGAAAAAACTGTAGCTTATATTGCCAAGGAATATCATTACTGCATTATTAAAATTCGTGTTAATAGCCCATAAAAAGAAGACATACGCAAATACAGAAGAAGGAAAGATTAACAGTTCATGGTTGGGCGCATAGCTGAAAATGCCAAGAGATAGCATGGAAAGCATTACCATGAGTGATATAATTCCTACCCAGGGATTAATCTTCTGCCGTGGGGTATAATATACCAATATCCCCACAATGAAATATATAAACCTTGGAAACTGATAAATAAGAAGGGATACGATAAACAACAGTAAGGTCATCTGGACATAATATATCCATGATTGCTTTCTGGTATTATAAGCCCTGTAAACAAGTCCCCATAAAATATAGAACATAAATATATAGCTTATGCACCATGCAACCGGTATCGCAATAGGAAAATCAAAGACACCAGGAAGCAGCAGAAGATTTATAAAAAGGCCCTTAAGCCATCCTGCTAATGAAACCTTACTCAACCAACTATGATCGGTAATAGGCCCTATAGAAAATATGAAGATGAGCATGGTAAGGTAAACGGGATAGATTCTCGCTATCCTTCTCCGTAAATAAAAGAAAAGGCCGCTTGACCTCTTTATACTTCCTACAGCAAGATACCCTGCAATGATGAAGAATATATCTACACCTGCGGCTCCACTCCCGAAAATGTAATAGAGCCAATAGCTTGAGGGTAAAAGGTTTGACCATACTCCAGTTGTACCAGCTCCATAGATATGGAACAGAAAAATAATGAGTATTGCAAACCCCCTCCAAAATTGAATTGAATTATTCATAATGCCTTTATATTGAGGTTTTGGACGAGAGTCTATATCCTGATATCTTTGCATATTCCGCATTTAAGATCGGGCCAAATATTTCAGGGTTATTTTTCATTCAAAACTCTTGGATATGAGCTGTAGTAGCTCCGATCCGATCTGACAGAGTGTATCCTTTTAGTTCTCCTCTTGGTAACAGTTCAGTCCCCATTCTCAAGGCGGATGAGTGAGGGCGCACCTGGGGGACGTCCATAAGCAATTAAGTTCTGAGCTTTTTACTTACATCAACAAATCTCATTTGAAAAGAGTAGTTAACTCAAATTATCAATGTGTTGAGAAAATCGTTTTAAGTCTGATTTGCCATTTTCCGTTAGTAGTATAGCGGTCTCTTAATTTTTCATATATGAAATCTAAACACATAGGAATCGTTATACCTAAGGTTAAATAGGCAATCCACCAATAATGTTGTGATGTGATAACAGGAAATTTAGCCAAATAGATTAAAGGTTCTTTTTTATATAATACATAAAACAGATTTACTGCTTTGAAAGCAACAAACTGAAGAGCCATTATAGAAAGACTCCTCCGCCCTATATCTGAAAATAGGTTGGCAACATACTTATATCTTTGAATAATATTAGCCAAATACAGATTTACATATATGCCTGTAAAAGAACCTACAATAAAAACTAGTGGATTATTTAAGTTTCGATATACTAAAGCCAAGTATACGCTGCCATATTTATTGCAAGTATAAATTAATAGAAAAAAACTGATAACAGCAGGAAACCAGTGAATATATTTATTAAGATCTAGTCTCTTAAGGATATAACCAGCATAAAATACAAGCAAAGTTATAAATGCAACAAGTAAATGAAAATGATCACACCAATGATACTTTTCATGATCTAAATAGTAACCTATAATGAATGCAAATAATACGACCCATGGAATAATATTGAGGTTATATCTTTTATTGATTTTAACATTAATAATTGATAAGATTAAAAACATAATATTAACAACAAACAATGCAACCAAAAACCACAGAGCACCCACTAATGGCTCACCACTATGAAACACCATTATGCCTATAAATTTATAGAAAAACTTAAAGCAGTTATACTTGTATACTCCCTCCGCATATCCATATAGATGAAGATTGTATAATATATTATGAAGAATGAGAAAAATAACATTATAAATCCAGTATGGGAAAAGAAGCCTTTTACATTTCTTTATTATAAACTCTCTTGGTTTATATGTATATTTATCTTCAAATAGATATCCGGAAACAAAAAAGAACAAAGACAAATGATACATGTATAGATATGGTCCTATCGGTGTTCCAATATGACCAATAACAATAGCTATAATTCCTAAACCTTTTAAGATATCCCAATAATTGTTTCTATTCATATGAGCATTATACATATAAAAAGATTCACCTTTTGCAGGATAATACCATTCCTTTGAAATCGATATCATTTCTTGGGTAATGCATTTTACAGATAATATTTATGGACAAATCGTTCATTCATGGATGCTTGGATGGTTGACTGTAAATCACATTATCATTTATTGTACTATCTCTTATTAAAGAATAAAATGCAAAGTGAGAGGAAGATGTAATGCAGAAGGAATTTTACTACGATGACAACCCTGAATGCAAGTTGTGGGATAACATGTGGGCATCCAGGACTATTGAACAGGAACTGGAAGCTTGTAGTATGGAGACCCCTCCCAGGGAATTATTTTTGAAGTATCTCACAAAGAAAGATAAGATTGTAGAGGCCGGGTGCGGGTTTGCAAAGTGGGTGATTTATCTGCATAGGCGCGGGTTTGACATTATAGGCATAGACAACAATGAGTTCGCAATATCCAAGCTGAAAGAGTTCGATGCATCGCTTCAGGTGGAAGTGGGAGACATACTGAATATCAAGTATCCTGACAACTATTTTGATGCGTACATATCAATGGGGGTGATTGAACACTTTGAAGAAGGGCCGCATGCGGCATTGAATGAGGCATACCGGCTGCTGAAGCCGGGCGGTTTGGTCTTTGTATCAGTGCCGACGGTAAATACTATCAGGAGATTCTACAGACGGCCTGTCCGCAATGCTCTGAACATGTTTCTCAGATCCCTCATAATAGTCAAGAAAGGTTGGTCAGAATCCAAATCTAAAGCATGTATTGATGCGATTGATAATTTACTTCCCGAAAAGGTGAAAAATAACTTATTAGGAAGGAAAGATATATATTACCATTTCACCGAGTACCGGTATACGAAGGATGAGCTGGAGAATTTTTTGAGACAGTCCGGATTTGAAATAATAAAAACCATACCTCATGACTTCTATGAATCCAATGACCATGCGATCGGGTTGTGGTTGGACTTTCCTTTTTTAAGGAATTTCAAGGGGGGGGCAAATTTCAGGCTCAATCCCATTGGGAAAGTATTTTCGCGAGTTCTAGACAGTATATCCCCATGGATTGCCTGTGCCAGTGTCATATGTGTAGCCAGGTCATTGAAGAATGCCCAGCCAAGATGAACTTCAACCCTGCCTAATGAAGGACAAAACTAATCTCCAGTCGCTGTAATAGTTTGATTGGAAAAGTGTTAGTCAATTATGAATAAGTTCTTGCTCAAAAGGAAAATCAAGGCACTCCTAAGGCGGTTCTTAAAGGGTGTTAGTCAATATTCGACTATCCTATGGATAGGACCACTCTCTATTCGAATTAATCGTTCCAGGAAAATCTGCTCTACGATAGCGAGCATGAACGGGGGTTGGTTGCATGGAATCAGGAAGGCACTGGAGATTGTCCTTACTGAAGGACTTGCAGGAATAGGCCCGTACATACTGAATGTCAAGATGCAAATACTGAAACAAAGTCTGGAGCCTCATTTCGGCAGACATTACAGAGAGGTTTATCACTCTGAAGCTGATTTTCTCTCTCATCCACCAGGGAAAATCGGTATATGTATCCGGTTAGGTCAAATGGAAATACTTGATGCGATGCTTGGATCTTTATCAGATGTGCCTTTTGAATACGACTTATATATAGCTGTTCCAGATAGGAAATCTAAATCTATAGCAAAAGGTAAACTGAATAAATTAATAAAGATCAAAAAGCTAAGGATATCAATCGTACCAGACCAGGCAAAAGATACAGTGCCCATGCTTCTGACATTTGCAAAAAGTATCCGGAACAATGATTTTATTTGTCATATTCATACAACTGATTCATCACATGAAGTCAAAGGGCAGATTGACTGGCTAAATCATGCAGCAGATTATCTCTTGGGGTCGCAAAAGAATATTATTAACATCTTCAAAATATTCGAAGATCATCCTGAGGTCGGGCTCATATACCCGGAGCCTTATCGGGACATGCCATATTGGAAGTATACCTGGCTTTCGAATACCAAAGCAGCCGGGTTACTATTCAGCAGATTGGGGATGCATGCAGATTTTACTGGTTATACTGATTTTCCTGTAGGATCGATATTCTGGGCAAGGGTCAAAGCAATTGAACCATTGCTAAGCACGGGTTTAGCCGATAAAGATTTTTCCAGAGAAATGGAAAAAGCTGATGGAACTTTCGTCCATACAATGGAAAGATCACTGGTCCATGTTCTCAGAAGCAGGGGGATGTCATTCAGCGAGATCAATCCTGAAAATAATTGTTACAGAATAAATTTTGGCTCAAAGAATCTATGGCAGTATTGGAACAAGAGCAGTGAAGAGCTTTGTAAAGCCATGGATAAGTTTGAAGTCATTTCATTTGACATATTCGATACGTTGATAACCAGGCCGGTGCTTGTCCCTGATACAGCGTTCGAGATTGTGGGGATTACAATCAACAAAAGTCTCATGTTGAAACTCGACTATGTCAAATGCAGGAAGCAGGCTGAATTCCGTATCAGGATTAACAATGATTTCACCGGCGATTGTTCCATCGATGACATCTATGAAGAGTTCCGGAAAACAACCGGACTATCCGAGGCACAGTGCGAAGCGATAAAGAAGATCGAGATACAAAATGAGATCGATCTCTGCACCCCGAGAGAAGAAATGATCGACATATTCAATTATGCAAGATCAAAAGGTAAACGAATAGTACTAATCTCTGACATATATCTGAGAACACAAGACATCGAGGCAATGCTGTCAAAATGCGGAATCAGCGGCTATGATAAGATCCTTTTGTCTTCAGAATTGAATAAAAGAAAAGATACGGGCGAATTATGGGACTATTACAAGCACTGGATCAATACTCCCGGCTGCCTGCACATCGGAGACAATGAGTACTCCGACCAATGTCTTGCAGCAGCTAGGGGGTTGGCCTGTTATCACGTGATGTCAGGCAGAAACATGTTTTATAACATTCATCTCGGGAATGGTTTTCACGGAAAATTTCATGATGGAATCCATAGTGGAGATTCAGCCAGTGTAGGCACAATTATTTCGAAAGAGTTCAACAGCCCGTTTGCTTTGCATTTAACAGACGGGAGATATGCAATAAATAGTTTAAAGAAACTAGGATACGTAATATTCGGGCCGATATTCATTACATTCATCACATGGCTTATCAGAAATGTCATGAATGATAAAAGAGATCTGCTGCTGTTCTTGGCCAGGGAAGGGTATGTCTTCGAGAAGTTTTATAATACGATAATTAAGAGCTATGGCCGCTATAACATTCCTTTCACCAAGATTGACAGTAGATATCTTTTAGCTTCCAGGAGGGCTGTTTCTGTTGCTTCAATTATGAAAGAGGATGATATTCTGGATTTGATAGAAGCACCCTACAAGGGGACGGTTTCAAATCTGTTAGTTTCAAGATTCGGAATAACCAACGATAATACTCTTGATGGAAGCGAGAGTATTTCTTTGCCTGAGGATTACGGGAAAGTTAAGGATATAATCGGGTTATATAAGGGTGAGATACTGCGGAACGCAAAAAGTGAAAGAGATAATTATATAAGCTATTGCCGGGAGCTGGGCTTGTTCAAATATGACAATATTGCAGTAGTTGATCTGGGATATTCAGGCTCCATGCAGTATTATCTTTCGAAAATAATAAGCAAGCCCACTATCGGCTATTATTTTATGACGAGAAGCGACACTTTAAAAGGCATTCGATATGAAGGCAACTTGATGAAGGAATGTTTCAGTAATATTGATAAAGATGCCAACCACAGCATTAATACCATTTATGCCTTTATACTCATATTTGAAGGTTTGCTGACTTCTCCGGCCGGCCAATTCATAAAATTCAACTACGACAATGATGTGCTGAAACCGATATTCGACACGCCCGGGCATTCACAAAAAGTATTTGATTCATTAAATCAGATATATGAAGGGACCCTGGATTTTATGGAAGACATGGTGAAGTATCACGGCAACTATTTATTAGACCTCACATTCACACAAAAAATAACACAATTCATGTTGGAACATATAATGCTGGAGCACAACACAATTTCAGATGAAATAAAGAGTCTGTTTGCTGTCGAAGACAAGTATTGTTCTGATGGTGATATTTCGGTCTTTGACTATTATGCAAAATACTATGGTAAGACTGGATGAATGTATCAGATTGTGATGTGCTGAAATTATCTGTTAAAAAGAGCTCAATGGTCATTTGGTCTCGGGATGAACACATAGTTGAATACATTCTGTGAGGCCCCTTTATTGGCAAGCGAGTTTTTAAAACCTGCGGGAGTAATAAGGCTGTTATCTTTGTTTGCCAGTCGTACTTCATAATTATGTTGCCAGAACAGATCGAACGTGGCTTCATAATTCGGATTCCGCCCACCTGGACAAAATAAGCTCTGATTCACTTCTATGAACCAGGTAGGGCGTGGGTGCATGGTTAAGGTTTCCTCAGCACCCCTCAATACATCGAACTCTGCACCTTCCACATCGATCTTTATGAACAGCTTTTTCCCCTGGAACCGATCACCGAGGATATTATCCAATGTGTTGACAGGAATAATCTGTTTGAATCTTTCGGAATAACCTGCCCAACCTTTGACCAGAGAAGCGCAGAGACCTGAAGCACCATATAATGTCAGCATGCCAGGCTTGCTGCTTAATCCTATAGGAAAAACCTCTGCATCCGTCCAGCCGTTGTTGCTTAAGTTGGCATAAAGGCATTCGAGGTTCTGCCATTGTGGCTCAACTGCAATGACATGTTTCCCAAGGGACAGGGCAACACAGGAATAATATCCGATGTTGGCCCCGACATCCACGAATACATCGGCAGTGTTCAAATGGTTTCTGATTATATCCAGCTCATCACTCTCGAATTTCCCCTTTAACATTAACCGGTGTTCCTTATAGTTTTTTGATACCAAGTCAAACCCGAAGGGTGTTGATGCTTTTATTTTTGATTTAAAAACATATGTATACATAAAGTCAGAAAAGATATGTATTTTCCATCGCGTCGATAAGCGGAGATTATTTATATATGAAAACAGCCTGAAACGCTTCAATATTGACTTAATCACAATAACGTCCCTCAGAGGATTTTAAACTTATTCTGGTTTCTATACTCCGTATAGACAGGTGTAGTAAAGAAACTGCTCTATCCAGGGCTTTAATAATAGGATCAACAGCAGAAGTAATCGCCTGAAAGCCTCATATTCAAGGCTGTTCAACTGCCTTATGTATGAAGACCATCTTCTGTGTAATAATCATTTTCGAAAATTTTGATTTGACTGAGGGCTTACCCCTTGTGAGATCACCTGCCCCTTGTTCATCGATTAACTGTTTGACAAACCCCACCATCCCATAACCGTGTGATTCAAATGGAACTTTGAGTAAAAGATTATAAGGGGGAAGCAACCCTGATCTTATTGCTGCTGGGTTTATTTTATAGAGAATTTTGCTCAAAATTAAAAAGATTATTTTTGTTATCATATTGAAGAGGTGCATCAGTCCAGATCGTTTACCGGAAAATATTCTTCTTTCAATTATAAGAGGAATCTTTATTAAAAAGTTAATGCGGGGCCGCAAGCCTGATCGCAGTTTTGATAGAAGTCCTTCTTTCAGTTTATAATTTTTCCCATCCGCACAAAAGTCAAAATAACCGGTTATCCAATCTTCTATGACAAATATGCCACCAGGCTTCAAATGATTATCAAAGAGATGCCAGAACGACTGTTTTGTATACTCTCCAATATGAGATGCATCGTCAATGATGATGTCAAAACCTCCCGGAGTCATCTTGGTGGCAACTTCTGATAAGAACACTGTATCAGTCTGACTGCCCTCGAAGAGGGATATCCGTTCTTCCTGGGGGAAGTCTTTCGGGACGTTAATATCAATACCTACGATAGTCCCTTTTGGGAAGTAGTCTCTCCATAACAAGAGTGATTCTCCCTTATAAATACCAAGCTCGAGAAGCTTTATATTTTCATTAACCCACGGTTCAAGAACTTGATCATAGTCTTCCATAAGTCGGCTTGAAATTTTATCGGAATTATATTTTTCCAAGGTCAGCTGCTTGCTTCGCATCTTTAAAACCCCCTTCTAGGAATAGATCTAAATTTTCATAATAAAAGTTAATAAAAATAAACATCATGAGTATATCATTAAAAGGCATATGATTTCATTTAATCTTTTCTCCAATACCTGCCGGTCCAGTCAATTTCCTTTATCTCAGAAACTATCCCGTTCTCCGTTCTAAAATCATCTACCGCTTTTCTGCATCTGCCTATGCAACCATAATCGTCAATGATACAGAATCCACCTTTGGAGAGTTTTGGATACAGATTTGTAAGGGCATCCATGGTGGAGCTGTACATATCACCATCAAGCCTGAGGACTGCAAGTTTGTCTATGAGTGCGTTTGGAAGTGTATCTTTGAACCATCCCTTCAGGAAAACAACCTGGTTATCAAGGAGGCCATATTTTTTGAAGTTGTCTTCGACATCCTTCTGAGCCACTGAAAAGTATTTCATTGTGTACATCTCATCACCTTTATCATCAAGATATCTCTCTGTATCCGGCTTCGGCAATCCTTCGAAAGAATCTGCCACATAGACTTTGCGGTCATTCACTCCATAGGCTGCAAGAACAGCACGCATAAATATGCAGGCTCCACCCCTCCACACACCTGTTTCAATCAGGTCGCCTTCTATCTTTTCTCTTATCGCTGTCTCAATACAGAATTGTATATTATCAAGGCGCTTTATTCCGATCATCGTATCAGCATATCCTGGGTATGAAATAGTTCCATCTATTCTTTGAGATTGAGTATACGAAATTTCATGGACAAGTATCAGTTGTTTCAATTTGAGGATCCGATGAACAGTGGATAAGATCATTCTCATGATCGGGTTCAACCTGCTGTTGTAGAAAGAAAGAGGCCTTGGCGGTTCAGGCCATAAGGTAAAGGCAAGGGTCTTTTTCATTAAGTCCAGATAGAGTTCCGCAGGTGTTTTTTCCATTATAGTTTCCTTATGAATTAAAAAGGTTACTGCTTCAGACTCCTTAGTTTCCCGATCAGGTGAATGATGATAGGAGGAACAAAGAGCCTTAAGATATTAAGTATTGATGACTTATCTATCCTCATCATGGTTCGTTTCGGATAATCTGTATATACAGGGATGGCATTGGAAGATATCCGTTTCAGATAACCCTTGGGGTTCCAGGTTATAAAAAAGTGTTCTCTGTCCCTATCGATCATGAAATCCTCATTTTCAGCTATGAAAGTCGTAATCGCTTCATAAGGGCCTGGATCCGGTCCATGATCGAGCCCGTGATGGATGATGCTGTCTTCGACTATGAGATAGTCCCCGGGCTTAATGAATGTTGAGTATGCTCGTAATACGTTTAACGTATTGTCATATGTGTGTGAGCTGTCTTCGATCACCAGAACCCTCTCTTCATTTGAAATAATCTTCTTTACATCATCAAGCCTTTGACACGCATCTCCTTCGATCAGAGTTATTCTGGGATGGTTTTTTATAAATTCCGGTACCGTTTCATGAGATAGGTCGAGACCGATAACCCTGCCTTTGCCGAGCAGGTCACAAAGATGTGCCAGGAACAGGGTGCTCCCGCCATTGAAGTTGCCGATTTCAATTATTACATCAGGCTGGGTTTCGTATATAATCTCCTGATAAACCCATGAATCCATGGGGCTCTTCATCGTCCATACGCCGAAATATTTTGTTTTCCCCAGTATACCATTACCGATGATTTGAAGGATGTTGCGCAGAGGTACAGCCAGGCCATCTTCCATATATTGAGCCATGCTTATGATCTCCTTTTACCTAATGATCAGGAAGCCAATTGGAAATGTGTATATTCTATCAATTGATTGTATGAGGATAAATTCCTGGTTATTCTTGAATCGAGTAGTTTAAGATATTCTCAGATACTGATGAGAAGCCAGCCTATTAACATTGGTCCTTTAAAAACTTTACTTGAAGTCCTCTGGCTATAATGTAGAATTGAATCAGATTCGGAGAAAATCCCGGCTGGCGGACCTTGAGAAATAACATGAGGTTAAGGGTTTTCAGTACCCCACCTTTTTGAAGGGTATCAATAAAACTGTTCAGGTAGGGCGGGACATCACAGGAAAGGTCTATCAGGCGCTGTTTCAGTGCCTTTGCCTGATGATGGAGTTGCACCAGTATTCTTACAATCCAGTCAGTGTTCAATTGGATTCTTCTGGAAGCTTTTATAATTGTTTGAATAATCCCTTCTATATTTAAAATGAAAAGGGGGCGCGCCCTTCCCGTGACATTGTTTTCGTGCTGCCTGTAGAGGACTGTGGCTTCGGGTATGAATAGAATCTTCCCAATGCTTGCTGCAATCATGGCAATCCAGCCGTCATGGTTCATTAGGACATCAGGGAAGGGGAGGCTTTTCTTTATTAAAAGCCTGTTGCAGAGCATCGTACAGCCTGAAACATAATTCTGTACCAACAGGGTCTTCAGGGGGTCGATATCACTATGTTTCCAACGCTTTACTATCATGTGGGAAGGGGCAATAACATGGTTCTCTTCATCAATGAGGCTAAGGTCGCTATGGACCAGCAAGGGAATATCCGGGCCGTACTTCTCCTCAGCCATTCTCATTCTCCGGCAACACGCCTCGAGCTTATCATGGAGCCAGATGTCGTCCTGGTCGGAAAATGCTACATAATCACCAGTGCAGAGGCTTGCTGCCTGTGAGAAATTTTTTATGAGGCCAAGTGTTTTCTCATTCCGGAAGATTCTCACCGGGAATGGCGCCGTTTTCGAGAATTCTTCCAATATATCAACTGTCGAGTCAGAAGAGGCATCGTCACAAGCAACCAGCTCATAGGGAGGCAATGTCTGCCTCACATAGCTTTCCAGCTGTTCTTTTAAATATCTTTCACCCTTATAGGTGGCTAGTGCAATGGATATCCTCGGATGTATGCTCATAGTTATTTCGTTTACATTCTTTTCAATACATTACTCAACTCATATTAATAGGTTATCTTGATCGATCGCCGTAGAATCTGGCTATATAGAGCATGTCACACAAAACATGCAGTACATAAGCTGCTGCCATTGCCAGGCTCAAGCCGATAGCTCCATAAAGCGGTACCAGAAAATACGATGCCGTGATTGATGTTATTGCCCAGACCGCGGCTGTCGCAACCAAGAACCACATTTTCCCTATACTAAGTATGGCAACCCCGACAAAATTATCGATCACAATAATGACAGCAGAAAAAGACATGAACATCAATACGTACTTGCCGGACAAAAACCCAGCTCCATAAATCTTCATGATAAAGGGCGATGCCACCGCTATCGCTATTGCAACCCCCAGGGCGCTTATTCCAATCAATATAATACTATACCAGAATGTTTTCAGATATTGAATGCGCTGTTTTGTGCCATGGAAGTCCGAGAGCATAGGCAGGGCAATTGCATTCAGGCATTGCGGAATGAAAAATATCACCTTTTGCCAGGAACCTGCAACGCCGAAGATTCCCATTTCCGCATACCCTTTTGGTATATTGACAAGCATTGCCATGCAGGCCCAGTTTGCCGGGGTGAACATAACACCTCCCAGCACAGCCGGCAGACTGAATTCAAGCAGGATGTACAGCTCCTTGGTGCAGCCGGTAAAGCGAATGGGCACACCAGCTTCCCGCGCCGCCTTATGGATCTCTATATTGCTGATGATACAGCCCACGGCCCCGGAAATGACATATCCTACAACTGCCCCGGGCAAGCCGAAAAAATAGACCCCTCCGACAAGGAGGGGGAACAAGAGCACTCCGTTCAGGATAGTTATCCAAGCGATGGTTCGAAATGCCTCAAGGCCTGCAAGGGTACCCATCTGGACGCTGCTGAAGGCACCGAAAAATATAATACCGGCTCCAATGCGCATGAGGTTTGCAAGGTGCGGGGCGGCAAGTGTCCTTTCAGCAAGCCAGGGTGCAGCAGGGATAAGGGCACCAATCATCAGGACCGCTGATCCTGCTGCCAGCAGATAGAAAAGTGCAATGATTCGCCCTGCCTTGGCCGGGTCATTTTTTCGGAATTCCGCTACATGTTTAATCGACGTCATTCCAATGCCGAAGAAAGCGAACATGTTGAACAGGCCGACAGTGCTTATGACCATACCGTACTCGCCGAGAAGCTCTTTGCCGAGCAACCGCGCCACAAAGATCGATGAGATCATGGTAAGGGCCTGGGGTATCCCGGTGCCGATCATGGACCAGAATGCCCCATGGGCGATTCGATATCCGACCGGGGAGGTGCTCCTGTTGTCCCAGTAGTACCGCAGGGGGGCAGGCATAAGTTTATCTGCTATTTTACCAAAATCCAATTTCTTCATTGGGTCGCTAGTAAAACTTAGAAGTTGATACCATACTCAGTTTGTGGGATTGGAGAGATGATGCCTGCTCGACCGGTTATTATTGATTGAAATGAGATGTCCTGCCTGTTAAACCGTCAAAGACACCACGAAGGGCAAAGGTAGCTATATATACTCCACGGATCACATGTATACCCGCATAATGTATCAGGATATGTGCCATGACCATAGGCATGTATCTCAGATTATATTTTTTTGAAAGCAGCACCAGATTCCTGCTTGCATAGTACCACAATGCTTTGCCTGGTATACTTGGCACGATATAGTGGGTTACCAGCTTGTCGGAAAAGGTGCAGAGCCGGTAGTTTGTTTTTTTTCTTACCCTGAGCCCGAACTCAATATCCTCATGATACATGATATAGTTCTCATCGAAAGATCCTATCCTGTCGAACACATCCTTCCTGTAGAAAGCCGCGGTGCCTGCTATAAACTCAACTGTGCGCACCCCTTGGAAGTCATCATGAAGGTTGTGTGGCACCCCACGCACATAGCGTCCACCGGTGAACCAGTTTTTTCCGGATTGATCCACCACAATACAGGTGACCCCGCCGATGGAGCTGTCTGAGTCCAGGATCTCCACATTCCTCTGGACGAACGTGCTCTCCACCCCGGTGTCGCTGTTGAGGAAGCATAGATATTCTCCTTTTGCCAATTTTATCCCCCTGTTGCAGGTCTTCACAAAGCGCAGGTTAACCTCATTGTGAACCAGTTTCATGTAGGGTCTATCCTTGATATATTCCTGCACAAATGAGATCGTTTCCTTGTCCGGTGTACAGTCGTCTATGATAATGACCTCAAAGTCTTTGTAGGTCTGGTTATCTAATGTGGGGAAGAGCCTCTGCAGGCATTCCTTCTGATTGTAGTGTGGGATTATGATGCTGACCTTGACCTTCTTATCTCCCATTCCTGCCTCCGATTATGGCGTATATTAATATTGAGATAGGGGCATAATGTTGGCTAAGTATATTAAACCTTGAGCGCTCCGATACCGTCCATATACCGTTTCAGCCCATCCTGCCAATCGGGCATGAGGTCTTTGCCCAGGGCCTTCAACCCAGCGTTCTCGAGGACCGAGTACTTTGGCCTTGGTACCTTCATCGGAAACTCATCCGGACCTGCGATCGACAGCTTTATCTGAATACCCGACAGTTCGAAGATCTTAGCTGCGAACCTGTACCACGAGCAGCTCCCCTGCGCTGTAGCGTGATAGAGGCCGTATGTGTCCATATCGGTCATGGCAACGATCTGCCTAGCGACATCACCGGTGAAGGTGGGAGTCAACACCTCGTCGTCAACGACCCGGATCTCATCTCTTTCATTGCCCAGTTTCAGCATCAGCTTGACGAAGTTGTTTCCGCCTTTTGCGCGGCAAGGGTTTGCACCGTAAAGTCCCGATACCCTGACAACAAAGTGTTTCTTCGCCATCGTCCTTACAAAGGACTCGCCGGCAAGCTTGCTGTTCCCGTACGCGTTGAGGGGAAGGGGATAATCGGTCTCTACGTAGGGCGCCTTTTTTTTGCCGTCGAATACGTAGTCAGTGCTCAGGTAAAACAGGATAGCATCGAGCTCGTTGGCTATCAGAGACAGATTCCTCGCCCCCAGCCCGTTCACCTGGAATGACTTCAAGGGGTCGTCCTCGCACTTCTCCACATTGTGCATGGCAGCAGTATTCACGATCACACCCGCATCAGCCTGCTGTAAGGCGGTCCTTATAGATGCATAGTCTGCAATATCGATAGTTTCATGGTTCAATGGAATTACATCGCGGCCGCCGGCTGAGAATGCTGCACACACATCACACCCCAGTTGACCGTTTGCTCCGATCACGGCTACTCTCATATTCTTATCTCTTAGCCTCGTCCATCATCTTGAAAACTTTAATATTGTAGTAGTTGGGGTTGTCCACGTCTTTGAACTTTTCCATATTTTCCGCCAGGTTTTTTACGATGTCCTTGACAGTGTATCGCGGGTTGAAGCTCAAGACGTTGCGTGCCTTTTCCAGGCTGACCTTGTAGTTCCTGAAGTCCTCCAGAAACTTGATGTTCAATTTGGCATCAATACCCAGATGCTCCTTGACTCCTTCTCTGACATAGTCGGCTATCTCGCCGATGGTATAGTTGGCGGATGCCACGTTGAATATGCCGGAAAGATGGTAATCCGCATCGATGGAGCGTATGTATGCCGAGGCTGCATCCCGGATATCCAGCATGGGCCTCCAGATCGAGGCATTGTTGACCGTGATCGTTCTGTCTGCGATGGCGCTCTTGAACATGGTGTTCACCACCAGGTCCAGACGCATCCTTGGACTGTAACCGCTGATAGTACCTTTTCGCAGGCAGATGGCAGAGAATGTATCGTCCTGAAGGCTCAGGCAGGCAAACTCCCCCTGGAGCTTGGAGATTCCATAGGGATAGCTGGATACGGCAAGAGAATCCTCGTCGCAGAGCTTATCAACGGAATAGCCGTAAACCGAACATGAGCTCCCGAAAATGAAGCGTTTGATTCCGGCTTTCTTGGATATATATGCAAGATAGGCAGGTGTTGCGGCATTACCCGTGAAGTTCTGGGACGGAGAATATTCAGCCATAGGGTCATTGGACAGTCCGCCAAGGAAGACCACCTGATCGTACCCTGTGATATCCTTCTCTCCCAGTGACATGATATCCCGTTTCATGACATTGACTTCCTTGGGCAGATGGTTCCCGAACCACAATAAATCGACAACATCCACCTGGTAATCGCGTTCCAAGAGACGAGGTACCAAGACCGACCCGACATAGCCGGCTCCGCCTGCAACCAGTATCTTCATTGTCTAAACTCCTTTTGGGATTTCAATTATGTTTCGAGCGCTTTTTAGCCCGCGAGTATCAGCGCCTCTAGTAGGGAAAGAAGCGCGACTCATCTCTCTGCAGCCAATCTGCCAGGGTCTGCGCGGACTGGTCCTTCTGGGATAGGATTGGGGTTTGTGTCGGCCACTTGATCCCGATCGCCGGATCGTCCCAGCGGATACCCGATTCAGCCTTATTACTGTATATACCCGTACAGAGATACTGTACTTCCGCATAATCACTGAGCACACAGAAACCCCTGGCGCAACCGGCAGGCGCCCAGACCTGCAGCCGGTTCTCGCTGGATGCCTCGACCCCGAACCATTTCCCCAAGGTGGGAGACCCCTTGCGGATGTCGACAGCTACGAGAAAGGCCTTCCCGTTTGTTACCCGCATCAGCTTACCCATTGGCGGGTCCCATTGAAAATGCAGCCCTCGGACGATGTCTTTCGCTGAGCCTGAATGGTTGAGTTGAACAAAAACCTCGGGGAGACCCAGCGCCTTGAATTTGTCCTGGCGGTATACCTCGCTGAAGAAGCCCCGGTGGTCCCCGAAGACTTCCGGTTTGACGATGATTACGTCCCGTATCGGCGTTTTCTCAACAGTGAACTCCATGAATCTTTCCTCCTACGTATTAAAGGACTTCGAGATAGTCTGATGTATATATGTGAGCATTACTTTTTATCCATCCTGCACGGCTTGTGTCTGATCGTTTCTCAGCACGCTTGTCATGTTGTTGTTTCAAGTAACCTCGCATGCCCCCGTCTTATATGGGAAGACCGTATAGTCCCACCGCTAGCTGATAAAACCGAGATCCTTAATTTAGCGGTCTCACCGCCATCCAGGATGAATTGTACTGCAAATCCAATATATACAGTTTATTATAGGATCCATTTCTTGTCAAGCGCCCGTGCTTCTCTTCGTCGGGGCAGGTCAAAGCAGAGAGGGAAAGGCTCCTTAAGTTGTACTGCTATGGTTCCCATATAACGTTATCCTTGATCTTTCTTGCCGGTACACCGGCAACCATGGTATGGGCTTCCACATCCTTTGTCACAACCGAATGCGCTCCGACTATGGAGCCTTCTCCTATGGTAACTCCCTTGAGAATGGTCACGTTGTGCCCGACCCAGCAATGGTCTTTGATTATGATCTCTTTTGCGATGTCCTGAGGTGTCTCACCGGCGAAGGCATGTTTATGCATATCGCAATCCAATATTGTTGTGTTCATGGCAATATGACAATGTTCCCCAATCCTTACTCCGCCTTTTGATATTATACTTGTTGGACCGTTTATCACAGTACCATTACCGATCATCACAGTCGAATTCTGCGCTCCAATGGCAGCGTGAGGATGTAATTTAACACTGCCCATGATATGTAGGGTAGAGTTGTCCAGACCAATACCACAAACGCCTTTTGATTCAAAAACTGTGTCGTAACCTACAGATAAGACACCATTCTCCACAATTATCCTTGAGTTGTGAATATTTAGGCGAGTTGAAGGATGTATTCTGATACCTGAATTCCCAATGAGTACAATGTTACTGCCGTAGAAAAACCTGAAAAAGAACCGATTGTACAGTCTATCATAGGCATGGCTCACCAGCCTTGGCTGTAACCGAAGCAGCTTTAGGAGAGACTCCCGATAACTCATATGATCACCATTACCCCAGATTACCTAAATTGAAGTTGTAGTGAGTAAATAGATGGAACATGATAATAGCTAAGGCCGAGATTCCACGCAAAGCTGATATGTATTCAGAACATTTAATGTTGGTTTCCGCCATACGGTATTTCCTCAAAAAGTGTGTAAAAGTCTCCTTATCTGGTGGATATATGCTGCTCTATATTGTATGACATCCATACATTTCCTAAATATAATAAGTTTGAGTTGTTGAAAAAAGGTGCGCCTCACATGATAAAAAGTATTCAATCCCTTCGTGCAATTGCTGCTATCAGTGTTGTCCTTTTCCACTGCGGTGCAAAAATTGCTGAGATATCTCCTGGAGTACATTACAATCTATTTCACTTGTTTGATAGTGGGGTGGATCTCTTTTACATAATAAGCGGGTTTGTCATACCGCTTTCAATAAAATCAAACTCTTCAGACAGTGCCTGGAGATTCCTGATACATCGATTCATCCGGATTGTTCCTCTCTACTGGTTTACTACATCCCTTTTCATTGGATTATTACTTTTTTCCCCTCATATCTTTCAAACCTATAAGTTTGATTTCTGGCATAGTATATATTCATATCTTTTCTTGCCCCAATTACGTCGCCCAGTAATAAGTATTGGTTGGACCCTTGTATATTTAATGTATTTTTATATAGTATTCGCTCTCACTCTTGCGATAGTCGGTAAGTCAAAGGTAAACTGGTTAATATTTGTATTCGTATGTTCTTACTTAATCGGCCTGTATTTTCCTTATTATAAAAGATATCCCGCATTTGAGTTGATAACTTCAGAACTGCTTTTAGAGTTTGGCATGGGTTTATTATTTTATTTCCTCTATCAAAAGAATATTAGGATCAACTTTACGGTAGCAGCAGGGATGATAATATCAGGCATATTCTTATGTTATTTGTTGCAAGGTATGCCTCGGTTATACAGCTATGGCATGCCTATGGCGCTCATTTTCTGCGGAGTTGTTTTAAGCCCGAAAGAACTTCTCAATGTAACTTTACTCCAATACATGGGTAATTTATCTTATTCTCTTTATTTAGTACAGGTCTTCACCGTACCGGCTTGCGGTATATTGACTAAAAAACTATCATTTAATCCTGTGGGCCTTTCGATTCCCTATTTTATTTTCTACTTATGTGTGACAGTATTCGCAGGCATGGTTTTATATATTCTTATTGAAAGACCTGCCACGAACTATCTCAGAAAATGTTTTTACTAAGGCTATGGAAGTTTTTTTGAGGTTAACTTTCAAGAATATTCTTGTTAAGCCGTTTTCAACATATAATTGCACGCCCATTCCATTATCAGTTCCATCATCTCCTTGAATCCAAGACTTCCTCAAATAACTGTTTATAACCTTCAACCATCTGATCCAGCCGGAACATTCTTACGGCCTTATCGCGGTTATATTCACCCATCTCTTTTCTAAGTGAGGGATTGGCTGCAAGGAAGTTGATTTTTTCTGCAAATGCACCAACGTCTCCAACAGGGCATAGATAGCCGCCTTCTCCGTTATCAACAAGCTCCGGTATAGAGGAACAGTCGCTCGCCACCACCGGTAGTGCTGTTGCCATGGCTTCCGCTACACTAAGACCGAATCCTTCACGAACCGTGGGCATGAGGAGGATGTCCATCTCGCGATATCTATCCGGCATGTTCTCATAGGTGACTGCACCTATGGGTTGCAGATTCGGTGCGGCAGGGATGTCATTTTTTCCCCGAAGCCCCTGGGTGTAATAGATCGTGATGTTCTTGTCCAGACGTTGTGCAATTTCCGGAAGCCATTGCGCGCCCTTGCGGAGACTAATATTCCCCGAGAAAAATACCTTTATTTCTCTTTGGGGGGAGGCAGGGCGTATTGGTGGGGTAAAACGGTCAGTGTCGATTCCATCGTATATCACCCTGATGGGTTTGGAAATCCGAAGGTCTTCTTGTGCGATCGCGGCGGTATAGTGGCTCACTGCAGTTATTGCATCCGCATGATTGAGTGATATCCATGTGAACAGGCGAAGATCGGTGGAGTAATGAACACGTTGGGCCCATGTGCTGTAAGAATGCATCCAGTGGTCAAGGACATAGTTGTGAAGTGTGAGTACTAAAGGGACGTTTCTCTTTTGAAAGAACAACCCATAATCCGGGTTTGTATGAATAAGGGCTGCGCCCTTTGTTGGGGCGGCCATTCTTAGGGCAAACGGGAATAGCGTCCAATAGGGGTGATATGATACGACCCGATAGTTCGGCAGATGAGCTTCCAGAAGTTTGTGCACTACATATGCCCCATTCCCCCAGCCCATAGGTGAAATAATCTTGGGATTCATCGGTACGATCTTATGGTTGTTTAGTATACACCTAAGTACAAGGTGAAGAGGCTGCTATTTTTTGGTAACCCGGCATGCAGAAGAAACCAGGTTTGTCAGTATTTGACAAGATTCTTCAAATACCGACCGTATCCTGTATTCTTCATCGGTTCGGCAATCTTCAACAGCTTTTCAGTGTCTATATACCCGAGGAGATATGCAATCTCCTCTACACAGGCTATCTTCAGGCCTTGCCTTCTCTCGATAGTCTCGATAAACATGCCCGCTTCGAGAAGCGATTCATGAGTGCCCGTATCCAGCCATGCATATCCTCTTCCCAGCTTTTCAACCTGAAATTCGCCCATCCGGAGGTAGGCCCTGTTTACATCGGTTATCTCAAGCTCTCCCCGCTTGGACGGTTTGAGGTTTTTTGCAATGTCCAGGACTTGATTGTCGTAGAAGTACAGTCCTGTTACGGCCCAGTTTGATTTCGGGCTGGCAGGTTTTTCAACGATTTCGATGGGATTACCTGATTCATCGAAGCTAACGACACCGTAGCGTTCGGGATCATTAACCCAATATCCAAAGACAAGACATCCTTTCTTTAAAGAACCGGAACTCTGAAGTTTGTTATATAAACCACTGCCATAGAAGATATTGTCACCAAGCACCAGGCAGACATTATCATTCCTGACAAAATTGCGGCCTAAGATGAATGCCTGTGCGATACCCTCCGGTTTAGGCTGTTCTTCAAAGGAAAATGATATCCCCCACTGAGAGCCATCACCCAGCAATTCTTCAAATCGTGGAAGGTCGGCCGGGGTTGAAATTATGAGAATGTCCCGAATCCCTGCCAGCATAAGTACTGAGAGGGGGTAGTATATCATCGGTTTATCGAATATAGGTAAAAGCTGTTTGCTGATTACCTTGGTTATCGGGTAGAGGCGCGTACCTGAACCCCCGGCCAGGATAATTCCTTTCATGTTACCTCCTGGTTTGATCAAAGATCAGAAAGTCTATCATCATGATCTATCTTAAGGAAATGAATGCTATCCCCGCTTGTTTTTTATTTCCAAAGGGAACCAGCATAAGAAGAAGGCCGTGATCGGTATAAGGTTGCGGTATCTTAATGAACGAATGATTGAGCGGGATGATAGATAGAGCATTCTCCCTATGATGAAGAGAGGAAGCTCATGCAAGTGCTCCCAGGTTTTCAATGCCATCAGGATATGTCCGCGCGAGACATGATATTCATAAAATAACCCACCTTGAGATGAAGAGCCGATGCCCTCGTGAATAATGTGGATGCCAACCGCGCTGTATATTTTAAGTCCCTTACTATGCAGCCTCCACGACAAGAAAGCATCCTCACCATACATGAAGAAATCTTCATCGAATAAGAGTTCTCGATCTATAAGGCTTCTTCTGAATAATAGGCAGGAGCCGCTAAGAAAGGCAAAGCAAAATGGTCTTTCTTTAAGTGTGACGCTACCGAACAGCTTATTGTACCAGAAGTAACCTATTTCACCATGTCCGGTCACTATCCGCGGTGCTATCAAAGAAATATCAGGGTTCTGGTCCATTTTATCCAGCAGTTTTCGGACCATATCCGGAGTTGCTTCAGTATCGTTGTTCAAAAGCATATAAAAGTCATGGCCCCCGAATTCCTTGATATCGTGTTCCAAGGCTTTATTCATTGCCTTGCCGAATCCAAGATTCTCATCATTGAAAAGGAGCCTGAGTTCCGCATGAGAAACTGTATTGGAGAACTTCTCAACCAGTTTTGTGAGCTTTTGTGCTTCAGGGCCGGAAGCTGAATTGTCCACGATATAAATGGTGTCGAGGAGCTGATTTACAAGTGATCTGATACACTTCTCTGTTTTATGCACACCGAAATAATTAAGAACGATTGCGCAGACTTTCATTCAGTGAGTTTTCTCCCACGTATTATATGCTTCTTCAAAAACATCTTAAAACAGTACTTCTAAATTTCCCAAAGACATCGTTTTTTGATATCTATTTCTGAACAATCAGATTTTTATAAATTTCAATAAGTTCTTTGGCTTTTGTATCCCAGGAGTAGTTGTTTTCCACAAAGCGTCTAGCGTTTTTACCCATTTCTCTTCGTAGACGTTCATCCCTCAGAAGGATCGTGATGCTTTCGGCAAGCTGGGTGGGGTCAGCAGGATCAACTAGAAACCCATTCTCTCCATCTTTAATAATGTCGAGGATACCACCGACCCTGGAACCTATACAGGGTTTCTCACAAGCCATAGCCTCGAGCAGTGTCACTCCAAGACCTTCCGTGGTACCATCCCTATCGATTATGGAAGGCTGAACATAGATATCCGCCAGTGAAAAATATTTGGAAATGAGATTTCCGGGTATGTGACCAAGAAAGGTGACTCTATCAGATAGATTCATTTTCTGAACCTTGGTTGTCAATTCTTGATAAAGGGTGCCTTCACCCCCGATCAGAAGATGGGGCAGGGGGACTTCGTTCATAAGGCTTATTGCATCGATAAGATATGTATGGCCTTTCCACTCCACTAATCTTCCGAGTGAAAAGATTATGAATTTATCTCTCGATTTCTCTGGCAGCAGATTTTTATCTTCCTCTTGCATGATATGTGGCTGGAATTTCGTGATATCAACGCTGGGCGGGATAATCTTGATACGTTTCGGCTGTGCCGACTTGAGTACATGAGATTGAGTATATGAGCTGTTACATATTACATAGTCGACTTGTTCAAGCAGGATTTTTTCAATCTTTGAAAGTGAACGAGTTGTACCCTGATGCATGAAAAGAACTATGGGCTTTCCATACAGTTTTGCTGCAATAAACCCTGCCAGTCCGGCGATAGACCAATGAGCATTTACAACATCACAATCACGTGCATGGATTATTGCCTGGATAGTGAACAATGCAAGGAGGATCGGCAGTTGAACCCTGGTCCAGGGAAATTCTCTTATATTATTTGGTATGCCGCTTCCATAACATAATTTTTGGAGAGTCTCCGGGAAAAAGTATCTGAAACGGCGAACTTCAATCCCATCGATTACCTCATTGAGAGGGGCACCAGGGTAATGGGGTGTAATAACCCTGACCTTGATACCCTGCTTGGCAAGATGCCGGCATTTTTCAAGAACAAACATTCCTGAGATATCGCCTTTACCTAGGGGAAATGAAGTGGTGAGTACGCATACTTTCATAAAACGATATCTCTTGAATTAAACACGTTTATCAGCTGGAGCACTTGAGTACAAAAGAAAGAGGGTTATTTCCCTTTGAGATCTTTATTCGCTTCCATGTCGAACCACATGGCAAAAAGAATAAATAGGCTTGCAGACATGAACGAGAACATAGCAGCCAAGGCATTTAACGGTGGGATTCGTCCGAATTCGACCCAGACCCAGATGAGCCTTATAAAAAGGATGATCGTGAGAAAATTAAACATAATACCTATGGTATAAAAGAAAATGAGGGGGTGAAAATCACGTATGATGTACTTCTCCTTCATCCTCCACAAGAACATATTCAGCAACAGCCAACTTATTGTGAACATTACCTTAAGTATATTTATACTCGACCTTTCTCCTACATTGTAAACTGGTTCGATCGGGATGTCCGCAACACGAAAGTTGTAGACATTGAGCCGCACCAAGAGATCATTAGGCTGTCCGAATCGTTTGTACATCTTGTCCCAGTCAATGAGATGAAGTGCCCTCTTATTGATCACCGTGTACCCCGATTGGAAGTCTGCCACATGCCAATAACCGGATGCTATTTTGGTGAACAGGGAAAGTAAGGCATTTCCATAATACCTGACCCTTGGGATTTTCTTATATGCCTCGCCGGTAAAGAGCCGATTACCCTTGGAGTAGTCGGCCTTGTCTTCCACCACCGGGTCGAGCAGGGCAGGGAGGTCGTCAGGATTCATCTGACCGTCACCTGCCATGACAGCTGCCGCATCGTATCCATTATCGCGGGCCCACTTATAACCGGAGGCGATGGCGCCGCCAACGCCCTGATTCTTATCATGAGCAATGAGTTCAAGCTTGGAATTATTTTGTTTATACCCCTTGATAATCTCTACTGTATGGTCTTTGCTGCTGTCATCGATGATGACCATCTTGTCCACATATGATGGCATCGTCTCAATGACATTTCCAATCTGGGTCTCTTCATTATATGCCGGAATCACAACGCAGATTCTTTTGTCTTTGTACATGATTTCTCCTGATAAATGGCGTTGGGCACGAAAGTATAAATAAAGGAATTCCTACTACGGGCTGGTCCCTTATGGTCATAGACCAGAACTGATACTATTTTACGAATCCCACTCATTCGGCACCTTTCATTGACAAGGCAAACTCCGTGCCTTGCAGGTGAAATAAGTATAATTTCCGAAAAATCCCACAGCAGTCTATTCGTTATAATTATCGAGCGAGATCATTAATAATCATTAACGATTATCAAATAGTTTCTCATGAGGAAAGCAGCTTTGTCCAATACTTTTTGAACAAGGTATATAAATGAATTCACTTTCATATTGAATGATGCTAACACACATACAGGTGTGTAATATATAGGTTTGTGAATTAATAATGATAAGAGTACCTTTAACTAAGAAGGATATTGTGAGAATTCATTTTTGCTATCACCCTTCGCAAAGCGGAGGGCCGGAATTATTTTATAACAATTGAGAAAAAGCTATGAATGAGATAAACAAGCATCACGAATCTGTCGAAAAAGAGCTTTTGAACAATCAAACTCCATTTTCCATAAAGAATCCAGGTTTAAAATTGTTATACTTTCTTTTGGCATTATTACCGGTAATTCTTGTCTTTGCCATATATGCCAATACTTTTGAAGGTCCATATATATTTGATGATTTGCCGAATATCACAGGCAACTATCATATTCGCCTTACCCAGATATCCCTTAAAGGCCTTATGGATGCGGGGTTTAAAAGTATTGCTTCAAACAGGCCGATACCCAACATCAGTTTTGCCCTTAATTTCTATTTTCACCAATACCATGTTTTTGGTTATCACCTGGTTAACATTATTATTCATCTCTTAGCAGGACTTTCCCTTTTTTTAGTTTTAAGAGAAACTTTAAGGATCAGCCTGAAAATACAGGCAGGCTCTTTTCCAGAATCAATAAAACCATCACTGCTGGCTTACATCGTAACAATTGTCTGGCTCGTTCACCCACTCCATACGCAGTCCATCACATATATTGTTCAAAGAATGAACAGCATGGCTTCTATGTTCTATGTATTGTCATTGTGGTTTTATATCAAAGGCCGCCTCACAAGCGGCAATCGGAGATGGGGTTTCTTTGCAGGCTGTCTGATATCCGGGCTTCTTGCGTTTGGCTCTAAGGAGATGACTGCAACACTACCTATCTTTATATTTCTTTATGAATGGTATTTCTTCCAGGATCTTGACAAGTCATGGATTACAAAAAAGATATTACCGGTCACATTCGTCTTGGTTTTATTATCATTGCTTACATTATTATTTCATCCGCTGCTAGGTATTTTAGGAGGTTATAGTTTCAGGCCATTCACTCTTACGCAGAGATTATTTACCGAGTTGCGCGTAGTAATGCTCTACATCAGCCTAATCTTTTTCCCTCATCCGATGCGGCTTAATCTTGACTATGATTTTCCACTTTCCCTTTCTTTAGTAAATCCTGTTACCACGCTTTTCTCGTTTGTCTTTTTATTTTGTATTTTTGTTGCGGCAATTGTGTTGGCAAAGAAGGAAAGGTTGATTTCATTTTGCATACTTTGGTTTCTTGGTAACCTTGTTATAGAATCATCCGTAATACCACTTGAATTAGTATATGAACATAGAACATATTTGCCATCAATGTTTTTTGTACTTCTTATTATCGTGGTATTTTATCGTTTCATCCGTATGGCAAAAGTAAGGATAGGAATTATTTGCATAATTGTTGTCATTTTCTCTGTATGGACATATCAGCGAAATACGGTTTGGAGCGATGAAGGTGACTTGCTGCGAGACATCGTAATGAAATCACCCTATAAAGCAAGATGTTATAATAATCTCGCTGCATCTTATATAAAAAAGTCAGAATATGAAAAGGCCCTCGATCAGCTTTATAAGGCGTTAGAACTCCCTAATAATAACGATTGTTTAGACCTTGTTTATGAGAACATAGGGCTTAGTTATCTTAATATGAAACAGTATGAGAAAGCGATATATTATCTAAACAAATCGATAGGAACAGTTGGCTACGATGCAAGGTTCAACCGTGCTCGGACATTACTTGGACTAGCCCTTGAAAAAACAGGAAGGGTTTCTGAGGCCATCGTTCAATATAAGGAGGCTGTCAAGGAATACCCGACTTCCCATGAAGCACAAAACTTTCTTGGTAAATATCTGGCAAAAAATGGGATGATTGAGGAAGGCAAGACTCATATCTTAGAAGCCTTGAGATTAGACCCTGCCTACAATGAAGCATATAATAATATTGCCAATATTCTTATACAAGAGGGCAAAACCGATGAGGCAATCAATTATTACAAGGAAGCATTAGCACATAATCCTCTTTATGCAGATGCATACTATAATCTTGGTATTGTAATGGCGGAGCAAGGAAGGGATATCGAAGCAATAGACTATTTCACTCATGCTATTCAGATAAGTAGATCATATTTCCCGAGTGCACGGGAAAATCTGGCAGTGCTTTTTTACAAGAGGGGAGAATTACAGAAGGCCATTGAACAGTGCCGGCAGTTACAGCTTGCCAACCTTGCTGATGCAAAAGTTAAACAGATTCTCGCTGTCGCTGTTGATCGTAAAAATAAGATAGATACAAATATTAGCAAAGTACGCAATGCTGTTGAACGTAGCGCACAAGATCCTAAGTTATACTATCAACTCGGTGACTTATTAAGAATGGAAGGCAATTTTGACGATGCAATTAAAAGCTATGAAAAAGCAATCTCATTTATGCCTGGTTTCTCTCAAGCATACCAACAGATCGCTATAGTTTATTCACTGAAAGGAGATAATAACAGAGCCGGATCGTATTTTCGAAAAAGCGTTGATATAGATCCTAATAACCCGGATTCATATTATAATTTAGCATGTTTGTATGCAAAGATGAACAATGTTGAAGAATCCACACGATGGTTGAAGATTGCAGTAGAAAAGGGGTTTCACAACATTGACTTGTTGAAAACAGATAGAGATCTCACAAACATAAGAAATACCTCATACTATAAGGAACTGATTCAACGCGGTGGTTGATAGAACATTTATAAAATGAGCAGGCATATTCTCCCTAGATGATAACACTATGACACAAGGTGATTTACCTTATAGTTATACGAGAGCATGGATCTGTCCTTTTCTCATAATACTTATTTTCATAACACTTGCAGTGAAATATGCAGAACCTCTCAAGGATGGGGACCTTTGGTTTCAAATGGCTTATGGCCAATATTTATTAGAGAACCATACATTAGTACCCGACCATACAATCTATAGCTGGACTCCAACAGATGGAAAACAGATATACTGTGCATGGATAGCAGAAATTTTATTTTATACTTTATACAAAATTGGTGGTTTAAACCTTCTCTTTGCTTTCAGATATATATGTTTATTGGTTTTTCTTGTTTTCGTTATTCTTCATGCCCAAAGATACAAGGTTGCCCAAAATCCTGTTACTTGGCTGATCTGCCTGATAGGGTCATTTATGATTCAGGCTGGTGTTCAAATCAAACCCGAAATATTCTCTTTATTATTCATGACCTTCACAGTATGGACCTGGTGGTTCGTAAAGATTTCTCCTGAAAAAGGGTGGATGCGATGTTATCTATTCCCAGCAATTGTATTGGTCTGGGTAAACACCCATGGTGGTGTGATATTCGGCATCGCATACCTGGGCCTGCTTTTCATCGGAGAAGTATTGAATGGTTTCATATCTCAAAAGGAGAAACTTACATCAAAGACAAGAAAGCATTTTTTCATATCAATGTCTCTGTGCGTTATTGCCGTATTTCTTACCCCCTATGGATGGAGATATCCATATGATATAATCCAGAATTTTATTATAAATAGTGAATCTCAAGTTAGAGATTTCAAGACAGTCTTGGCTTATCAGACAATTTTCTTTCAAGGGGCAAGATGGCAGCATTATTTAGAATACTTCATTCTAGGAAGTGCAATCCTGGGTATTCTTTTATGGCCAAGCCTTAAAAAGGGAAAGCTTGATTGGCCATTGGTCCTGACAAATATTGGTTTCGGATTTCTTTATATGGAATTTGTCAGAACTACCTACTTCTGGGGAATAATTTTTATATTCAGTGCAATATATCTCATTCATGACGGGTTTGTATGGTGGAGCAGGAATAAAGTCTTTTCAAAATATGCCACGATCATCAGTATCATTTTGTGTATAATCCTTTCTGGAAGAGAGATGATAGAATCAATTTGTAAACCATTATTCGGATTCTGGATCAATTATAACAGCCCTATAGAGGAGGCTGAATATATACGGAAAAACTTTGAAGGTCATCATATAGGTAATGATTATGATACAGGTTCTTATTTATTATGGTCTCTTAAGCCAGAGAAAAAGGTATTTATTGATGCCCGTTATTTTCCTTATAAACCATGGTATCATGAATATGCTGAGTTTGAGTATGGAAGAAGTAAGAAATATAAAGATCAATTTATCAACAAGTATCGATGTGATTTGTGGTGTGTAACATATGATTTCCCTCAACTTTCTTATTTTCTAAAATCACCGGATTGGAAGTTGGTGCATTACGGCCCCGCGGCTTGTATTTTTGTTCGCAAGGATATGAATATAACCCAAGATGGTTTTGATCTAAGCAAGATTTCTCATGATAATTTACAACCTCATCAAGCATATAAACTCATACATTTCTCATTGCAGGTCGGTGAGATAGACACAGCAGTTGCAATAGCCCAAAAAATAAATACCAGCTATTTCTGTCCCCAAAAGGAGAAGCTTATTGCTTATGCTTATATAGAATTGGGAGAGGCATTTTCAAGGAAGGGCTCTGTTGATAGATCCATAGAATATTACTTAAAAGCCCTGCATATCGGGAAAATCAATGATCCTGAAATTTATAACAGGTTAGGCGGGTTATATTGTAAAAAGCAGGAATTTATCAAAGCCATTGAACAATATAACAAAGCATTAGCATATAAAAAGGATTATACCCCGGCACTCCATAACTTGTCTGTTGTCTATTCACAGATGGGTAAATTTAACTATGCACTCTATTACCTGCAAAGAATGATCGAGTTGCAACCCAATGATTCTGAAGCCTATTACAATGTTGCCTGCATATATTCCAGGCAGAAAAAGGTTGATGAAGCAATCGATTGGTTGAATAAAGCTATAGAGAGAGGATTTAACAATTGGAATCTTATGAAGTCAGATAATGATTTGGCCAATATTAGGCAATCATTGTACTATCAAAATATTATAAAGAATCATTGAAAGATATAGGGGGATACATTGTATCGCAATAAAAAAGTTATTGTCGTAATGCCGGCATATGAGGCAGAGGAGACTTTGAAGAGGACTTATGATGAGGTGATGGCGCAGGGGGTAGTGGACCTGGTGATCATAGTGGATGACAATAGCAAAGACCAAACTGTCGAGATTGCCAAATCCCTTGCCGACACCATGGTTCACAAGCATAATAAAAATTCCGGTTATGGCGGCAACCAAAAGACCTGTTATAAACTTGCACTTCAACAGGGTGGAGACATTGTTATTATGGTGCATCCCGACTATCAGTATACCCCCAAGCTCATACCCAGTATGGTTTCGATGATCGGTAGCGGCCTGTATCACTGTGTGCTCGGTTCGCGAATCCTTGGCGGATACGCTCTCAATGGTGGAATGCCCTTGTGGAGGTATGTCTCAAACCGGTTTCTCACATTTGTTGAGAATATCCTTATGAATGCAAAACTCTCGGAGTATCATACCGGTTATCGGGCATTTTCACGAGAGTTGCTTGAAAGGGTTCCATTTCAGAAGAACTCCGACGACTTTGTATTTGATAACCAGATGCTCGCTCAAATTCTCTGGTTAGGCTATACTATTGCAGAAGTAAGTTGTCCCACGAATTATTTTGAAGAAGCATCTTCCATTAATTTTATGAGAAGCATCAAGTACGGTTTCAGTTGCTTAAATACTGCACTTTCTTTCAGGCTTGCCAGAATGGGGCTTATCAAATCCGCTCTTTTTACTTCTGCTTAATACTTTTTGCATTCAGAGTAGATTAAAGAGCGTACTCATGAATAAATATTGGATCAAGAGTATTATTGTCATAATCATCGCTGCATGTGTGTTTACAGCATATTGGCAAGTTAATGGATTTAATTTTGTTAACTTCGATGATCCAGTGTACATAACTACAAACAAGGACATCAGACACGGGTTGACCCTCGATGGCCTTGAGTTTGCTTTCACCTGTGTTTATGCCTCCAACTGGCACCCCCTCACATGGATCTCCCATATGCTGGATGTTGAAATGTTCGGGCTTAATCCAGGCATGCATCACCTTACCAATGTGTTTCTTCACATCTTAAACAGCATTCTCTTGTTTCTTGTGTTCGAACGTATGACAGGTGCGATCTGGAGGAGCGCTGCAGTCGCAGCCCTGTTCGCGCTCCATCCTATCCATGTCGAGTCAGTAGCGTGGATATCTGAACGTAAGGATGTGCTGAGCACTTTCTTCTGGATGCTCACCATGTTGGCCTATCATTGGTATGTCATGAATAAAACAATCTCAAGATACCTTCTGGTAGCATTGCTCTTCGGGCTTGGACTTATGGCAAAACCCATGTTGGTAACGCTTCCCTTTGTACTGCTGCTCCTGGATTTCTGGCCGCTTAGGAGAAATGAACTCGCCTTTCGATTGATTGCGACCGATTCCAAGCATGAACAAAACATATGGTCTCATATAAACCTGCATGGAGCATTACCGTTGATTCTTGAGAAGATCCCTCTCATAATTATGGCCATCATAGCCGGCAGTGAGACTTTCTATGCACAGTGGGTAGGCGGGGCGGTAAATTCCTTAGGGCAAGTGCATTTAGCAATGAGGGTACAAAACGCCATTACCTCTTATGTGGCCTACCTCTGGAAAATGATATGGCCGATGCATTTGTCGGTTTTTTATCCATATCCGTGGCACTTCAACATCGCTGTCGTGGCTTCATGCCTTATATTCCTCACCGTAGTAACCTTTACTGTTCTTATTGTTGGAAAGAAAATGCCCTATCTTGCAACAGGCTGGCTTTGGTATCTGGGTACACTGGTGCCTGTTATCGGCATCATAAAGGTCGGCTCTCAGGCGATGGCTGACCGATATACCTATATCCCGCTCATTGGAATATTTGTCATGGTTGTTTGGGGTTTAAGAGACATATTCTATAGATGGAGTTATGGTAAAGTTGCCCTTGGATCGCTGGCATTGATTATCCTGGCGTTGCTCACTTGGGCAACATCAATCCAGGTGGCTACCTGGAAGAACAGTGAAATTCTGTTCAGTCATGCCCTGGCTGTAACCGGAGACAACTACTTAGCCCATGATAATCTTGGGGTGGCTCTTTTTGATAGGGGTGATGTGGATGGTGCTATCAAACATTATAGGGAATCCATCAGGCTCAGAAAAAATTACGTGAATGCACAATGCAACCTGGGGGTGGCACTGGCGAAGAAGAAGCAGTATGCCGAGGCATTTACCCACTATCGCGAATGCCTGAGGATCAAACCGGGATATTCAGAGGCATATTACAACATGGGAGTAGCTCTTGCTGACCTTGGCAGGAAAGATGAAGCCGTCAAACAATACACAGAGGTCCTGAAGAACTATCCCCAGCATGAAAATGCCCACAGAAATTTAGGCCTTCTGCTGGCTGAAAAGGGCAATTTTGATGAGGCAATAGCGCATTATTATAAGGCCCTTGATGCTAATCCTGACAACGTCGGGACACGTATCAACCTTGCCGATTCACTATTGAAGCAGGGCAATATTGAAAGAGCACTGATTCAAATTGAAGAGGCTCTCAAAATCGATCCCAAAAACCTGAACCTGCATACAAAGTTCGAAGAGATTCAAATGAAGAAAAGAGGCTCTTGCACGACCTACAAAAATTTGCCGCCACCCAAGTGAGTTGGAATTTACGGTTCATCACTTACTGTTGAAGGGGTTCTTCTTTTGCTATGTTTTCTTGAGAATGCAACCCGGTCTGCATGATGTTCACCCCTATCACCCATGCAGATAATATCCCAACGAAGATAAGTGGGATAACAGCTATGAAATGAAAGGTGAGAGCCAACCCTGCAGCCTCCGTTTTCGGTATCCCAAAAATCATCAAACCATAGATACCCCCAACCTCCCAGATGCCCCAATACCCGGGCACCGAAGGTAGCATGATAAAAAAGCACACAATGATGATCGATGCGGAAGCCTGAAGAAAGGTAAGGCTTACCCCCTTGCAGCCAAATAAAAAGACATAGAATGATAAAAAGGTCAGAAGCCACACCCCAGCTGAAAGCAGAAGACAGGTCATGATCTTAGATGGATCTTTCAGAACCTCAAAACCGAGAGCGATGTTGTCAAGAATGGCATGAGACCTGGCATGAAGCCTTTCAGACAGGTGCTGTCTGAAATGGGTCGTTGTGAAGAAAAGCAATCGGGGAAACCAGGATATGCTCCGGCTGATTGCACGTCTGGTAATGGGTAACATGAATAGAAAGATAAAACCTAATAATATAAAGCTGGCAATAATGGTTTTTCCCCTTATATCTTGGAGTGTTTTTTGGTTTATTTGGTATCCGTTGAACGATAGGCTTAATGATGGGTCGATTTGAATACTTCCTATAATAAAGATGAAGAACAAGAGCAAAGTAACGATATCGAAAATCCTCTCTACGGCAACGGTTGCAAGCACCTTCGAAAACTGAATGTTGTCTCTCTTGTAAAGTATGGCGGGCCTTGCAAGCTCGCCCATGCGACCGGGCAGGATGCAGTTGATGGTGAATGCGATAACAACAGGATGGAATGAATTCCAGAAGCCTATTTTTTTAATGGGTTTCAAGATCACCTTCCACCTCAGTGCCCTGACCAGATAGGTGGAGAGGGCTATGAGTGTTGCAGGGATGATCCACCAGAGATTTATCGTAGCTACATAGCCCAGGAGTTGCGCAAGAGGGACATTCCTGAAAGAGATGAAAATTGCCGTACCGGAGAAGGCAATGCCGATCATGAGTGAGAGTATGATTCTTCTATTCAGCTGCATTTCCCGTCACAGTCTTGATAAGCAATCTTAATACAGAAGAGAAACAGTGTTGGCAAATAAAATGGTGATGAGATAGATAGAAGATGAAAGGAAATATTTCTTCCGCATAGTGGACAGAGTATACATTATGAAAATTGGTGATAAAGAAATTAATATGTTAGCCCTAATAGACGTCAACGTTATAGTGTTCGCAAAATACATTTACAAGTGTGTATTATTAGTAAGTAACAACAAATCAGTTAAATGATACCTGAAATAGTTCCGAGAAGATGGTGTGAGTGAAAGGGGTGTTACATGAAAAAAGCCTTAATTACCGGAGTCACCGGCCAAGATGGAGCATACCTGGCTGAGTTTCTCATGGATAAGGGTTATATGGTACACGGCATCAAGAGGAGATCCTCAAGTTTTAATACCTATCGTGTTGACCACCTCTATCAGGATCCGCATGAGAAGGATGTACGGTTCATCATGCACTATGGTGACCTTACCGATTCCACCAACATTATTCGCATCATCCAGGATGTTGAGCCTGATGAGATATATAATCTGGGGGCACAAAGTCATGTCCAGGTCTCCTTTGAGACCCCGGAGTATACGGCCCAGGCTGATGCCCTTGGAACATTACGGGTTCTCGAAGCATTACGTATCCTTAAAATGGAGAAGAAGGTGAGGTTTTATCAGGCATCCACCAGTGAACTCTTCGGCAAGGTACAGAAGATTCCCCAGGATGAAGAAACACCGTTTTATCCCCGTAGCCCTTACGGTGTGGCGAAGCTTTACGCCTTTTGGATAACAGTGAATTACCGCGAAGCCTATGGCATGTATGCATGCAATGGCATACTTTTTAATCACGAGTCCCCCATACGTGGTGAGACCTTTGTTACACGCAAGGTAACCAGAGCAGCCAGCAGGATAGCCCTGGGGTTACAGACAAGACTCTATGTAGGGAACTTGGATTCGCTTCGCGACTGGGGCCATGCAAAAGATTTTGTAAGAGCCCAGTGGCTCATGCTTCAACAGGACAAGCCTGAAGACTATGTAATCGCAACAGGAAAACAGTATTCGGTGCGACAATTATGCACACTCGCTTTTACAAACGTCGGTATCGAGATCAATTGGCAAGGAAAAGGAGTTGATGAGAAAGGTGTGGTAAACTCAGTAACGCCCCTGGATGGGAAGAAAAATGTCAAATCGGGAGATGTGGTTGTTCAGGTGGATCCACACTACTTCAGACCTACCGAAGTGGAAACTTTGCTTGGAGACCCGTCAAAGGCACGAAAGAAACTTGGATGGGAACCAGTGATTACCTTTGAGGAAATGATCGCCGAGATGGTGGAGCACGATATAAAAGAAGCCCAAATGGATGTCCTATGTAAAAACAGCGGGTATAGAGTGATGGAGAGGCATGAGTAGGATGTATTTCGAATTTAAAAATCCGAAATAGTAGCAAGTTGATCAGCACCACAACGTGTTATGAGTGAAAAGCAATGGATAAGAATGATAAGATATTTATTGCCGGACATGCCGGTCTTGTAGGCTCTGCGGTAAAACGGAAACTTGAGAGCGAGGGGTATGGGAATGTGATTGTTCGTTCCTATCCTGACCTCGACCTTACGAACCAGCAGGATGTCGAATCATTTTTCTCAAGCGAGCACCCTGAATACGTATTCCTTTGTGCAGCCAAGGTCGGGGGGATTCTCGCAAACAGTATCTATCCGGCTGAGTTTATCTACGAGAATATTATGATCGCTGCAAATGTTATTCATGCAAGCTATAGGCATGATGTGAGAAAGCTTCTCAACCTAGGATCATCCTGCATCTATCCGAAGCTTGCACCTCAACCGCTCACGGAAGATTACCTCCTTACCGGTGAACTGGAACCGACAAACGAGCCCTATGCCATTGCCAAAATCGCTGCCATAAAATTGTGCAGATATTACAATAAACAGTATGAGACCGATTTCATATCGGTCATGCCTACGAACCTGTACGGCCCGGGAGACAACTTCGACCTCGAAACATCGCACGTGCTTCCTGCCCTGATCAGGAGATTTCATGAGGCAAAAGAACAAGGGAAGCCTGCAGTCACTCTATGGGGGACAGGCAAGCCTAAGAGGGAATTTCTCTATGTTGACGACCTCGCAGAAGCCTTAGTGTATCTCATGAGTAGATGTGATGCCTCGACTATAGGAGAGTTTGTGAACATAGGCGTAGGCAAAGATATGACAATAATGGAACTTGCTGTGCTCGTTAAAGGTATTGTTGGATATCAAGGAGATATACAGTGGGATACATCCAAACCCGATGGAACACCCCAAAAGTTACTCGATGTAACAAGGATTGAGGGACTGGGATGGAAAGCCAGGATCGGTCTTAAAGAGGGCATTCAAAATACCTATAATTGGTATTTAGGGAAGATGAACAGCTCAAGGTGATATAAAATGAAATCAAGAGATGAAACCTTTGCAAAATTGAATGCCGCCCTGAAATACCAAAAGAAGAGACAGACCCACTGGGACAATATCGCCCGAAAGAAAGACCATTGGCAGTCTATAGGTGCCTATTACCATTCAAGGTTAAGCCATATCTATACCCACTTGGTCTCGCCTGGCCAAAAGGTGCTTGAGCTGGGCTGCGGCACAGGTGAATTGCTGGCTTCACTCAAACCATCCTTGGGTGTTGGTGTCGATCTTTCTGGTGAGATGGTGAAGCGTGCAGCCACGAAATTTCCTGATTTGCGTTTTATCCAGGCTGATTCCCATGATTTGGTATTGAATGAAACTTTTGATATTATTATTTTATCAGACATTTTGAATGAGCTCTGGGATGTCCAGAGTGTATTCGAGAGACTTCAGAGTGTGTCGGACTCGAGGACACGCATTATAATTAACAGCTATAGCCAAGTATGGCAGCTTCCCTTGGCATTCGGTCAAATATTTGGTCTATCCACACCGCTTTTGACCCAGAATTGGCTTACCGTAGATGACATTGAGAATATGCTTGGTCTAACGGGGTTTGAGGTGATAAGGCACTGGCCTGAGATTCTCTGGCCATTCAATACTCCGATTGTTTCAGAAATATTTAACAAATATGTTGTAAGATTGTGGCCGTTTTTTTACCTTGCACTCACCAATTTCATTATTGCACGGAAGCGGCAAGTTCCTTCTGAAAAGGAAAGCCTTGTCTCCGTGATCATACCCGCCCGAAATGAGGCGGGTAATATCGAGGAGATCATCCGACGTACACCTGAGATGGGTAGGGAAACCGAATTGGTCTTTGTAGAAGGCAATTCCAGAGACCACACCTATGAAGCAATCGAGAGGGCCATCGCTCACCATCCTGAGAAAAAAATCAAACTTTTTAAGCAAAAGGGCAAGGGGAAGGGTGATGCCGTTCGTCTAGGCTTTCAGAATGCATCGGGGGATATCTTTATGATCCTTGATGCTGATATGACTGTACCACCTGAAGATCTCCCTAGGTTCTATAATGCCATTATCTCAGGTGAAGGGGAATTCATCAACGGAGTAAGACTGATCTATCCCATGGAAAAACAGGCCATGCGTTATTTGAACCTTGTGGGAAACAAATTCTTCTCCATGGCCTTTTCCTGGTTGCTTGGCCAGCCCATCAAAGACACCTTATGCGGAACGAAGGTGCTCAGAAAACAGGACTATGAGAAGATAGTACGAAATAGGTCTTACTTTGGTGACTTCGATCCTTTCGGTGACTTCGACCTCCTTTTTGGTGCAGCCAAACAGAATCTGAAGATAGTCGAGATGCCTATCCGCTATGCAGAGAGGATGTACGGTACGACGAATATTGATCGTTGGCGACACGGCTTAGTCCTTCTCAGGATGGTGTTGTTTGCATTAAAACGTATCAAATTCTTATGAGCCGAGTAAACATACTCATGGTAGGTAATAAGCTCACACGCCGATACACTTCTGAGCATTTATATAAATTTTTTTAAGGGAAAAGAACTGATAGATGAACTTACTTCATAGCCTTAAGGACAGGAATGTTCCGGCATCAGTCATACCAATCTTGATTGTTCTGCTCATTATTGTCAGCATCCTATTCGTATATGCACAGGTCGGAAGCCATGAATTTATTAATTTTGATGATCAATTGTATGTAACGGACAATCCTATAGTAAAAGCCGGTGTTACTTGGAATGGTATTAAATGGGCATTCAGTTTTTCTGATAGAACATATTGGCATCCGCTCACATGGCTTTCCCATATGGTGGACTGTGAGTTGTTCGGCCTTAACCCTGGAAAGCATCATCTCGTGAATGTTTTCTTGCATATCATCAACAGTATTTTGTTGTTTTTGGTTTTTATGATGATGACAGGAACTCTTTGGAGGAGTGCTTTTGTAGCTTTTTTATTTGCTTTGCATCCTATCAATGTAGATTCTGTGGCTTGGATTGCCGAAAGAAAAAATCTATTAAGCACATTATTCTGCATGTTAACCATAATGGCATATATCTATTACTCACGCAGACCTTCTTTTTATAAATATATTCTCATTCTATTTGTTTTCACGCTTGGACTTCTTTCAAAACCCATGCTTATCTCTATTCCTTTTGTTCTCATATTACTTGATTTTTGGCCGCTTAAAAGAATTAATTTTGATTCTTTGTTGACCAGAGAACAAATATCAATAGGAATCAGCAATGGAAGACGAGCCCAAAGAACACAAGCGCTCAAATTGATAATTGAAAAAATTCCACTTCTCATTCTATCTCTTGTAATTATCGGTACATCTATCATCTCATTTCAGCACCATAGTGATGTTATTTCATCAAACTTAATAAGTACAAAGTTACGTGTGGCTAATGCCATGGTTTCTTATGTTAACTATATGGGTAAACTGATTTGGCCGAGAAACTTGACAATATACTATCCATATCCAGCCAGTCTGCCCATGTGGGAAGTGATTGGAGCCAGTGTTTTTATTTGTACTGTGACTATTCTGGCGGGCCTTTATGCAAAAAAATTACCATACCTAATCGTTGGGTGGCTCTGGTACCTAGGAACTTTGGTGCCTGTGAGTGGGTTGATCCAGGTGGGGCTCTGGCCTGCCATGGCTGAGCGATGGGTTTACATCCCTGCAATTGGATTATTTATGCTGGTAGCATGGTTGATTCCCGACTTGGTTTCAGAGTTCAGGTTTAAAAAACTTGTCTTGAGTACACTGGCTGTTATGGTGATCTGTATACTAATGATCTTAACATGGAGGCAAACCGGATATTGGAAAAATGATTTTATATTGTTTTCCCATGCACTACAGGTCAATGAAAGAAACAGTATTGCATACAGTAATTTGGGCGATTATTACTTAAATATCAATAGGCCTGGAGAAGCGATAGAATATTACGATAAATCTATAAAAATAAATCCATATGACCCTCTCGTTCAGAACAACTTTGCAATAGCCTTGCTCAAAGAAGGGCGTTATGAAGAATCTATTAAATACTTTAAAAAAGCTATCTTGAGTTATCCCAGAGATCCGCAATTATATAGTGGTCTCGGGATTGCATCTGCTCATCAGAATAGAAATACAGAGGCAATAGAATATTTTTCGAAATCCTTAGATATTGACCCCGGCAATGCTGAAGTACATTTTGAGCTTGCTTATATTCTCAGTGAAGAGAGAAGATTTGATGAAGCCATAATTAATTTTAAAAAAGTCCTTTCTATAAATTCTTCTCATGTTGGATCATTGTTTGGGCTATCAGCCGCATATAGCCAAAAAAAGGACTATAATGCATCGATGACTTTATTAAAGAAACTTCTTGATATTCAACCTGATAACCCCAATGTTTATTATAACATAGCCTGTATCTATGCTAAACAGAACAAGGCAGATGAATCTGTTAGTTGGTTGAATAAAGCTGTTCAGAAGGGATTCAACAAATGGAACCTTATGAAATCGGATAGTGATCTGGATAATATTCGGGGGAACAGGGAATATTTTGATATTATTAAGGGAAAATGAATATATATTACAATATAGCATGTGTTTATGCGAAGCAAAATATGGTTACTGAATCAGTGTCATGGTTAGGCAAGGCGATTCAAATGGGATTCAGCAATTACGATTTGATAAAGACAGACCCTGATCTTGCTCATATCAGAGATACCGAACTCATGAATAATATTTTGAAATCTGTTAATGCCAAGAGTATAATAAAATAGTAAGCAGAGAATAATTTTCTTATTGATGTTCTATTAAAAGGTTTGAATGGAATTAACCGATTAGAAGGATGAGAGCCATTTAAAACTGCAGGTGGAATAATGAATGTCACAATAGTCGTACCTGTCTACAACAGCAGTACCATACTTCCCGATCTCGTAGTACGGCTGAATCCTGTCCTAGCAGCCAACTATGAAACATATGAGCTTATTCTTGTGAATGATGGGAGTAGGGATGAAAGCTGGAATGTTATATGCTCTTTGGTTTCCCAGCATTCTTGGATCCGGGGAGTAAATCTCATGAGGAACTATGGACAGCACAATGCTATTCTCTGCGGCATCCGTTTGGCTCAATTTGAAGCCATCGTGACCATGGATGATGACCTTCAGCATCCGCCCGAAGAGATTCCTCGGCTCACAAATAAGCTGAGCGAAGGATATGATGTCGTTTACGGAACGCCCATAGAACAGAAGCATGGATTATGGAGGGACATGGCCTCCATCATCACGAAGGCATCACTGCAAGCCGCTATCGGGGCTGAAACGGCAAGAATGGTAAGCGCGTTCAGGGTATTTCGAACACAAGTCAGAAAAGCCTTTGAAGATTATCGTGGGTCTTTTGTTTCATTGGATGTTTTGCTCACCTGGGGCACGACGCACTTTACTGCTGTTCCGGTCAGACATGACCAAAGAAAGAAGGGGATCTCAAACTATACTATCTGGAAATTGATTAACCATGCCGTGAACATGATGACCGGATTCAGCCCTGTGCCGCTTCAGCTTGCAAGCATTATAGGGTTCCTGTTCACAATCTTTGGATTTGTAATACTCGTATATGTAGTAGGGAATTATTTTATTCATGGAGGCAGTGTACCGGGATTCTCCTTCCTGGCATGCATGATAGCCATATTCTCCGGGGTTCAGCTCCTGATGCTTGGCATCTTCGGCGAGTACCTTGCCCGTGTCCATTTCCGCACCATGGATCGGCCCAGCAGCATCATCCGAGAAATCAGAGAGCCGCGATCTAACGTTGAAGAAGACCGTATATGAGTAAAGAACAAAACCCGATCTCGCTCTCAGTCCTTGATGAAGAACGTTTCGGTATAAGGATTGCTAAGGCTCCACTGGTGAAGATCGAGGCCATCCCCCATATGCTGGATTTTTGCAAAGCGAATCAGGTGGAACTCCTTATTTCCCGCTGCTCCACAGAAGACCTGAAAGCAGCCCAGGAAATGGAGAGATTAGGTTTCTCTCTCATGGACACGCTCATATATTTTATCCGCGACCTTAATATAAAACCGATTTCCAATGAAGATCCAGAAGTTCATGTGAGGAATTTTGAACAGGGTGAAGAACATTCAGTCAAGTCCATAGCCAGAGAATCCTTCCATGGCTATCTCAGCCATTATCATGCAGACAGCAGGCTCGATAAAAAGAAATGTGATGAAGTCTATACTGACTGGGCTTACAGGTCTTGTGTCTCTACAATGGTAGCCGATCAAGTACTTGTTGCAGAGAAAAATGGAGAGATAATCGGTTTTGGAACCATGCGTATGAACAACGCGATAGAAGGGGAAGGCCTTCTCTTCGGGGTTGTCCCTTCATTACAGAGGCAAGGTGTTTATCGGTCAATTATAGTGAAATGCTTGCAATGGTGTACTGTAAGAAAACTTCATGTCATGACTATCTCAACACAGATCACTAATTTGGCTAGTCAGAAGGTATGGATCCGCCTTGGATTCGAGCCGAACCATTCATACTATACTTTTCACAAGTGGTTTTCTGAGCTTGAAAACAGAGACTTTAAGAGGTCATGAGAGTCTGTACCTTCTGTGGGCAGCGATTTGCATCGAATGACTGGCAGTGCCCCCGGTGTGGATGGGCACCTTTAATTCGCAAGGGGTTCATTTCTTTTCTTAATGAAGATCCACTATCCGGAGAGTCCTTTGATTCAGAATATTTTGCCAGGTTACACCATCTAGAAAAGGAAAATTTCTGGTTTCAGCACCGCACAAGGCTCATTATCAGGGCTATCGAGGAGTACTTCCCCTATAGTAAGAAAATTCTTGAGATCGGATGTGGTACAGGTCTTGTCCTCTCCGAGGTCGGACGAAGTTTCTCGGATGTGTCCCTGTCAGGAAGCGATTTATTTGTGGAAGGGCTCCATTTTGCTAAGTCAAGGATGCCGGATGCTGCCTTCTACCAGATGGATGCTTGCTGCATGCCCTTTGAAGATGAATTTGACCTTATCTTGGCACTGGATGTACTCGAACATATTGAAGACGATTCCAGGGCGATAAATGAGTTATGCAGATCGCTTAAATATGGTGGAGGGTTGATCATAACTGTTCCCCAGCACCAGTGGCTCTGGTCGATTCAGGATGAGAAGGCTTATCATAAAAGAAGATATGCCAGGAAAGAGTTAATGGATAAGTTGGTAAAAAACGGATTCCAGGTTATTTATGCAACTTCCTTTATTACACTATTGCTTCCAGTATTGGTCTTTTCAAGGATTTATGGCAGGATTATTACAAGAACCCAGTATGAGTATGACCCAATGAGGGAATTAAAGATTGCTTATTCACTCAATAGGATTCTTTGTATCATATCCAAGACTGAAGAACTTTTATTGAGAGCTGGTATTTCTTTTCCTGCTGGGGGGTCGCTGCTCTGCATTGGGAGAAAAGGACGTTGATATGGGAGATGAAAGGATAAGGATACCGTTTAACAAACCCTTCATTGCAGGCAAGGAGCTCTACAACATCGCCCAGGCAGTGCTCAAGGGACACCTTGCCGGAGATGGGCACTTTACAAAACTCTGTCATACTTGGCTAGAAGAAAAGCTTGGCACAAGGAAAGCCCTGCTTACCCATTCTTGTACAGCAGCCCTTGAGATGTGCGCGATCCTGTGTGACATCACCCCGGGTGATGAGATCATAGTGCCATCATTCACTTTTGTTTCAACGGTCAATGCCTTTGTGCTCAGGGGAGGTGTACCGGTATTCGTAGATATAAGGTCCGATACCCTGAACATAGATGAAAAGAGGATTGATGACGCAATCACCAGGAAAACCAAGGTGATCGTTCCTGTACATTACGCAGGTGTCCCTTGTGCCATGGATGAGATAATGCGCCTGGCCGAAAAACATAATCTGCTCGTTGTGGAAGATGCTGCACAGGCCCTGCTTTCTACCTACAAGGGAAAGTGTCTGGGTGCAATAGGGCATTTGGGTGCATTGAGTTTTCACGAAACAAAGAACATTATCAGCGGAGAGGGTGGGGCGCTGCTGGTGAACGATGATCGATTCATAAAACGTTCTGAGATCATCAGGGAAAAAGGCACTGACAGGGCACAGTTTTTCAGGGGGGAGATCGACAAATACAGTTGGGTGGACATTGGCTCCTCATATCTTCCCAGTGAACTTATTGGCGCATTCCTCTATGCACAGATGGAACAGGCTGAGCAAATTATAGCCAAACGCCGAGGTATTTTCGATCTGTATTATTCTTTGCTAAGACCCCTTGAAGAGAAGGAACTTATCCGACTTCCATATATAACAACCAGTGATTGCTCATGTAACGGGCACATATTCTATATCATCATGAATTCTCTTGGAGACCGCACTAAACTTATAAAATATTTGAAGAAGAATGACATATTATCAGTCTTTCACTATGTGCCCTTACATTCATCTCCTGCCGGAATTAAATATGGCAGAATTGCTGGGAGTATGGATGTTACGAATGACATCAGCGAAAGATTGCTCAGGTTGCCAATTTATTATGAGATGGAAGATGTTGATGTCATATATGTTGTTGATAGGGTTAAGAACTTTTTTAGCTGAATGGTCAAATTTTAATAGAATATATAATGGTGGGATCACCAAGTACTAGTATTAGTGAGAAGAATTTATGTTATGAGGGGATATGCTTGGACAATAGCCATAGTAGCAAAGAAATGAATAATTCTAATTCTATCTTACCCAAGCCCTTCATTTTCTATTTCATTATCATTATTCTTCCTTTTCTAATGTTTTTTTGGATGATACCTTTTATTGGCAACATTACTTTAGGTAATGATTATACTCTTTACCCAACTGCACATCAAATGGAGCTTATGTTCTCCATAAAGACTGGATCTTTTCCTCTTTACATTCCTGGCTTCGCAGGTGGTCAATCTTCTTCAGCACTAACTCTAGGGCAAATATTTCATCCCATATCCTGGATCTCTGCGCATATGCCTGGATATTGGGATGGGAAAGCCTTGGAATGGAATACTCTTTTCCGATTGCTCTCTCTCGGTTTAACCCAATTATTGTTATTTGAATTTTTACGGAGATTGAAATTTAATAACCTTGTCTCTTTTTTACTTTCCTTTGTGACAGTTTATAATCTTCGAATGCTCGATTTATTTCGTTATGGAGCATCACTTGAAAGTTGGACAGGGCATCTGCTTCTTTGTACTGCAATCGGATTATATTATCTTAACCAGAAGGGCGGTTGGAAAGAACCTTTATTTATCATCGGATCAACGTACTGGCTTGTCTGTAGTGGTCATCCACAAATGATGTATTACGGTTTGCTCGGTGCCGGTCTTTTTGCTTTAATAATACCATATTTTGTGTCGATTTTCTTGCCGGAAAAAGGTGTTGAGATAAAAAATCTGATCAGATTTTGGGGGAAGACGGCCCTTTTTTGTTGTGCAGGGATTGTACTATCATCTGCATACATAGTTCCCTTTTATTTTGACTTTATGACAACTTCAGCAAGGATTGGAAAGAGTTATGAATGGGCCAATATGTATTATACTGACACATTTATAGGAACAATAAACAATTTTTTCCAGCCCCTCAGGACTACAGTGGACGGGAATTTCGGTGGAACATCATTATTCATCATTCCTGCACTAATACCTTTATTATTATTTCTTCGTGTAAGAGTTCCACGTGTCATTTGGGCAACATGGATATTAGTCCTTTTTGCATTTTTACATATGCAGGGTGATAGAACACCGGTTCATTATATTGTTTGGAAATGCTTGCCCTTAGCTTCTTCATTTAGGGTTGCAGGTAGGATCGCAATGATCATCCCTATATTGTTAATGTTAATGCTTGCTTGGTTATTTCGATCAAATTCTCCTGCATCAACATCAATAAATAAAAAATTAAAAGTTAATCCTGTAATGATCTTAGCTTGCATAGGTATGCTATTAATCACAGTGTACAACTTAATCCCAAACTCTATTACTTCGAATACACATGAGTTCTGTCCGGCAAATATACATCTAATTCCAAACAGTATAATGATACTTTACATTATATTGGGGATGCTTGCTCTCCTAACATTTTGTATACATAATATCTTTAGTAACAAAAAATACATTACAGAATTTATATTGTGCATAATTACTTGCATACAGGTTATGATACTTTTGGGATGTGGTACATGGATGGAATACAAGAAGGATACTCCCAATTTCCAGTCGATGACCTTTCAAAAAATTAAGGGGCTTGATTACCAAGGTAAAACAGGGGTGGGATTAAATCAAGCCATCATTATGAAGCAAGTAGAACGATCATATCTGGAACCCTTTCTTGGGAAGTTTTATTCTCAGCATATTAATGCTCAAAGCAATGAAGATGCCTATTCAATAATGGAAAGAGGTCGTACTCCAGATCAAGTTGTTTTAGAAGGATATAACCCTAAGAATAATAAACTAGAAAATAGGCAATTAGCTGAGAAAACTTCAGGCCATGTGAAATTGATTTATAGTTCTTTTAACCGGTTGATCTTTGAAGTCTCTTCCTTAAAACCTGGCTTTTTAGGCCTTTCCTACCCATACAATGGGCATTGGAGAGCAATACTTAAGAAGCAGTATGTTCCAGTTTATAGGGCTAATGGTGCTTCACATGCTGTATATGTACCTGCTGGTACCAATCTTGTTGAATTCAGATATTGGAGCACTGCTGCTTTTGTTGGAATAGTTTTAAGCTGTTCTATGATTATCATTATTGGATTTATTTTCATGCATAGATTTTCAACAAAAAATGTAGGATATGTATTCACAATTTTATCCCTTATTTTTAGTATAAGTATTTTTATTATTTGGTATTATAGCTTGTATACAGGCAAAAACCTTAATACGGTTTATACATGGGAATCTTCTCCTGAAACTTATAATAATCTTGCTTATAGTAAGAGGACTGAAATGTCGTCTTCAACACTAATACCTGATTCTTTACTCAATGATCCAGGTACAGCTTATCTAAAACAATATCCATATCTGTATACTAGTGGCAAAGCTGTCGATGGTGATCGATCTCCAAAATCTGGTTTTATTACAGCTTTAGTAAACCAACCATGGTGGAGGGTAGATCTAAATCGTGTAGAGAATATTGGTTCTATCGTTATTTATGAATCTCTTATAGGCGATAACTGGAATGTACGTCCGTTGATGTTGGCATATTCAAATGATAAAATCACATGGGGAGTAATGAAATTTTCTAATTCTGGGCCAAAAATTTGGCTTCATTTTAATAAACCTATAACTGCTCGATATGTTGAGATAATGTCTTCTGGATATTGTAAGCTCTCCTTTGATGAAGTAGAGATTTATCCCCTAATTGAAAGATAAAAATGATATGGGATTCATCATAATCTAGCATGAAACTCAGGCCATCACCTATCAAGTAATAATTGTTTTATGAAGCTAAGGATGCAGAGATGCCAGGTTCCTATCTGAAAGATAAGAAAATGTTATTTCACGATGAGCTGGGATCGAAAAAAATTTGGGATGATTTTGCAAACAACTATGAGACAGTTCGAAGGTTGCATCTAGTCTTTGGAACATTTATTAACCCATCTGATTTGAATGGGAGTCTTTTCCTTGATGCAGGAAGTGGAGGTGGTCACTTCTCCCAAAAAGCAGAAGAATATGGAGCTAAGGTCATTTCTTTTGATATTGGATTGAATCTTCTTAAACAGGTGAGAAATAGATGTTCAAGTAAAAAGGTTTCTGGCAGTGTACTGCAATTACCTTTTAAAGAGGACATCTTTGATGTGGTTCTTTCAACTGAGGTTATTGAACACACACCTTCCCCTGTCAGTGCTATTCGAGAAATGTGCTCTGTTGTAAAACCTGGTGGCCTCCTTATTATAACCGTACCATGTCGATTATGGAATTTTGTTGTAAGGGCAGCATCATATTTCAGATTGCGTCCTTATCGGGGGTATGAGAATTTTCTTTGGCCTAATGAAATAAAAAAAGTAATCGAAGAAGAGGGCTTCCATATTGAAACGTTAAGGGGTTTTAATTTCTGTCCAATTTTTACTAATAAACTTGATAGGCTGTTTATGTTTTTTGATAATCTCTATGGATTAAGATGGCCTCATTTAATGGTTAACATTGCTGTAAGAGCAAGAAAGAGATAGTTATAATATAAGCCAGCAGATTAATGAATATGTATTTTGTTCTGGAAGGAGTTTATAGTTGATATCAATTATAATACCGGCATTTAACGAATCTGAAAATATTGAAATAATAGCTAACAGGGTTTCCCATGAACTTAAGGCCTATGAGCCTTTCGAGATAATTTTTATTGATGATGGGAGCACTGATGCAACATTAGAGAAAATTAAGGCACTCTCTGCATTGAATAACAATATTAAGTACATATCCTTTTCCAGAAATTTTGGTCACCAGAAGGCTTTAATGGCAGGGATTGAGCATGCCAGTGGAGATTGTGTCATTAGTATGGATGCAGATATGCAGCACCCTCCAGAGATCATCAAGAACATGCTCGATAAATGGAAAGAAGGATATGATATTGTCTATAGTGTTAGACGGGATACAACTGAGACTGGTCTTTTAAAAAAGATAACATCTGGTTGTTTTTATAAATTGGTAAATAAGATATGTGAGATAGACATCCCCTTAGGTTCAGCTGACTTTAGACTTCTTGATAGAAAGGTTGTACTCGAACTAAGAAAATTTAAAGAGAATTGGTTATTTTTACGAGGTATTATTGCCTGGTTAGGATTCAAGCAGATAGGGATTGAATATGTCGTACAAAAAAGGCATGCAGGAAAGTCAAAATATTCCTTTAGAAAGATGCTAAGTCTCTCAATCCAGGGTATAACCTCTTTCAGTATTATGCCACTAAGAATTGCGGCATTTTTAGGTATTCTGTTTTCAATAGGTTCCTTCATATATATAATGTATGCACTATATGCAAAGCTCATTTTAGGCATTGCCATTGTTGGATGGACCTCAGTCTTGATATCAGTGTTATTCTTAGGAGGAATTCAATTGATTTTTTTAGGCATATTAGGAGAATATCTAGGTAAAATGTTCATTGAAACTAAAAATAGACCAAATTATATAATAAATGAAAAAAAAGTATGATAACAAAGCTGCTAAGAAGTCTATCAATCTTGTAGTTGTACATTACCGAATCTCACACACCCAGGCATATTGCGGCAATTGTGGTTCTAAATGGGTATTTGAATATAGAAGAAAGAATGAAATGAATTTTAGTAAGGAGTAGCCCAGACCTTGGTTCTTACAGTTACGATAGGCTCCTTATCATTCCATCCGCAGTCATGTTATTCAGTTCAAGCTTTCGCTTTCCTATCACAAGGGAAAAAATGAAGCGATTGAACAATTTAACGTTGTTTGGAGTATAAACCCAGGGAATATACAGGTCCAGAAAATTTATCCCTGTTATTATTAATTCATTGGTTTTATCATTACAGGGACTACTGTTTTGATTCTGATTCTCATATACTTGGATCAGGGAAGACTGGTGATGAAGCGAGCATCCAGGGAATCTGATGAATATGTCACTTAATCAACTCCACCGCGACCCTAAATAATGGTATTTGATGCTCACACGTGATAGTATAATCTTTTCAATCGCATCAAGGATGGATGTTACTAGGTGAAAAAAAGCAATAACAGCGAGAAGCATAGTAGACTTGAAAATATTTCCCAAATGAAGCTAACAAGGTTTTTGTTTGTCCATAGCGAGATCTTTGTTCTCCTTTTTCTGATTAGTACGATATTCACCCTCTATTGGCAAGTCCTTGGCTTCCCATTCACTTACATGGACGATCCAACCTATGTGATCAAGAACACTCACGTACAAAAGGGGATATCCTTGGACAGTATTGCCTGGGCCTTCAGCTTCAAACATGGAGAAAATTTAAACTGGCACCCGCTTACCTGGATCAGCCACATGTTGGATTACCAACTTTTTGGATTGAACCCCGGAATGCACCACATAAGCAATGTATTCTATCATACCTTAAACACCATACTGTTATTTCTTTCATTAAGATGGATGACTAACTCGGTATGGAAGAGCGCATTCGTAGCTGCTCTCTTTGCCTTGCATCCTGTCAATGTAGATTCAGTTGTATGGATCGCAGAGCGGAAAAATCTTTTGAGCACCACATTCTGGATGCTCACGATTATCTCTTACTTTTATTATACCAGGAAGCCTAATACTATCTCGTATCTTCTCATCATCTTTACATTTTGTCTTGGTATGCTTGCAAAAACAATGTTGATGACCCTGCCATTTGTTCTCTTGCTGCTGGACTACTGGCCGCTCGGTAGGCTGAAACCTCCTCGATCAGGCAAGGATAATCAACAATGGGCTTCTTTTTTCCATGATGCCGCCCGTCTTTTTATCGAGAAGATTCCTCTGATAATCTTAACACTTACATTTATATATGCAACCATGTTATCACTCAAGTACTCTGCGCAGATTAGTGCCAATCAAAATTTCCCTATGCATCTCAAGATCCAGAATGCAATAGTCTCCTACTTGATATACATGGGGAAAATGGTCTGGCCGAAGGACCTATGCATTTTCTATCCATTCCCAGAATTTATACCGTTGTGGAAGCCGATAGTATCAATAGTGGCTCTTTTGTTCATAACGGCCATGGCTCTGCTAAAAAGTCGGAAATATCCCTATCTCATTGTTGGCTGGCTTTGGTTTCTTGGTGCGCTCGTGCCGGTACTCGGGATTATACAGGCAGGCCTCTGGCCTGCTATAGGTGAGCGTTGGGCATATGTCCCTTATATAGGTTTGTTCGTTATTATTGCGTGGGGGATCCCTGATCTTTTTTCACATATTCCTCAGAAAAAGATCATCTTCACTGGGGCTGTCATTGTGGTATTAACCTTGCTCACATTGCGGACATTGTTTCAAATAGGATATTGGAAGGATGATGTTACCCTTTTTTCTCATTGTATTAAAATCAATCCAGATAATAATGTTGCCCAAACTAATCTTGGAAATATCTATGCTTTTCAAGGTAAATCCGAAGAGGCTTTTCATCATTTTCATGAAGCACTGAGAATACACCCCAATGATGTCTTTGCCTTGGATGGTCTAGCGCGCCTCTACAATAAGATGGGACAATATGATAAATCGATTCAATTTTATAAAGAGGAAATAGGGTATCATCCGAAAGATGTTAACTTATATTTTAACTCGAATTTTGATCTTGGAACTGTATATGCTGCCAAAGGAGATCTTGAAAAGGCTATCAAACAATTTTCTTATGTGATTAGTCTGAATCCAGATTATGCACTGGCATATTACAACCTTGGAATTATCTCTGTACAGAGGCAAGATATGAGTAAAGCAACGGAATACTTCTCATTGGCACTTAAGCTAAATAATGAAGACAAAGACTCACATTGTTCTCTGGGTGCGGTCCTGATGAAACAGGGAAGGATCGATGATGCTATAAATCAATTTAATGAGGCCTTGAGGATTGACCCTCATTTTAAGGAGGCTAGAAATTACTTAGCATCGGCGGGACTTATCAAGAAAAAGGTGGATGAGAATATTGTAAAGCTTGAACAGGATAAAGTGAGAGAGCCCAACAATCCTGATGTATTACAAAAATTGGCTGTACTCTATGCAAAGAAAGGTGAAAATTCAAAAGCCCTAGATAACTTAAAGAGATTGGTTGAGATCCAACCCGCAAATCCAAATGGATATTATAATATTGCATGCGTATATGCAAAAGAGGGTAATGTAAACCTTTCTATAGAATGGTTAAAAAAATCTCTTGATAAAGGATTTAAGGATTGGAATCTGTTGAAGACAGATAAGGACCTTGATAACATTAGAACATCACATTTCTATAAAGATTTAATTCAAAAAATTTCAGACAAATGATTATATATAGTGACTATTGAACTTACTTAAATATGTGTATTTCTCAAGATGCCGGGATTCTTGTTCTTGCTTCTCGATATATGCTCTAACAGTATCCTTATCCTTACTAAAAGTGGGCACATATTACCCCTGTAATCTTACCAGGCTCACAGAATTCCATTGCAATAGTTTTTCTCAATCTGATAAGATAAAATTATTGTTATGAAATATAAAAAATGACAAATTACTAGATACAGTATGACAAAGAGAATTATTATTTCAATGCATTATGTGTAATGTCCGGAATAATATCTAGTAATATATTATAATCGTTGTATAAGATAATTTTTTATACTGCTTCGAAAAGTCATATATGTAAAGGAGTGATATGAAAATATTAAAAATTATAATAGCCGGACTATCCCTTATTCTAATAATTTATGCCTGTAGCAGTGGGCATAACACAACAGGTGGTGTAGGTTGGTACCCTATACTCACAGATGTTCATATGTTTAATGTCAATGATTCTACTAATCCAGTTGAGGAATCTACATTTGGGGTTGGTGATCATGTAAGCTTTGATATTGATGCTGAAGATGATGATCTGAATATGAAAACCTTTTGGGTGACTGAAGTTTCATTAACCACTACTGAAACGACCACACTTGTTAGTGGCCCAATCGCTGTTGCATTACCTGGACAAAACGGCCAGCAGATCGTGTCGTGGACTAATATTGACCCGATAACAATATTAAAGCCAACTGGGAAATTTAGAATGGATTTTCAGATAGAGGATGCGACAGGCAATAAATCATATGTAGTATCAATAACTTATACAGTAAAGTGAACTAAGCCTATCTTTATATTTTTGAAGCATTTAAGATGTTAAAGAATTGATATAAAAGGAAAAGAGAGGAGTTTGAGTAAGAACCATGAAAAATCTTTGCAACATTTTGTGGAAGAGATTTTCCATTACGATTGTGATCTTGTTATTAGGTCTGGTTATCATATTTTCAGGATGTGGTGGCGGAGAGTTTTCAGGTTATAACTTCACCATATCCGGTGCAGTGAGTGGCGCGATCACACAAGGTGTTACCATAGCATTAACTGATGAAAGTGAACAGCAAGAAGGCGTTGCGGTAACTGATTCTAATGGAAACTATACCTTTAGTAACCTTTCGAACGGGTCATATATTGTCACACCATCTTTTTCCGGTTACACATTCAATCCAACCTATCAAGTAGTTAAAATCAGCAGTGCAACGGTTACTAACATTGACTTTACATCCGTAGAAAATACGCAGGGGGAGTAGTGACCGTAACTGTGAGAGGCAATAGAGCCAACAGAGTGTGACCATAGCACTGAGCGGTGCACAAGACCTAAACTATGCTAATGTCATAATCTCTGTTATTTAATCACGGTAATGATGAGACAGAACACTAGATAAATTCGGCCCTGCAATAAAGTGGACTTGTAAACTTTTTCACATTGACACTATACTCCTTAATACCCATTTTTTGATAGAGTATATCAAGCGGTATATATCCTTGGTGAATTTAATCAATACTAAAGGGGGTATCTGCAATGCAGAAGGCATTAGTAACCGGGGCTGCCGGGTTCATTGGTTCGCATGTAGTCAGGGAGTTGCTTTCGGAGAATGTGGAGGTGAGGTGCCTGATCCGACCCGGCGAATCCACGAGAAATCTGGATGAACTTGACGTGGAGTTACTTACAGGAGACATACTTGATATTGCGGCGGTAGAGAAGGCCCTTGACGGGATAGACACGGTTTTTCACCTGGCTGCCGTCTATTCAATTTGGATGCGTGACTGGAGCAGGATCTATGAGGTGAATATCCAGGGTGCCCGCAACGTTCTATGGGCAAGCCTGAAAAAGGAAATAGAGAAGATAGTTTTCACAAGCTCCATAGCCGCCATCGGTATAGCACCCGGAAAGGCCTTAAGTACTGAAGATACACTATTTAACCAATACACGCTGGGGAATCATTACGTTCTCACCAAGTACCTCTCACAGCAGGAGGCCATTGGTTTTACAAAAAGAGGGCTTGATCTTGTGATTGTAAACCCGTGCTTCCCTTTTGGGCCAATGGATCTGGTCCCTACACCCACAGGGCAGATCATCGTGGATGTGCTCAAAGGCATAAACCGATTTTTCTTCAACGGCGGGATTAATATCGTTGATGTCCGTGATGTAGCAAAGGGGCATGTACTTGCTGCAAAGAAGGGAAGGGCAGGGAACCTGTATATCCTGGGTAACAGAAATATCCCTATGAAGGATTTCTTCAGGCTGGTCTGCCGTGAGGCCGGTTTTGATGGCCGTATGCTTCTCAAGTTGCCCATACCGGCGATGAAGGTAGGTACTGCTGTTCTTAAGATGTGGTCCGACTATGTGAGCCACAAGCCTCCCATGTCAACGCCTGCTGAGATCGCTTACGCCTCACAGTACCTCTATTTCGACAACACAAAGGCGGTTACCGAACTCGGCCTAACCTTCAAACCTGTGGAGAATTCGTTACAAGATTCCATCAATTGGTTCAGAGAAAACAGGTATGTCTAAATGACTTGGGAGGAAAATGCACGAATGGACAGGAAAGATCTGAACAATAAACTCGACAAGATGTTCTATCCATCCTCGGTTGCAGTGGTAGGGGCGTCCGAAGTGCCGGTAAAGTGGGGAAACCTCATCCTCACGTCCATACTGGGATGGGAATACAAAGGGAAGGTATTTCCAGTGAACCCGAAGAAGGAACAAATCCTGGGTATAAAATGCTACCCGAGCCTGACTGCAATACCGGAAAATGTCGACCTTGCAGTGCTCGTCATTCCCGCACCTTACATACCTTCAACCATGAGAGAATGTGTAGCCAAAGGCATCTCGGCCGTTGTGATCATCTCTTCCGGGTTCAGGGAGATGGGAGAAGAAGGGGCGCAACTTGAAAAGGAGATTATTGAGATAGCCCGGCAAGGTGGGCTTGTATTCATAGGTCCGAACACTATGGGTATAGCATCGGCGCATCACTTTTTCGAGGCCTTGCCGACATCCACAGCGGCGAAACCGGGAGGCCTTGCCGTCATATCTCAGAGCGGCAACTTGGGTCTTCAAATCATAAAATGGATCGCGCAGAAAGGCATAGGGCTTTCCCTGTATGCCGGCACCGGAAACGAGGCTATGCTGCACGCGAGCGACCTCCTTGTGTATATGGGCGAACGCGACGAGGTTAAGGCCATTGCCATGTACATGGAAGGTATTACAGACGGCAGGGAGTTCATGGAGATCGCGCATGAAGTATCGAAAAAAAAACCGGTTGTTGCCCTGAAGGCCGGCAGATCGCAGGCAGGATCAAGGGCCGCCCAGTCTCACACCGGATCTATGGCGGGTTCATATGCAACGTATAAGGCTATGTTCACCCAGGCAGGAGTCATCCAGGTAAACACCCCTTTGGAGTTGCTGAATGTATCTGCCGCCATGACCGTTCTGCCCATACCGCGATCCAACCGGACCGCCATCATGACCATGGGCGGTGGGTGGGGTATCATCGCCGCAGATGAATGTGAAGATAAAGGCCTTGTCCTGCCTCAGCTCACCCCTGCCATCATCAAGGATTTCGATGCACGACTCCCGCAATACTGGAACAGGAGGAACCCCGTGGATGTGGTAGGTGAGGGGGACCCCGAACTGTATCTCCATGTGATACAGACACTTGCCGAATGGCACGAGGTGGATGCCGTGGTCGCTTTGGGCATAGTCGGAAGGTCACGCTATGTGGAAGACTTTATTGCATGCCAGGAACGGTTTGACGGCAAGCTTTACACAAAGGAGCTCAAGCTTTCCGTGCTCAAGGCCCAGATCCAGGCAGAAGACCGCGTTATATCAGGTATCGGCAGGATACAAAAGGAGACGGGCAAGCCAATACTCGTGGTAGCGCTTACCGAGGAGGGATTGGCCCTGAAGCAGACCGGCTTTGGCCCTGTGGTCACTCTCTCCACACCCGAGGATGCAGTGGACATCATTGCTCACATGGCGCACTACGGCATGTTCCTCGAAGGGTCTATGGCGTGAAGTAGCTTTATTCTTTTACTATGACCCCCACGATATAACCCGCCAACACCATCTTGATGAGGGTGCTGAGAAACCAGATATGGGCAATGAAGGCAGTAATGGGCATTGCTGCATAGCTGCCATAGCCCATGGCGAACCCTGCTCCGAGCCCGTAGAGGGCTCCGTATTCCACTGCAACAGATCTACTCTTTTCATGAATCAGAAATGCGTAGATTGCAGTGAAAATGCATGAGCTTACGGCTGTGACAAGATAGATAAGCCATGGGCTCATCTCCTCCATAGGCCTCCAGAGCTGGGAAGTCTCGGAATAGGCACCTGTGAGGATGAATCCATGCACTATAAAGTCAATGATGGCCCAAATAATAAAGATAATGACGGTTGCAATGACGGATTTCCTAAGCATAATCCCACCTCCTTTAGAAGACAATTCTATCTTATACAGTACTCGATTATACCATTTGCTGACTATTACGCTAAATTTTTCAGTTGATCCATTTGGAGTTTCATCCGGCTGATGCAATATTCAAGCTTGATGGAAAGAGCCTTTGCAAAGATCTCATGGCCGCGCTCATTGGGCAGGCGGGCGTCATTCTGGATAAATTCAGAGTTGGCAAGTCCCCGATCAAAAAGATAGCCAGCCCAGTAGGTGTGTACAGCCACCATTTCACAATCAAGATCAATACTGACTTCTCTTATCGTGCGGTAGTATATGTTCACGGCATCCATTTCGTAAGGGTCGTCAAAGGTGTGGGATGTGGGTAATACAATTACCGGGTTGAACTGCTCCCTGGCAGATCTGGCCATCCTCACCAGGTTTTCCTTGAACTCAGAGCGGTAAACCGGGAAGAATGCATCGTCAACACCGAAGTGAATCAGGAGGATCTGCGGTGCAAACGGTGCAATGTCATCCTGGAAGGTCCATATGCCGTCAAAGGAATTATCTTGAGGTCTGGTGCGGTTGATGAGCTCCACCCCTTGAGAAGTACAGAATTCCTTCAGGATGTCTACATAACCCCTGGCTACACCGACACCTGCTGCGATGCTCCCCCCTCGAACGAGCAGCTTCATTTTAATGTATCATCGAGAGGTATCTTTGACTCGCAGGGCACATCTGTCTGGCACAACCCGCAGCTGTAACCGTCAAAACCATAGGTTGTCTTGATATACGGTATTGCTTTGCCAAAGACATATTCCAGGCATTTATTTTTGTCATGCCCGGCATCACTGATGGCCCCGGCCGGACAGCGGGAGATGCATTTTTTGCAGGTACCTTTTGAGAAGAAGAGGCAATAGTCTGTGTGAGAGCTATAAGGTCTCGGTGTAGGTGGAATCTGTATGTGTGATACTACGGATCCTAAGCGCATGGCCTTGCCCACAGGGGTAATGAGCCCGTCACACAGGCCGAAGGTCCCCAGGCCAGATACATATGCAACATGCCGCTCCGACCAGTTTGATGAAAACCCGTGTTGAGGAGAATTCTGCCATGAAAAACCGGTATGGAGTGTGGGTGCTATAGTTTCATAACCCATTGATTGAAGTGCCGTTACAACATGTTTTTTCAGATTGTTGTTGATCTCTTCACCAAAGGTGCGTGTGCGTGCCCAGCGGTGGGAAGGGAAGGAGGTCTCCCGGCGGTTGTCGGCCTTTGTCGCCTCTGTTTGGGGGAGAACCCAGCTGATCACGGTGAGATCTCCGGGAGAAGCATTTACATCAGGGAATGCCTGTAAGAATATTTCTTTTGGGGTCCAATGGAAGGGTCCCACGGTCTCCTTAAGAGAATTCCACAGAGGATCGCCGCCTCTTGAAAAACCTACAAGAGGATCTGCCCATGCCCGTTCGCCTTGGTCCTGCCAGAGTGTGTTCCGGCTAGGCTCGTCAAGAAACGATCTGATCATAGCATTTATCTGATGAGATAGATCAAAATGTTCACCAGGGCTCATGCGCACCTCCCTGCACTTGTTTTGCCATCATCTAAGGCTAAAGCAAACTGATGCTTGAATCAATATAAACTTTTTAATCGAAGAGAGTTTATGAAAATATAATTGAGATTCCTTAAGGGTAAAGACCAATTCCGGTGCAACGATACTGTTTTGGAGTAGAGCCGGTCATCTTTTTGAAGATCCTGTTGAAGCTCGCCTTGGAATTGAATCCGGAAGCAAAGGCGATATCCAGGATAGTACTTTCCGGGTCGCTGATGAGCATGGTCTTGGCAAAGCCTACCCGGAAGGTATTCACGAGGTCGTGGAAGGTGGTATTGAGGTAAATGTTCAAAAACCTTGAGAGGTTGTGCGGTTCAACTCCAAGCTCATGGGCCAAGGCTGCCAGCGTTAACTCATCTCTCAAGAAGATTTGCTCATCCTGGAGTTTACTTTTAAGCCGCACTTCAAGATCTTTCCGGTTAATGGCTGAGGGCATGTTGGGCTGTCTTTTCCTGATGTGATGCCGGGGTCGCGGTCGTGATTGGTTATCGCCCTTTCCATAGTGCAACTGCAAAAGAAGCTTATGCCGTCTAACCATATCCGTGGCGACATTGCTCAGTGCGACCTCTTCTGCAAGTTGAATCCATTCCTCGTCCAACTCCGGGAGGTCACTTGCGCAGATAGTTGTTTCTTCAGTCAGCGGGGTAGTAACTCGCTTGCTGCATTCATGCCGGTTTTTCTTCGTGCTTAATACCATCAATATCCTCACTGGAGAATAATATTACAAGCATCCTGACAGGAGATTGTCCAGAGTTCATTACATGGGAAAATATAGTACATAAATCTTTTCAAGAGTACAAGCCGCAGTGTCACGTAAAAGATGAAAGGCCCTGTATGGCTTAAGAAAACTATACTGGCAATGCTTAGATAAATTGCCTTTGGTTGTACATGATGTTTATGAATTTCATTAGAACTGTTGTGCCTAATCTTATTGATAAATAATCATTTAATCTGATCATTCGGTAATGACTGATCTTCTTATGCCATAGGAAATATAAGACATATTATGCCGATATAAATATGCTAAAATATGTTTAACCCTTGGTTTATGAGAAAAATAATCTTGACAGTATTCAGGTGCCTATTGTATCTTTTGCCGGTGATGAATGATGATTCACTCATGTTCGGGCAAATTAACAACTCGATCTGAAAGGCTTTCCATGGTAGCTATGGAGTACAGGCTTTTATCCGGGGTTGATCCGGTCGATGAGGTGAAGCTGATCATAAACGCAATCCCGTACCGGGGCGAAACAATAAAGGAAGGGTAACCAATGCTCGTTATCGCATGTATCAAACAGGTGCCTGACACAACACAGGTTAAGATCGATCCGGTGACCAACACACTTGTCCGCGAAGGGATTCCTTTCATCATGAACCCCTTTGACACGCATGCCCTGGAGGAGTCGCTCCGTCTGAAAGACAAATACGGTGTGCGGGTCGCAGCTATCTCCATGGGGCCTCCTAATGCGGAGATGACACTGCGCAAGGCCCTGGCACTGGGAGTTGATGAGGTAATCCTTCTGTCGGACCGTGCCTTTGGAGGCGCAGACACCCTTGCCACAAGCATGGTCCTTGCCGAGGCGGTCAAAAAGCTGGCCGAGAAGGACAAGGAAGGGCTTGCGCTGGTGATCTGCGGGAAACAGACCATTGACGGCGACACCGCCCAGGTGGGTCCCGGCATAGCAATCCGCAACGGGTATGTCCCGCTGACCCTTGTAGACCGCATCGTTGATCTTGATCTCAAGAACAAGAAGATCAAGGTAAGCAGAAAGCTCGAAGGCCGCCATGAGATAGTCGAAGCCAAGATGCCTGCCCTGCTGACCGTGGTCAGGGAGATCAACAAGCCCCGCTACCCGTCAGTACCCATGCGTCTTGAGGCCCAGGACATGAGTGTCGCCCTATGGGACAACAAGGTCATGAACCTCGATGTACAGCAGATAGGTCTTAAGGGTTCACCCACTGCGGTACGAAGGATCTTTTCTCCAGAGCGCGAAAAAGGTGAGATCGTGGGCGACGGTACCAACGACCCGACCGGAACTGCAAAGCAGTTGGTGGAAAAGCTGGTCCAGAGGGAATTGCTTGCCCTGTAAGGCTATAGACACCTTACTCTATTAAAATAAGAGAGATAAAAGCAGATGGAAAAACCGAAAAAAGTCAAAAAGCCGCGTGGTAAGGCATCTCTCATCCCCAACAAGTGTATCGCCTGCGGGGCGCGTTGCCAGAGCTCCTGCCCTGCAGAAGCGATCGAGATGAGCGAAAAGGGTGAGCCGATCATCCTAACGGATAAGTGCATCGGCTGCCAGAAATGTGTCAAGATATGCCCGGCAGAAGCCCTTGAAATGTTCTTTACTCCCGAAGAGCTGGAGATTTTGAAGCAGCTCTCACAGGAAAAGGCTGCAGGTGCCCCGGCAGAGGAGGAAGAAGACTCTGAAGAGGCCAAGCTGAAGAAGTTCCTGGCCCAGTACCGGTCGGTATGGGTCTTTGTCGAGCAGACCGACTGTATACCTGCCAAAGTTTCCTGGGAGCTTTTAGGTGTGGGCGCACAACTGGCTTCTGCACTGAAGGTGGATCTCTGCGCAGTCGTTCTTGGCCACAATGTTGAAAAACTGTGCCATGAAGCATTCACCTACGGCGCAACCAAGGCATACCTGATCGATGAAGAAATCCTGCACAATTACCGGACCGCTCCTTACCTTGAGTCCTTCTGTTCACTGGTGCAAAAGTATAAGCCCGAGGTCGTGCTCATGGGCGCCACCGGTCTGGGCAGAGATTTAGCCGGAGCTGTTGCGACACGGCTTCGAACAGGCTTGACGGCCGACTGCACGGGTCTGGGCATTGATGAAAAAAGGCAGCTGCTGCAGACGCGTCCCGCCTTCGGCGGAAACATCATGGCAACCATATTCTGCGAGCAGAGACGCCCGCAGATGGCTTCTGTCCGCCCTCACGTAATGCCCATGCCGACCAAAAACGAGAACGCCACAGGCGAGATCATTCGCGAGAAGATTGCGATGAAGGAACAGGATGTCCTCACCAAGGTGCTTGAAGTCATCAACGATGCCGGCCACATGGACAGCGTTGATATAGGCGGTGCCGAGTTCATCGTTTCCGGCGGCAGAGGCATGATGTCAAAGGAAAACTTCAAGATCCTGCAGGATCTGGCGGAAGAGCTGGGCGGAGTAGTTGCATGCTCCAGAAGTGCGGTCGATGCAGGATGGATGCCGGTGGAGCGCCAGGTAGGGCAGACCGGAAAGACCGTGCGGCCCAAGATCTACATCGCATGCGGCATCAGCGGTGCCATCCAGCACCTGGTAGGCATGCAGGACTCTGATCTTGTCATTGCCATCAACCGTGACCGCGAGGCCCCGATCTTCGAGGTGGCGACATTCGGCATCGTCGGCGATCTTTTCAGTATCGTGCCTGCGATCACTGAGCATATTCGGCAGACAAAGGCCACCAGAGGGACACCAAAGGTCTGTTAGACGTTATAACTAAGAGAAAAGGATAATTTTCATGATACCGAATCCGATTGTTTTTGCCATTGTGTTTGTAGGGGCCGTCCTTCTGTTTGTGTGGAGCTGTTTCCGCCGCTTCGGACTGGTAACCATCGGTAAGCCGGAAAACCGGTTCAATAACGTAGCAGCCAGGATTCGAGATACCTTCCTCTATGCCTTTGCCCAGAAAAGGGTCTTGCAGAAGCCTTTCGGCATAAACCATTTCGTCCTGTTCTGGTCGTTCATGGTCCTTCTGCTCGCCAATACCGAGTTTGTGTTGAAAGGGCTGCATCCGGCCATCACCTTCAAGGTGCTGCCGGCGCTCATCTATAATCCGCTCTATTTTCTCTTCGATCTCGTCTCGCTCTTTGCCCTTCTCTGCGTCATCATCGCCGGCATCAGGCGCGTGGTCGCACCGCCGTATCCCGAGGCGATCACTTTGGATGCATATATCATCCTCTCTATGATAGCAGGCCTTATGATCGCCTACTTCAACCTGCACGGAGTGGAGAGAGTTGCCCTCGGGGAGCAGCTTAACATGCCCATCTCCGCAGCAGTTGGGTCAATATTCTATAGCGGAATTACACCCGAGAAGGCCGAGTCTTTAAAAGAGATCTGGTGGTGGCTCCATGCACTCATATTCCTCTTCTTCCTGAACTATCTTCCCTACAGCAAGCACATGCATATTCTTTCCTCAATCCCGAGCTGCTATTTCAGGAGGTTTGAAAAGGCAAATACCTTGCCGTTGGAAACCTTTGTGAAGGGCAACAAATTCGGCGTTGATACCATTGATAAATTTACCTGGAAAGACCTTTTTGATTCCTATGCCTGCACCGAATGCGGCCGTTGCCAGCTGGCGTGCCCGGCTGCGAACACCGGCAAGCCGCTGAACCCGAGGCAGGTCATTCATGACCTTAAAATCAACGTCCTGACCAACGGACCGGCTATAAAGGCCGGCCAGAAACCTACACTGCCGCTCATCGGCAGCAACGGCGAAGGCAGCATCACCGAAGATCAGATCTGGTCCTGCACCACCTGCGGTGCATGCATGGAAGTCTGCCCGGTCTTCATCGAGCAGATGCCCAAACTCCTCCAACTTAGGCGCTACCTTGTGGAGATGAAGGCACACTTCCCCGAAGAGCTCCTCAACCTCTTTGAGAACATGGAGCAGAGGAGCAACCCATGGGGTATCGCACCGACCGAGAGGACCAAATGGTGCTCGCAGCTCAATGTGAAGGCCTTCGATGCCTCTACCGAATACCTCCTGTACGTGGGATGTGCAGGTGCCTTTGACTCCAGGAACAAGCAGGTCACTTTGGCCCTTGCAAGTGTTCTCGATGCAGCCGGAGTCTCTTGGGGCATCCTGGGCAAGGAAGAGTTATGCTGCGGCGACAGCGTGCGCAGGCTCGGCAATGAGTTTGTATTCGACAAGATGGCAAAAGACAATGTCAAGATTTTCAAGGAAAAGGGTGTGAAGAAGATCATCACCCTGTGCCCCCATTGCTTCTCCACCCTGAAGAACGATTACAGGCAATATGGTTTTGATGGCGAGGTCATCCATCATGCCGACCTCATCGATCAACTGATAAAGCAGGGCAAGTTGAAGCTCAAGAAGTCCGTTAATCTGGGCAAGGTCGTATTCCATGACTCATGCTATCTTGGGCGGCATAACAACATCTACGAATCGCCCCGGAGTGTTATCAGCAAGGCAACGGGAAAGAGCCCTGAAGAATTGGATCGGACCCGTAGGCAGTCCTTCTGCTGCGGCGCAGGAGGCGGAAGGATGTGGATGGAGGAGCACCTGGGCACGCGTATCAACCTGGAGCGCGTAACCGAGGCCCTCACAAAGAACCCGGACACCGTGTGCGTGACCTGCCCATACTGCATGACCATGTTCGAAGACGGTCTGAAGGACAAGAATGCAGACAAGGTCCTGGTCAAGGATATAGCCGAGGTTGTTGCGGAAGGGCTGAGATAAAAAACGAATTTTCTTATGTGCAAGGTTCGACAGCCCCCGGATATTCCGGGGGCTGTTTTATTTTTATATGAACTTCTCAACTATCAAAGGGTGGCCTTGCAGGGTCAGACAGAGTAGTGCCTGCCGTTTGACTCGTAGATGAGGAGATGGGCAAAGGCCGCCACCACCAGGCCGTGCATGATCTTTTGCTTGCGGATCATCTGATAGATCTCTTCCTTTTTGACGAGCTCCACCCTGATCGCTTCGGTGGGATCCAGCATCTGGTTTGAGCCCAGGATGCAGTTCCTGGCCAGGAATGAATAGCACTTGTTTGTCTGGAGTGCGGGGTTAGGCTCGACCGTTCCGATGTGCACAACATCGGTGCTGATATAGCCGGTCTCTTCCGTCATCTCACGAACAGCCGCCTCCATGGGGGTCGTGTCCTCCTCGGAGATGAGTCCGCCCGGTATCTCGATGGTGTCTCTCCTGATGCCGTGACGGTACTGGCGGATGGTGACCACGTGGCCGTCTTCCGTGATAGGGATGATGTTCACCCAGTCGCCGAGCTCGAATACCGTGAAGTCCTTGATGATGTCATTGGGCAGGAAGTGATACTTGTCCTGGCGGACATTGACAAGCCGGTTCTTGAACACGGTCTTGGAATAGAGGTAATTCCAATCCTTCTTCATGGCTGTTCCCCTTAAGACCCACAGGATACTACCACGGAATATCGAGTTTTTCCAGGAGCTGTTTATCTTCGAAAATATCAATATCACCGTAAAGATGGAGGGGAGCATGATGAGTTCTTTCCAATATTAGCGTTCCAATCAATGAGTGCCGCGATATTCGCCCAAGAACTTACTGCATGAAAGGGGTGGGGCTGCCGGTTCCATGGCTGGGTGTAGATAATCGGGACGATTCCGACCTCCTGGAGCAAAAAGCAGGTGTCGAGCCGGTCGTCGATGAAGTATTTTACATTATTGTCTTTCAGGATCTCGATCTTCGCCGTGTTCACCCCGGTCGCCTCGATGTGCAGGCACTTTGGGCCGACCTGAGGGATGTGCCTTTCGAACCATAACTCGATGGGTTCGGCAACAGGCCGCGCAGTCACCACGAGCAGGGGTGAAAAGGCTGTCATGCGGGTTAACACCTCACCGGCCCCTTCATTCGGCATAAGATCTATCTCATGAGGTTCGTTGGTGAGGATATCGATGATCTCAAGGGCATGTTTCTCTTCCATGTTGACGACGTTGAGAAAATGGTAATCCGTGATGTCGTCATAGTTGATGTCGTAGTTGTAGTTTTCCTTGGCAAGCCGGACAAAGAGCCTGAATGTGTCGGCCACTACGCCGTCGAAGTCAAAGGCGATTTCCTCGGGGTGGATGTTCATGCCAATACCTCTTCTCAATTGATGTCAAGATTGTGTACCATAGACCATTGTGGGTTGCAAATATACACCCTAAACAAGGTATAAAGCATAATAATAAAGAACACGGTAATCCCCCGCCATAAGAGCCCCGGCAGGGCATGTTCATGGTGAAAAATCAGTTGACAAGAACAGGAGATACAGGCTATCGAAAACACCTGATAAAGGCACGTAGCTCAGGGGGAGAGCACCACCTTGACGCGGTGGGGGTCCAGGGTTCAAATCCCTGCGTGCCTACCACTTTTTTGTCTGGAGATGTTATGCCCGAAATCACCGTTATTGTGGACGGCAAGGCCATACCTACCGGCGCATTGACTATTAGGGATGTTATTAAAGACAAGCGCGTGATTGCAGCACGTGTGGGAGGGATTTTGGTTGATCTCTCCACATTGCTGGCTGACGGCCTTACGATAGAGACGATATCTGCCGATTCCCCTGCGGGTGTAGGACTCCTGCGGCATTCCACCGCACATGTCATGGCGGAGGCTGTGAAGCTCCTCTTCCCGGATGCCAGGCCCACCATAGGTCCTTCTACCGAGGATGGATTCTACTATGATTTTGACCGTGAAGCGCCATTTTCCTCGGAAGATCTTGCCAAGATAGAAGAGAAGATGGGTGAGCTCGTCAAACAGGACACTGCCTTCATCCGCAGGGAACTGCCCAAAAATAAAGCGAGGGCCTTCTTTGAAGAAAAGGGTGAGCCCTACAAGGTGGAGATCATTGACGACCTAGGCGACGACGTGAACACAGTCTCACTCTACGAGCAGGGGACCTTTACCGACCTGTGCAGGGGCCCGCATGTGCCCTCCACCGGTTTTCTCAAGGCCTTCAAGCTCTTGTCCGTTGCAGGTGCTTACTGGAGGGGCGACGAGCGCAAGAAGATGCTCCAGCGGATCTACGGCACGGCCTTCGGGTCAAAAAAAGACCTCGACCAATACATCACCTTCCTGGAAGAAGCCCGCAAGCGCGACCACCGCAAGCTCGGCAAGGAGCTCGAGCTGTTCATGTTCTCCGATGATGTGGGTCCGGGCATGGTCATCTATATGCCCAAGGGCGGCAGGCTTAGGAGCCTGCTGGAAGATTTCGAAAAGAGGATCCACTTCAAGAGAGGCTATGACATCGTCTATGGCCCGAGCATCCTGAGGGGCAAGATGTGGGAGACCTCCGGCCACATGGACAACTACAAGGAGAATATGTATTTCACTGAAGTCGATGAACAGCTCTACGGCATCAAGCCCATGAACTGTCTGTCCCATATTATGATATACAAGTCCAAGGTGAGGAGCTACCGCGACCTGCCGTTGCGCTATTTCGAACTGGGCAATGTCACCAGGCACGAAAAATCAGGCGTTATCCATGGACTGCTCCGCACGCGTCAGTTCACCCAGGACGACGCCCACATCTTCTGCAGGCCGGACCAGCTCATTGACGAGATCACAGCAATCATAGACATGGTAGAAGAGGTGATGGCCGTTTTCGGTTTTGAATACACCATGGAGATCAGCACCAGGCCTGAGAAATCCATCGGGAGCGACCAGGACTGGGATATGGCCACCAAGGCCCTGATCGACTCTTTGAATAAGAAAGGCCTTGCGTACGACATCAATGAGGGCGACGGCGCCTTTTACGGCCCCAAGATCGATGTCAAGATCAAGGATGCCATCGGCCGGCAATGGCAGTGCGCCACCATCCAGTGCGACTTCTCCCTGCCCATGCGTTTTGATACACACTACATAGGCTCGGATGGCGAGAAACACCGGCCCGTCATGCTCCACCGGGTCATCCTTGGCTCAATCGAGCGTTTCATCGGCGTGCTCATCGAGCACTTCGCAGGCGCATTCCCGGTCTGGCTTTCGCCCGTGCAGGCCGTTGTCATGAACATCACCGATGCCCAGGCCGATTATGCAAGCAAGGTGGCGGATGTCTTAAGAGACAAGGAGATCAGGACAGAGCTCGATCTCCGCAACGAAAAGATCGGCTTCAAGATCCGTGAAGCACGGGTTCAGAAGACCCCTTACATGGTAATCGTGGGCGACCGCGAGAAGGCAGACGGTACCGTGAACATCCGGGATCGCTCAGGCGAGCAGAAGACATTTGCGCTTGATGAGTTCATCGCCTTGGTAAAGTCCTTTGATCCTGTGATCTAAACGTGTTGACAACAAATACATGCTAGGTTAGAAAAGCGCTTAAACGAATTTATAGGAGGGTCGCATCGCTAGAAACGGCTTTTTCAGACCGAACGAGAAGGACAGGATAAGGGTTAACGAGCGAATCGTTGCGGAGAGTGTCAGGGTTATTTCTTCTGATGGTGAGCAACTGGGTATCATGACCGTACCTGCGGCCCTTCAATCTGCTCTGGATCAGGAGATGGATCTTGTCGAGGTTGCCCCCAATGCAACCCCTCCCGTATGCCGTATCATGGAGTACGGCAAATTTAAATACGAGCAGTCCAAGCGAGAGGCCCTTGCCAGGAAGAAACAGACAGTCATCGTCATCAAGGAGATAAAGTTCAGGCCCAAGACCGATGAGCATGACTACCAGTTCAAGCTCAAACACATCATGCGGTTCCTGGATGAAAAGAACAAGGTAAAGGTCGTAATGCGGTTCAGGGGCAGGGAGATCATACACATGGACAAAGGACTCGAGATGCTTATCCGGGTCCGCGACGATGTCGCAGAAATGGCCGTTGTCGAGACAGAGCCCCGGGCGGAAGGCCGGACCATGGTGATGATGCTGGCCCCGAAGTAGATATGAGGAGTGAATGATGAAACTAAAGACAAATCGGAGTGCAGCGAAGCGGTTCAAAGCGACCGGCACCGGAAAGGTGAAGAGGAACAAGGCATATTCCAGGCACCTCCTTTCCTGTAAGACAACCAAGCAAAAGAGGAACTTCAGGAAGTCCGGGCTTGTGGATTCCGCGAATCTGGCCGGCGTTAGGCAGCAGCTGCCGTATCTCTAAGAGGTGTAAGGATCATGCGAGTAAAACGTGGTGTAGTAGGAAAAAGAAAGAGAGTAAGGGTTCACAAGCTTACCAAGGGCTATTACGGCGGGAGAAGAAACCTCGTCCGGGCTGCCCAGGAATCGCTCAACAGAGGACTTGCCTTTGCTTACCGTGACAGGCGCCAGCGCAAGAGGGAATTCAGGCGCCTGTGGATTGCCAGGATCAGTGCGGCCCTCAAGCAGCGGGGTTTTACGTATTCCCGCTTCATACATGCCTTAAAGAATGCCAGTATCGAGCTTGACAGGAAGGTCCTTGCGGATCTTGCCGTCACCGATCCCAAGGGGTTCACCCAAATCCTGGATTCAGTTTCTCAGGCATAGATGGACAGTCAGCTTGAAGAACTTCAAAAGGCGTTTGTAAAGGACCTGGAACATATCAATAAGCCTGAAGAGATCGAGCCCTTAAGGATCCAGTACCTGGGCCGCAAGGGGAGGCTTACGGCAATCTTGCGTCAAATGGGGTCCCTTGATGCAGTCGAACGTCCCCGTATCGGCGCCCTGTCGAACCAGCTTAAGGTCTTCATGGAGCAGTCCCTTGATGAAATGGCCCAATCCTTTGCTACAGAGAAGACAGTGCAGGGCATAGATGTAACTCTGCCCGGCCGCATCCTCAAGAAGGGCTCCATACACGTCATTAACCGGGTTATCGCCGAGATGGAGGGCCTCTTCCGCAACCTCGGCTTTTCAATCGCATCCGGCCCCGAGGTGGAAGACGACTACCACAATTTCGAGGCCCTGAACCTGCCTGAAAACCACCCCACAAGGGATATGCAGGACACCTTCTATTTCAGCAAGGGCGTGCTGCTCAGGACCCACACCTCACCCGTTCAGATCAGGGTCATGGAGTCACAGAGACTGCCGGTGCGCATCATTGCCCCGGGCAAGGCATACCGGTGCGACTTCGACGTCAGCCACAGCCCCATGTTTCACCAGGTGGAAGGTCTCTGGGTGGAGGAGGGCATCACCTTTGCACACTTAAAGGGCGTGCTCTACGAGTTCATCCACACCTTTTTCGGACCGGATATACCGCTGAGGTTCCGGGCATCGTTCTTCCCGTTCACAGAGCCGTCCGCCGAGGTGGACATGGGCTGCATCATCTGCAAGGGCAAGGGCTGCAGGGTTTGCAAGAATACCGGCTGGCTCGAGATTTTAGGCAGCGGCATGGTAGACCCGGCAGTCTACGGTTTCGTGGGTATCGACCCGGAGAAGGTCACCGGCTTCGCCTTCGGCATGGGAGTCGAGCGCGTTGCCATGCTCAAGTACGGCATCGATGACATCCGGCTCTTCTATGACTCCGATTTAAGGTTTTTAAACCAGTTCGCTTAAAAGGGCAAGACATGAAGATAAGCTACAACTGGATTAAAGAATTCGTCGACCTCGATGTGGATGTGCAGAGCGCAGCCTCCGCTCTCACCTTGAGCGGCACCGAGGTGGAAGACATCACGCATCAGAGCGTCCCCAAGGAGGTCATCTGCGCCCGTGTTCTCGATGCAAAGAAACACCCTAATGCGGACAAACTCTTTGTATGCACGGTGGATATCGGCAAGGAAACCCTCCAGGTAGTCTGCGGCGCCCCGAACACGAGGGCTGGTATGATGAGCGCATTTGCTCCGGTGGGCTGCGACTTAGGCTCGGGCATGCTTGTGAAAAAGGCCAAGATCAGGGGCGAAGAGTCCTTCGGCGTGCTGCTCTCAGAGCGGGAGCTAGGCCTTACCGAAGACCATACCGGCATTATGGAATTCGACATCGATACAAAGCCCGGAGATGTACTTGCCGATGCCTTGGGCCTGGAAGACTGGGTCCTGGAGGTGAATGTCACACCCAACAGGGGTGACTGCCTCTCGGTGATCGGCATTGCCCGCGAGCTTGCAGCGCTCTTCGGAAAGAAGCTGAAGGAGCCTGTTTTTGCCATCAAGGAAGAAGATACACCCATAGAATCGGTCCTGAGTGTGGAGATCCTCTCCCCAGAAGGATGCCCGCGGTACACGGCACGGTACATGGACGGCATTGCCATACGGAAGAGCCCCTTTGCCATGCGCAGGCGGCTGTTCCAGTCAGGGGTGAGGGCCATCAGCAACGTGGTGGACATCACGAACTATGTCATGCTGGAGTACGGCCAGCCTCTTCATGCCTTTGATTCCACCTTCGTCGCAGGCGGCGGCATCGTTGTGCGCAAGGCCAGAGACGGAGAGACCTTCACTACCCTGGACTCGGTTGAAAGGACCCTACGCGCCGAAGACCTCCTCATCTGCGACAAGCAAAAACCCGTGGCCCTGGCAGGGGTGATGGGCGGAGAAAACTCCGAGGTCCTTGATACCACTACAGGCGTTATCCTCGAGAGTGCCTTCTTCGACCCCAAAGGCATCCGGCGCACCTCCAAGGGCTTGGGCCTTTCCACCGAGGCTTCCTACCGTTTCGAACGGGGTATTGATCCTTCCATCCAAGCGGATGCTGCCAACCGGGCAGCCTGGCTCATGGCCCGGTATGCAGATGCAAAGGTCTTCAAGGGCGTCATCGATGTGAATTACTTCTCATATGAAAAACGGGAAGTGAATCTTAGAAAGTCCTACCTGCTCAAGGTGCTCGGACTCCGTGAGATCAAGGCAGAAGATGTTGAACGTATCTTCACAGGCCTTGGCTGCGAAGTGAGGGGTGGTGATGATCTCTGGATAATCGCGGTTCCGGTGTTCAGGCACGACCTTGTACGCGAGATCGACCTTGTGGAGGAGTTTGTCAGGGTCTACGGTATGGACAAGGTGGAGCCCGAACTTCCCACGTTCAAGCCCGGAAAGGCTGTCTCCGGGGAGAATGGAATTCAGGGGCTCAGGCTCAGTCTGGCTGCCTTTGGGTTCACCGAGGTTGTAACCTATTCATTCATTGCCCCGAAATGGAAGGCAATCTTTACGCAGGAAACCCTGGATCTCTTGAACCCCATTTCGGATGAGATGAGGGTCATGCGCATGTCACTTTTGCCCGGGCTTGCAGGCGCAATCGAGCGCAACAGGAAGCTTGCCGTCCGAGACATTTCCCTATTCGAAATCGGCAAGTGCTTCTTCCCCTGCGCAGGACAGAAGCTGCCCAATGAATATAACAGGATCGGCATCGCCATGACCGGCCAGCGTTTTGATGCACATTGGTCGGAAAAGGGCAGGGCGGTTGATTTCTACGACATCAAAGGGGTTGCGGAAAAGCTGCTCGAGACTGCCCGGCTGAAGCCCTCGAACTACCCCTTCTATAAGGCAGGATACCAGGCGGATGTCTTCAAGGATGACAAATATATCGGCACCATGGGCTGCCTGCATGGAGATATCCTCACCATGCTTGACATCGAGGGTGATATTTATGCCCTCGAACTCTCCCTGGAAGCCATCTTGGACAGGAAGTGGCAGGGGCTTAAAGAGATCCCCAAATTCCCGTCCACCTGGAGAGACCTCTCCCTGGTTGTAGATAAAACGATTGCCTATATGGATATCGTGAAGGCTATCCAGGCCAGAGGGATAAGTGAGATCAGGCAGGTTGCCGCAGTAGACCTGTACACGGGTGAGAAGCTGCCTGTGGGTAAGAAGGGCATCACTGTCCGCATCACTTATCAGTCTGAGGCCCGAACCCTGGAAGATGCGATGATCAATGAATGGCAAGACAAGATCATAACATCACTCCAGGGGGACTTCGGGATAACATTAAGGCAGTGACCTCCTCAAGAAAAACCCCCCGACTATAACGGGATACTTTAATGGCTCATAAATCCGGGGATGGCGGTGTATCACCCTCAACGAATACATAAAGACATTGCTCAGAGTAATGATCTAAGAGCCCCCCTTTTTTGTAAAGAGAGGACAGGGGAGATTTTTTCCCCGGACCGGATGTACCGATGGGTACCAACACTGACGGTACTCTTCATATTTCTTTTATTACCTGCTTCATCCCGGGCCGAATACCGTATTACCTTCAAAGACAAGACGGTCGAGACTGCATGCTATTGGATCGAGAAATCAAAGGTCCACTTGTGTGAGGGGGGAGAGCCGCTGGCCTTGTCTGATGTAAGCGCGATCACTGAAGGGAAATTTTCATCTCTTGAGAACGAGATGCATCAGGATGCTATACGGCGTTTCTGGACCTACATGTCATGGCTGCTGGATAATGAAACTGACCTTATAACAGAAGACAGAGCCGTTATGGAAGGAATAAAAGAGATCGATGAGCTAAGAGCATCAACCGTGAAAAAGAAAGAGCTTCGCAGTCTGAAGAAAAAATACTCTGACGAAATCAACCGTCTCATAGAACAAGTGACCTTTATACATAAAGCATATTCAGACATACATACCCCTGACCGCTCCCTCGTGCAGCTATCCGAGACCAAGATACTTCAGATGATCACCTGGACCCAGTCACTCCAGGAGATGCAGAGATATATCAACACAGCCGACCCTACTTACCGCGATTACAGCCAGGAGCACATGAAGCAGGTGGGAGACTTCCAAGTCAGTTTTATGAGAACTCTCAGCAAAGTGATGTGTGATCATTAGAGATTGAAGGGGATACCATACATCAAATTGAAGATAGAAACTTATGCGAATGAAGGTGAGTACGGAATAGCGAAAATCTAACAGTTCTCATAAGTGACGCAGAAGGGTAAAAGATTTCCATTAAAGAGAATAAAAATATCCTTTTACTTAATAAATATATTGTGCCGTGAATATTTGCTTACTCCATAAGTCTCTATTATTATTTGCTGTATTAGGATAAAATGCGCTTCGGCCCGTGTGTAATTCTTAAGGCCTGATTTTTGCAAATGAAATTATTTTGCAGATGATTGTTTTCTGATTAAATGCCGTATATCGAGGAGATTTTCTCCCCATTCCGGAGATTGCGAGAAACGCATGAGGATCTTCCAAAAGGTGGTCCTTTCGTTTTCATGTAATGATATGCAGTCTGTATAAAGAGGAATAGAATGGGTAAAAGGGTATTTGTCTTATTATTGACCGCTGCCGGCTCTATACTGTTTATCAAGGAACCCGCCGTTGCCGCCCCGATATTTCAATTATCGATTGATAATATATCCCATGGAGGCTCTGAGTACTCTCTTCAGGGATCTGACTTTTCATCATTCTCAAATAAATCCGCAAGGGAATATTTCTCTTTGCCTTTTCCCTTAGCCCAAGGTCGTGATTCTTCCATTGTGACGTCGGGAATGGTTCTTGCTGCAATGTGGACACTGCCTTCAAATGAGATTGCCACCATACGAAAGGACGGTGAACGGCTGGTAAATTTTTTAATCCCGATATTCTTCGGCAGCTTCCTCATCGGCCTTTCAGGTTTCATCAAGAAATCCACAAAGAACCAAACGAGTGTGCAGCATTCCCAAACCCATAGGAAGACAAGGGCATCTTATGAGAATACCTTGTCGATAGAGACATGATCTTCTCTATCAAGCCGATAAAGCACGGTTGAGATTTCGCACAATCCCTTACGGGGACTATAAATCCTTGCTTTTAAACCAGAGCTCATAGACCCTTCTCTTTGCATGTTCATTGAGGTATACCTAGCTTTGAAATATCATTGTCAACATGAAGGTTGTTAACAATTGAGCAGCAGAACCAGAAAGGAAAGGGAGAAATACATGGAGGAATTTGATCGCCTCATGCAAATATTTGAAAGGCTCAGGGCGCCGGGCGGATGCCCGTGGGATGCAGAGCAGGACCACAAAAGCATCTCCCGCAGCATCATCGAGGAGGCCTACGAGCTTTTCGATGCCATACACAAAGAAGATGTGGAACATATGCGGGAAGAACTTGGTGATGTCCTCCTCCAGGTGGTCTTTCACAGCATCATTGCCAGGGACATGGGCGAGTTCACCATAAACAATGTCATCAATGATTTGGCGGATAAGCTCGTCTCGCGTCATCCCCATGTGTTCGGGGATGTCCGGCTCGATTCGTCAAAAGAGGTCATCAGAAACTGGGAGAAGCTTAAGAAAAATGAGAAGGGTAAATCAAAGCGTGTTTCCATTCTCGATGGGATTCCTGACGCCTTGCCGTCACTCCTGGCGGCACGGAAGATCCAGTCCGTTGTTTCCCGTGTGGGGTTCGATTGGCAGGATCCCCATGGGGTGATTGAGAAGATTCGGGAAGAGACCGGAGAGTTGACGGAAGCCCTCCAATCAGGAAAGCCGGATCAGGTGGAGGAAGAAATCGGCGATCTGCTCTTTTGCATCGTGAACCTTGCGCGCCTATGCAAGGTGGACTCCGAAGCTGCCTTAAGGAGAACCAACCGCAAGTTTAAAAAGAGATTTCATGCCATCGAGAAGGAGGCCAGGAAACGCGGAATGGAGGTCGATGAGATGTCACTTGAGGAGATGGATAATGTTTGGGATGCAGCAAAGGGCAAGAGTTGAAAAGGTTGTCATTGCTGACATCGAACGTGAAAAGTGATAAGAAGAAACTTAAGTTTTTTAACCCCTGAAAAGGTGCAATGCGTATGTGGAACTTCATGATTGCGCAGCTTCGAGGGATACTGACGATACTACTCTTTATCCTCGATACCTTCTTAGTGACCATACCATTTTATACGGTAGCCTTATTCAAATGGATTATCCCTGTCCGGTCATGGAGGATTTTTTGCTCATGGCTCCTGCATCGTATCGCTGATGTTTGGCTTTATTTTCTGAATCTTCCCCAGTCCATGACAAGTAAGACCAGGTGGGTCATTAAGGGTATGGAGTCCTTGAACCTTACCAAGTCATGCCTGCTCATGGTAAACCACCAGTCTTGGGTTGATATCATGGTACTTGTCAGGCTCTTCTTCTGGAAGATACCTGATTTCAAATTCTTTGTGAAAAAGGAACTCCTGTGGTTGCCCATTGTCGGTCAGGCTTTCTGGGCAGTAGATTTTCCAATAGTGAAGCGGTATTCAAAGTCGCTTTTACACAAGAAACCTTATCTTAAAGGCCGGGATCTCGAGATTACGAGAAAGGCATGCGAGAAATTCAAGAATATGCCGGTTTCCATATTTAATTTTGTGGAAGGAACCCGCTTTCGCGTGGAGAAGCACATGAAACAACATTCGCCTTTCACACACCTCCTGAGACCCAAGGCCGGAGGGACAGCCCTTGTTCTCGGCGCCATGGGGGAGAAGGTTCACAGCATTCTGAACGTCACCATTGTATACCCGAAAGGTGTAAGAAACTTCTGGGACTATCTGTGCGGTAAGGTTGGAGAGATCCGTATCCATGTTGAGCAGCTGCCTGTAACCAAGGATCTGCTGGGTGACTATTTTAATGATCCGCAATACCGCGAGCATTTACAGGTATGGCTCAATAACCTTTGGCTGGAAAAAGACAGGCGTATAGATGAAATGCTTCAATGGGAATCCGCAAGCGTATAGCAGTCACATCGGAAGGTTCATGAGGAGCCTGAACGTATCGACATTGTAGCCTTTGTGTCCTGATCTCAGGATCCGCACCTTTCCGGGAGGAAGGAGTGGATTGATTTTGATTAAATCCGTTTTCTTCACTATTACGGCAGCAGGTGTGCCCGGGGTTGTGAGAAACCGGGCTACTTCATGAGGAGAATTGAGGATGGAAAAGTTTCGCCCCAGATAGAAGGCGAAGATACCGATATATCTGCTCTCATCAGAAGCAAGTCCTATCTGTCTGTTGTCTTGAATTTCTCCCATCACTATGTTTGCGAAGGGCTTTAACGTGCGTTGATAATCGTATACCGGCATAAGAACAAAGATTATCGGTATCAGAATTGCCACGCAGACTGCAGGGAACGCAAGTAAGCTCCGCACCCGGTTCGATAGGCTAAAGAGCATCCGGAACTTGACGGACAAAAATATTTCAAGCAGTACGAGCACTACGCACACGGATAATGACACTAATGCAAAAAAAGGACCGGGGATTTTGATGATATTTACGCCACCAAAGAAATGGTCGAAGAAAACCGGCGGCATGAAATACATCATTATATAGATCAAGGGAACAAAGAAGAGGATCATAGTCATGATCCCTCCCGTGAGACCGATCACCCATTTCTCCACTATGGATAAGGGTCCTTCAGCGGCTTGCTGAAGCCAAACCCCAGCCATAAGGAACAGGATCGGAAAAAGCGGGATTGCATAGCGGGTATCTTTTGCAGAAGATGCGTGCAGTATCAGGGCCATGCAGACAACGGCAACACGCAGAAATACACTTAAGGGATCGCTAAGGCCCCGGCCTTTTCTGAACCAGTGGATGAGCCCGGCCACTACAATCAAGGACCAAGGAAGTATGTATTTGGGTATGGCGATGAAATAATAATAAATAGGTTCCTTGTGGACAAAATAAGGATCCTGCGGCAGGCCCTTGTCACTCAGTGTAAGGAAACGCCCGAACTGGTTGGCCCAGAAGGCTTCGTTCAGAAAATCTATCCCGCCTTTTTTATACAGCGCCCAAGCCCAGGGCGACACGGTCAGTATAAAAACAGGAATGAACAAGGCCGGCAGAATGAAGGCAAGTCTCCATTCTCTCCGATATAAAAGGAAACACATGACGGTCAGCCAGACAAAACCAGGTCCCAAAAGTCCCTTGGCATAAAATGAGAGAGCCGACACGAAGATAAAGGCAATCCACAGTGTCCATTTCTTTGATACATAGGCTGACCAGAACAACCAGAGCGAGAACATCACCATGAATGCGATACACATATCGGTGAGAACAACCCTGGAATACTCCAGATACATGATGGATGTCGCACACATGAAGGCCCCTGCTATACCGGCCCGTTCAAAGCCCAGGCGGCGGCCGAACAGATATGCCAGGAATATCGCTCCGAAACCATAAATGGCGGCAGGGAGCCTCACAAGACCTTCGGTAACCCTCCCAGCAAGTGTACAGAAAAGAACTCCGGTCCAATGCAGCAGGGGCGGTTTCTCAAGATAAGGCGAACCATCGAGTGTGGGTGTCACCCAATTCCCGGTCCGGTACATTTCAGCAATCATGGCGCCTTCTCTAGAATCGTTTGGAGCCCATAGCGAATGATCAAACACACCGCTGGCGCAGAAAAGCACAAGCAAGATCATGAACACAATTCTTTCGCGGTTAATCAACCCCCGAAGTGTATCTGTTTGAACACCGTTAGGAAAAATTGCATTTGTCTTCATCTTGCATTCTTTAACTTAAAAACGAAAGATTTTGCCAGATGATTTACCCGTCGGATTATCATTGACAGAGATGAGATGATATGAAAAATAAACCAAATGGTTAAAACAAATGGTTGGTTATATTATTACGAATATTTTGGAGCTTGAAATGACATATGAACAGGATGAGAAAAGAAGCGAAACACGAAAGCGGATCCTGGAGGCGGCAAAGGATGTGTTTGCCGAAAAAGGATTTGCCGGTGCACGTGTGGATGAGATCGCCCGCAAGGCTTATGTCAACAAGGCCGCACTGTATTATCACATCGGAGATAAGAAGGCCCTTTATGCAGAGGCAATCCACAATGTTATCGGTACTGCGTCGGAAAGGCTTGCAAAAGACATCGGGGGAGCACGAACACCCCAGGACAAGATAAAGACATACCTCAGGACACTCGCCACCACCTTTGATGAAAACCCACAGTTACCACGCATGATGATGAGGGAGATGGCTTCCGGAGGACAAAACATTCCAGAGGTCTTCTTCCAGGATCTCTTTTCCATCATTCGTGTCTTGAGCGGGATCATAGAAGAAGGGAAATCCCAGGGCGTGTTTATTGACACACCCCCGCTTCTGGTTCACTTCATGGCAATCGGTGCGACGGTAATTTACAAGATTTTTGCCCCTATCCTTCTAGCAGCACAGCAAGTCCCTGATAATCTGAAAGGGATAGACGAGGATGTATCAGGAAAGATTGCAAATGAAATAGAGAATCTTATTCTGAATGCGATTAGGAAGTGACTGGTTACTAACCAGGAGGTAACGTGAAAAAACGCATCGTCATCATAACCTTCATCACATTGCTCCTTGGCGTGAGCGTTCTTGTGTACTATGCGCAGCAAAGTTCCAAGAATGGGGGGATATACTATTCGGGCACGATCGAGGCCATAGAGTCCAACCTTGCATTTCAGGCTTCAGGACATGTTATGGTCGTACAGGCCGAGGAGGGCAAAGCCGTCAATAAAGGTCAGGTGCTTGCAGAGCTTGACAACGCAGAGTTCCAGTCAAGACTTGAGCAGGCAAATGCCGGCCTGGACAAGGCAATAAAGGCAAAGGAGCAGGTTGAGGAACTTCTTGGTATCTATACCGATACGCTGCCGGAGGATGTCAAACGGGCCGAGGCCGATGTAGCTGTGGCACGGAACACAATGCTCGATGCACAGAAGAATAATATCAGATTCGAAGATCTGTTTAAGAAAGGCGTTATTGCAGAACAAGAACGGGATACCATAAGACTCGGTTTTGAAAATGCGCAATCAAAACTGAATGAATCCGAGGCGGCCCTGAAACAGGCAAAGAGCAACCTCAAAAAGATCGATACGACAAAGAAGGATATCGAGTCTGCACAGGCTGCCATCGATCTTGCCAAGGCAACCCTCGACCAGGCGCGGATCCAACTTGGCTACACAAAGCTTATAGCGCCGTATTCAGGCATAATCACCAGCAGGAATGTTGAGCCCGGTGAGGTGGTAAGCCCCGGCAGGGAGGTTATTACCATGTCGGACCTCTCCAGGGTAGACCTGAAGATCTTCGTCGATGAGACCGATATCGCCAAGGTTAAGCCCGGAGGCAAGGTAGAGGTGAAGGTCGATACCTTCAAAGACAAGGTATTTACCGGGTGGGTCTCCTATGTCTCTCCTGACGCCGAATTCACACCTAAAATTATCCAGACGAAAAAGGAACGGGTGAAGCTCGTTTACCTTGTGAAGGTCTCCGTGCTCAACCCTGATCATGAGCTGAAGACAGGGATGCCTGCCGATGCCTACCTTAAATAACGATTTTATCAAGCTGGAAAATGTTTCCATGACCTTTGGGCAGACCCAGGCTGTCAGGGATGTAAATCTGAGTGTAGCCAAGGGGACCATCTTCGGACTCGTGGGGTCTGACGGGGCCGGCAAGTCGACGCTGCTCAGGATGATCGCCACCATGATCAGGCCCGGTTCGGGCACTATTTCCATCGGCGGCAACGACGTTGTGGACCAGCGATGGAAGATCAAACCGCTCATCGGCTACATGCCCCAGCGCTTCGGACTCTACCAGGACCTGAGTGTGGAAGAGAACATGGACTTTTTCATGGATATCTTCGGTATCAGGGGCAAGGAGAGGGCCAAGAGAAAAGAGAAGTATCTCGGATTTTCCAATCTGCTCCCCTACCTCGATCGCCTATCGGGTAACCTCTCGGGGGGCATGAAGCAGAAGCTGGGCCTTGCATGCGTCCTCGCACACGAGCCCGAGGCTCTGATACTCGATGAGCCCACCAATGGGGTGGACCCGGTATCGCGCAAGGAATTCTGGGACATTCTCCTGCAGATGAAATCCGAGGGCATGACCATCATGGTCTCTACCGCATATCTTGATGAAGGTGAGAAATGCGACCTGCTCGGACTCATGCACAAGTCCCACCTCCTTGCCGTTGCAACCCCTAAGGATATCCGCGCAAGGTTCGCGAACCTGGAAGAGGCCATGATTGCGCGTATCCAGGATGTGGACAAGGAACTCATCCATGACACGTTCAAACGATGACGTGATCCTTGTGAAGGACCTTGAGAAGAGGTTCGGCGACTTTGTCGCAGTGAACAGGATTTCCTTCTCGGTGAAGAAAGGAGAGATATTCGGTTTTCTCGGCTCCAATGGGAGCGGGAAGTCCACTACTATCCGTATGCTCTGCGGTATTATCTCACCTACCTCAGGCCAGGGTTTTGTTGCCGGGCACGACATCATATCTCAAGCCGAGGATATCAAACGCTCCATCGGTTATATGTCCCAGAAGTTCTCCCTGTATGAAGACCTTACCCCATTTGAGAACATCCGTTTCTACCTGGGGCTTTACAGTGTTCCGGAGCAGCAATGGAAAGGGCGCATGGAATGGATCCTGGACATGGCCCAGCTTCACGATGTGAAGAACCGCATAACCAGAGACCTTCCGCAGGGATGGAGGCAGCGGCTTGCTCTGGGATGCGCTTTGCTCCACAAACCGGATATTCTTTTTCTCGACGAGCCGACATCCGGTGTTGACCCCATAACCCGGAGGCACTTCTGGGATTTCATCCGGGACCTTGCAACCCAGGGTATAACGGTCTTTGTAACCACACATTACATGGATGAGGCACTGAATTGCGGAAGGATCGTGATGATCAACCTGGGCACCATTGTGGCCCAAGGCAGCCCGTCCGAGATCATCGAACAGGTATGCCCCGATGAGCCCGATGCGAACCTCAACGATGCCTTTATCTCTCTCATGTCAAGGGGCGGGTCATGAGCATCAGAAAGATCAAGGCCGTTATGAAAAAGGAATTCTACCACCTCATCAGAGACCCGAGGAGCCTCATCCTCGCCTTCATCATCCCCTTATGTCTCATCCTGCTGTTCGGCTATGCCTTGAGCCTTGATGTGAACAATGTCGGAACCGTTGTAGTCGATTATGATCATAGTGATGTAAGCCGTGACCTCATCATCCACCTGGGTGCCTCGCCATATTTCCATGTGGAGGGCTACGTAAGGGATGCAGCGCAGGTGACGGAATACCTTGACCATGGATACACTTCCGTTGGAGTGATCATCCCTCCTGACTTTTCACGGAATCTCAGGTCCGACCGGGAGGCCCCCATCCAGGTCCTGATGGACGGCAGCGACCCCAACTTCTCGAATATCACCCGCGGGTATGTCGATGCCTTTATACAGGGGTACAACCAGAAACTCCTTACGCAGTTTCTGAACAGGAACGGCATGGAGAGCATTAAGCCTCCGGTTGAGGGCCGCATAAGGGTCTGGTTCAACGAGGACTTGGAGAGCAGACAATTCATTATCCCCGGCATCATAGCCGTCATCATCATGATCGTGGGCGCAATACTCACATCACTTGTGATTGCGAGGGAGTATGAGAACGGAACCATGGAGACAATCAAATCGCTTCCTATAAATGCCGGTGAGCTGCTCATGGGAAAGGCCATACCTTATTTTTTTATCGCACTCACCGATGTCCTCATATCCGTGTTCCTCGGGCAGATACTCTTCGGCGTGGTTATGAAGGCAAGTTTCTGGATCATGATTCTTGCATCGTCTCTCTATATCTTTGTGGCGCTTGCACTCGGACTTCTGATATCCACTGTCACGAAGTCACAGCTCTTGGCAAACCAGGGCGCCATCCTGATCACCTATCTTCCATCGTTTCTCCTTTCAAACTTCGTTTTCCCTATAACGAACATGCCCAAGGTCCTCCAGTTTGTCACATACATCGTCCCTGCCACATACTATATTAACATACTAAGCGGCATCTACCTTAAGGACCTTGGATTGACTGATCTCTGGCCAAGCTTTGTGGTTCTGGTGTTCATGTTCTTACTCCTTACAACGGTTAATATGATTCTGCTCAAGAAGGAGGGTCTGTGAGCTGGCTGAGAATCAGGGAGCTTGTGCGCAAGGAATTCATCGTCCTGTTCAGGGACGAGAGGAACAGGCACGTGCTGGTCGTGGCCCCCATCATCATGCTCCTACTCTTTGGCTATGTCGTCAACTATGACATCAAGAACATCCGGGTGGCCCTCATCGACCAGGCCCATACAAGCGAGAGCAGGAAGTTCATCGAATCTATCTATGGCAATAAGATTTTCCGGATCACCAGCTACCTTCAGGACTCTAAAGAGCTTGAACAACTGCTCCTGATGGGCAAGGTGGACCTCGGCATCAAGATCGCGCCTGACATGGGGAGTCGTATCAGGAAGGGTGAGACTGCAGCAGTGGAGATCCTGGCGGATGGGAGCATGAGCAACATGGCATCCATCAGGATCGCCTACACCATGCTCATACTCGAAACATTCAATCAGAATTTGATCAAAGAGATCAAAGGCCGTGATGTAAATTACGGCCGTATCGATGCCCGGATCAGGACATGGTACAACCCCAACCTTGACAGCCAGCACTTTTTTATCCCGGGGATCGTGGCCTTTGTGGTCATGCTCATCTCCCTGCTTTTGACATCCATCGCGGTCATCAAGGAGAGAGAACAGGGCACCATGGAGCAGCTTATCGTTTCTCCACTGAAGCCCATAGAACTCATCATGGGAAAGACCATCCCCTACATCGTTATCTCTCTGATCCAGATGATCGTTGTCACCATCATCGCCAAGTTCTGGTTCAGCATCCCCATTGCAGGCAGCCTGGTGCTGCTTTTCTTTGCCACCTGTCTTTTCCTTCTGAGCACACTAGGGGTAGGTCTCTTCATCTCTACGGTCTCTTCCACCCAGCAGCAGGCCGTGATGACGACATTTTTTTTCATCCTGCCGTTCTTCATGCTCTCCGGATTTGTGTTTCCCATCGCCAACATGCCCATAGTAGTCCAATGGCTCACCTACCTGAACCCTTTGCGGTATTTTCTCGTGATCATCAGGGGTATCTTTCTGAAGGGTGTGGGGCTCCATGTCCTCTGGCCGCAGTATCTCGCGCTGGTGATCCTGGGACTTATTCTCTTTGCCGGGGCTATCGGAAGGTTCCACAAACGACTCGACTGATAAATGATGAGTGAGTAAAGTGAGTATAATCTGCCCAAGAGCAATAAAGTTCTATTTAAAAGGAATAATATTTCACTTACTTATTATATTACATAACGCTCTTCATCCAACTGGCTGAAACCACAATATATGCCCTATGGTATATAATTTGCATTTAATTCAGTCTGATAAGAACGATAATTTGTTATGTTTTTTTATAGTTGTGACGGAGGCTTTGTTGTGAAGAAGGTCATGACACTTGTTCTAATACTATTATCACCCCTTTCTCTCTGTGCAATGAGATTGCTTTCTGAATCCGATCTATCCAATGTTAACAACCCTCTCAGCTTGAGCATCAATCTAAATCAGACACCCGGCATCAACAAGAGCGCAAGAGCTCTCGATGATTCCGGCGGTGTCAGCAACTTCTTACTCAACTCCATCGACCCGGTGAGTAATTATGACATCCAATATGAAAACGGCGTCGAGACCATAGAACTCCAAGAAACTCGTAAACACCTCTCCCCCTTATCTTTGATATGGGGTAATGGTATGTTTAAAGATCTTCAATTCTATCTGATTGATCCGGTTACCGGAAAAAGTTATACGACAATAATCTCTGGTGAAGACACTCAGACAACCTATAGTAATCCTCAGGTTGAAAATACACACACCATGGCATATCCAATTGATTACACAACGAATTTAAATAATTCTTATAGATATATAATAATGGATGGTAATATTGAAATGCGTGACACCTATAGAAGTCCAACTACAACCATCATCAACGCTGGGAGCTGGGTAGACATCAAGACTCATTAATGCATGACCTTATATGTATTGATGGCATACAATCTAAAAGACTTAAAAAACAAACCTTTCATGGCCGATAAAGAGGATTGGAATATTTGCGTATCTACCGTGTAATTGCATCATATGCATAATATCTTCCGGCATAGGCCGAAATACCTATGTCAGAAGAAGTTATGACCCATAAGCTTTTCTATTCCCTGACCACCATGACAGGAGACGTTGCAGCGCGAACAACCTTGTCGGTGACACTCCCGATGAGATGTTTCATGATGCCTTTCCGGCCATGAGATCCGATGATGATCAAGTCTGTCCCCGTCCTAAGCTGCTCATCCAAGATAACCTCTGCAGGAGCCCCTTTTTTGAGGTCAAAATCGATCTCAACGTGCTTTGATCCCCTTAATGCATCGGCTTCCTGTGTAAGCCTTTCACTTGATCTCTTCAAACTTTCTTCTTCAAGTCTTGCGACATCCTCACTGTTGAGACAGTAATCTACTGCGCACTGCTGTACTTTCTCGTCAACGACATGGAGGAGAATGACCTTTGCGTTATATTTTTCCGCTAAATCCACAGCCTTTTCCAATGCCCTATCCGAGGATTTTGAAAAATCTGTCGGGACAAGTATTGTTTTCGGGGTAAACATTGTTACCTTCCTTTCTTTGAGTGGATACCTTCTTTGATATCCACTCCTTTTATAACCCTTTAACCTGTCTCCAACCGTTCCTATATCGTATTTATCTTATTTATTTTATGATGTTCCGGCACAATGATTCGATTCATTCAAGAAAGTGTGCCCAACAGCCTCGCCTATTAATAGTAAACGGTTCAGGTAAGACAAGGGGTATCCCTTATCTTTCTTGCAATTTGGACATTAAGGATTAACATGATTATCACATGTTACCATGATTCGATCAGGAGGAGCAAAGATGTCAGGCAAGGTACCACTTTCAAGATTACGATGCGTCTGTGATCCCAAGGTGTTCGGATGTATGAACAGCAGAGATGCCAAGCCCCTGCAGTCTATCCTTGGACAGGTGAGGGCCTTGAAGGCCCTCGAATTCGGGCTCAATATCAGGAACAAGGGCTTTAACATCTATGTATCGGGATATGCCGGTTCCGGAAGAAAGACCGCCCTGCGGCACTACATCAAAGAGCTCGCCAAAGACCAGCCGACACCTCCTGACTGGTGTTATGTAAACAACTTCAAAGATGCATACCGGCCGGATGCCATATCCATGCCCGCCGGCATGGCAAGGGAATTTGCCCGTGACGTGGATGAGTTCGTAAGGGCGGCGCGCAAGGAGATCGTCAAGGCCTTTGAGAGTGAAGAATATGCCGTCAGAAGAAACAACACGGTCAAAAAGTTCCAGGAGCAGCGCGAAGAGGCCTACAACAAGATCAATGAGGACGCCCATAAAAAGGGTCTGCTTATCCAGCCTACGCCTATGGGCCTTATTGCAATCCCCATCATAGATGATAAGCCCATTACCGAGGAAGAATTCCGCCAATTGGATAAAAAGACCAGGGATGCCATCACCAGGAAGCAGGCAAGGCTCCAGGAACAGCTCAAGAAATCCGGCCGCCAGATGTCGGCCCTTGAGAAGAAGACGAATGACATGATCGTAAAGCTCGACCGGGATGTAGCCTCGTATACGCTAAGCATATTACTGGAAGATATCGAAGAAAAGTACAAAGATATACCCGAGATTCGTACCTTCCTTGGTGAGATGAAGGACGACATGCTGGAAAACCTGTCATTGTTCCGGGGAGACGATCAAAAGCGGCAGGACCGGCCCGAATTTCCCTTTGCCGCCAATGACGAGCTCAAGTTTCGGAAATACAAGGTAAACGTATTCGTTGACAATTCCAAGCTCAAGGGTGCGCCCATCGTCATGGAGCTGAACCCCAACTATAACAACCTCTTCGGACGGATAGAGAAAGAGGCGCTCTTTGGTGCGCTGCTGACTGATTTCACCATGATCAGGGCAGGCTCGGTTCATCAGGCATGCGGGGGCTACCTTATCCTGCCCGTGGAAGATGTCCTTATAAACGCCTTCTCATGGGAGAGCCTGAAAAGGGCCATCCGCAACCGTGAGATCCGTATTGAGGATGCAGGAGATCGTCTGGGTTTCATGACCACCAGGAGCATCATGCCCGAACCTATCCCGTGGGATATCAAGGTCATCCTCATCGGCACACCGTATCTTTACTACCGGCTCTATGAGCTCGATGAGGATTTCCAGGACCTCTTCAAGGTGAAAGCCGACTTCGATACGGTTATGGAACGAAGCGATGAGAATATGAGAAGCTATGTCTCATTCCTCTGCAACCTCTGCGAGGAGGAAAACCTGCTCCACTTCGACAAGAATGCCATCGCAAAGGTCGTCGAGCACAGTTGCAGGCTTGCATCCGACCAGGAGAAACTCTCCACGCGTTTCGGTGAGCTCGCCAATGTGATCCGCGAGGCAAGCTTTTATGCATCCAAAGAAAACGCAACCCTAGTTCAGGAAAAGCATGTAAAGCAGGCTATCGAGGAACGTTTCCTCCGGTCGAACCTCCTCATGGAAAAGGCCAAGGAGATGATCGGCCAGGGTGCCATCAAGATCGATGTGGATGGCGGGAAGGTCGGGCAGGTGAACGGGCTCTCCGTCATCGACCTGGGAGATATCATGTTCGGAAGACCCAGCAGGATCACCGCCAGCACCGAACCCGGCCGCGACGGTCTTATAGACATCGAGCGCGAGGCCAAGCTCGGGGGCCCCATCCACACCAAGGGTGTCATGATCCTTTCGGGATATCTGGCCCATACCTATGCACAGGACAAGCCCATCAGCCTGTCCGCCCGGCTGGTGTTCGAGCAGAGCTACTCCGGGGTGGAGGGCGACTCTGCCTCATCCACAGAGCTCTATGCGCTCTTGTCCGCACTGTCAGGCAAGCCTATCAAACAGGGTATCGCTGTAACCGGCTCGGTAAACCAGAAGGGCGAAGTGCAGGCCATCGGCGGTGTTAATGAGAAGATCGAGGGCTTCTTTGATGTCTGCAAGGTAAAGGGGATCACCGGCAGCCAGGGGGTGATCATACCTGAAAGCAATGTGAGAAACCTCATGCTCAAGGATGAAGTTATCAAGGCGATAAAGTCGGGAAAGTTCACCATCTGGAGCGTGGAGAACATTGACGACGGCATCGAGATCCTCACCGGCGTAAAGGCCGGCAAGAGACTAAAAAATGACAGCTTTGAACGGGGAACGATACATGATCTCGTGGATAAAGAACTTCGAAACCTCAGTGAAACCTGGATGAGCTTTGCAGAGAACCACGGGGAAAAGGGTGCGGGCAAGAAGAGGGCTAAACGGGCTTAAAAAGCCGGAGGGCACAAATAAAAGTAAATAGTGATCAGAAATAACAAGTGAATAGGGGAGAAGCAATCATTCATCCCATGACCAGTGTCAATCTATAAGGAGATTACTCATGTATGACTTTCTGCTCACACCTGAAGAACAGGAGATAAGAGACCTTGCAAGGAAGTTTGTCCGCGAGGAGGTAGAGAGCGAATTCTTAAGGAGGATGGATAGAGATGAGATCATCTACCCCCGCGAGTTTGTGGAAAAACTTGCCCGGTACAACTTGCGAGGAATCAGATTTCCCAAGAAGTATGGCGGCAGGGAGATGAGCTGGGTCGCCGAGGTGGCTGCTGAGGAAGAGATCGGGTGCTTGGGCATGGCACTTGGGTGCGCCTTTGTCATGCCTTCCATAGTGGGCGAGGCCCTCAACCGGTTCGGCACTGATGATCAGAAAGAGCGTTATCTCAAGCCCTACCTCAAAGGCAAGCTCGTTGCAGCCGAGGCATTGACGGAACCCAGGGGCGGCTCCGACTTCTTCGGGGCTACTACCAAGGCTGTTCTCGAAGGGGATCATTTTGTGGTCAACGGCCAGAAGCGCTTTGTGGTAGGCGCAGAGGGATCGGACTTCTTTCTTGTCTACTGCAGGACAAACTTCGATCCGGACTCCCATAAGTATGGGCGTATCAGCCTCCTTCTCATTGACAATGGTCCCGGGGTGGAGACGGAATATCATTATGGGCTCATGGGCTGCCGCGGGGGCGGTACAGGCAGGCTTGTATTCCGTAATGTGAAGGTGCCCAGGGAGAACCTCATAGGAGAGCTTAACGGCGGTGCCTTGTGCTTCCACCAGATGATGATCCCCGAGCGTATGACATCGGCGGCAGGATGCCTCGGCGTGTGGGGAGCCCTTGACATGGCGGTGCGCTATTCCGACAAACGAGCTGCCTTCGGCAAGCTCATTAAGAAGTATCAGGCAGTGAATTTCATGGTGGCTGACTCCATAACCCAGCTCGATGCCGCCAGGGCTATCACCTACATGGCAGCACGGGCGACGGACAACAATTATCCAAACATGCGCAGGATTGTGAGCGAGGCCAAGCGGTTCTCCACTGAAGCGGCATGGAATGTGGTGAACAACGCCATGCAGATCATGGGCGGTATCGGCTACACCGATGTCTATCCCCTTGAGCGTGCGCTCCGCGATGTGCGACTGGCGCTCATCTGGACCGGCACGAGCCAGATCATGAACCTCATGATCCAGCATGAGTACTACGATGAAGTTCTGATCCAGCCCTACGACCGCAGGCACTTGGAAAAAGACGCCATGCACCCGGATGAGAGCGAGCGATGTTACACGGACGAGGATATGTGGGCCGTACACGACGGCAAGGTCGTCAAATAGTTTTATCGGAAAGAAGGGGGAACAATACCATGGATTTCAGGGAGCTGCTGAAGATGAGGCGTGCAGTAAGAGAATTCGAAGACAGGCCGGTTCCGGTATCTCTTATCAAGGAGATCATCGACGACTGCATCCAGGCGCCCAATGCCGGGAACGCCCAGCCATGGGCATTCATAATCATCACGAAGAGCGGTGTTATTAAAAGGATCTCGGATGAGAGCAAGAAGAACATCTTAAAGGAGCTCAATGGGAATCCTCAATCGACCCTGATGAAATATAAGCCCATTTTAGAGTCCGCAGAGTTCAATGTGTTCTACAATGCCCCGTGTGTCATCTACATCGCGGGGTCAAAGGAGGTACGATCCGCCACGGTTGACTGCGCACTGGCAGCCGCCTATTTCATGCTCTCGGCTGCAGACCGGGGGCTCGGTACATGCTGGATCGACCTGGGATCGATGATCAGGGACCCCGTCTTGAAAAAGGAGATCGGCCTGGGCGATAGCCATATGATCGTAGCCACGTTGGCACTAGGATACCCTGCCCGGATACCGGAGACGCCCCCGAGGAATGAACCCTTCATCCTTAAGGTCGTCTCCTAGCGGCTACGTGACTTTCCTGACTTGGTCTTCCTCAACTGCATCGCACGATCTTCGGCTGAGAGCAGGCAGTTGCCGGCGCATTCATCGTCGCACCTGCCGTCACAGGGCTCCACATGGATGGTCACGTTTGAGTTTGGAAGCCTGTCATAGATCATACGGGTGATGTCGTCTGTAATGCGGTGGGACTTTTCTACGCTCATCTGCGGGTCCACCAGCATATGGAATTCAATGAAACGGACGCTTCCCGCCTTCCTGGTTTTCAGCTTATGGTAGCCGTGCACATCGGGGTGCATGCTCGCAATGAGGTCCCTGATCAAAGTCCTCTCAGCGGTAGGTAATGTGTGATCCAAGAGGTCCCGCGCAGACTCTTTGGTGAGCACCCATGCAGCATGGATGATGAGCCCGGCAACGGCAATGGCAGCCAGGGAGTCTATCCAGTTGAGAGGAACCCCGGGCATGACCCATTTCCCCAGCCAGATGAGGGACAGACCGCCCATAACGCCCGCCGAGGTATAGACATCTGTCCTTAAGTGCCATGCGTCAGCCTTCAGTGCCACGGAATCCGTTTTATTCCCAATTTCCAAGAGCCTCTCGGAAACGAGTATGTTCACGATACACGAAACAAGCATTACTCCGACACCCCACGAGGCGGCTTCGAGCAGCCGGGGGTGCATCAGTCTTTTTATGGCTTCATAGATTATCCAGGCCGCAGCAAGAAAGATAAGCGCTGCCTCCACCGTGCCGGAGATATTCTCGATCTTACCGTGGCCGAATGGGTGATCCTTGTCTGCGGGTTTGCCTGAATTCTTCACGGAAATATACGCTATCACGGCGGCAATGAGATCGACACCGGAGTGGATGGCTTCGGATATGATGGAGACAGAACCGATCATGAAACCGACAATGACCTTCATGATGATTAAAAAACTGTTCGATATGATTGATAACCTTGCAACACGTATCTTTTCTTTCGCTGTTTCCATCAGGCCATCCGGGAAAAGGTATAATTAGTTCAGTGAAGTTATATACCAGATAAAAGTGACTGGTGACTATTAATTTTAATCTCCTTGAATATTCCCCCTGCATTTAGTACGCATGTCTTCAAGAGAAGTTTTCGTAGAAGGGGGAATTCATGAAAGGATCAAGAACAACAGTCCAGGTTGTGCTTCTGTTGATTCTTTTTGTGTCACTGGCAGCTGCAGGTTTCTATTATCTTGAATGGGAGAAGCCGACGATCAGTCTGGATAAATCCTTTGATGCCATTGGAAAGACCAGGGATGTTATTATTACGCTTCGTGATAAACGAAGCGGCATCAGGAACTTCAGCATAGCCTTAGTACAGGACAAACATGAATTCGTCATCGCATCGGAAGAGATCCCGTACAAAGGGACTTATGAGAAGGTTGTTGCGGTGAAGATCGTTCCCAAGGAACTTAAGGTTAAAGATGGGGAGGCGGTCTTCACGGTGAAGGCCACAGACTTCTCTCCCTTGAGAAATACTTCCGTGCTGCAGGCCAAGGTCATCATAGATTCCACACCTCCCCGCATCGCACTCCTTACACGGGCGCACAATATAAATCCCGGAGGAACCTGCCTTGCTATCTACCGGGTTACCAAGGCGGTTCAGGTAAGCGGGGTCAAGTGCGGTAATGCCTTTTTCACAGGCTACCTAGTCCGGGACCAAGGGAATCCGTATTATGTATGCTATTTCGCCGTACCCCGCGATGTGAGCAACAGCACGGTTATGGCTGTCAGTGCAGCCGACAGAGCAGGTAATCAGGCCATAGTGGGTATTCCGTTCTACATCCGCAGTGTCAGGCCTTTCCGCAAAGACACCGTTACCGTGAGCGATAAGTTCGTACAGCAAAAGGCCGTGGAATTTCAGGAAGAGGATTCAAAATTATCAGGGAAATCCCCGGAAGAGATCTTTGCATATGTGAACACACAACTCCGTGTGGAAGATGACAAAAAGATACAGACAATATGCTTAAAAACCGGCAACAAACAGCTCTGGCAGGGCATCTTCCTCAGGTTGAAGAACGGCGCCCCCAAGGCGCTCTTTGGTGATGAGCGCACCTATCTTTACCAGGGCAAGTCCATGGGGACCAGCGTTCATCTCGGGATAGACCTTGCATCTACCGCCCAGGCGAATATAGAGGCGGCTAACAGCGGGGTTGTTTTGTATGCAGGAAACTTGGGTATCTATGGAAACGCCGTCATCATCGACCATGGCCAGGGGATCAGCAGCCAATACGGCCATATGAGCTCCATTTCGGTGAAAGAAGGCCAGCAGGTCACCAAGGGGCAGATCATCGGCAACACCGGGGCCACCGGCTTTGCAGGAGGCGACCATCTGCATTTCAGCGTGCTTGTCGGCGGGGTCTTTGTAGATCCTAAAGAATGGTGGGACCCACACTGGATAAAAGACAACGTGGAGTACAAGTTAGAGCTTGCCAAGACGTTGTGAACTTACAGCCATGAGGTATCAGCGAGCGATAGCATCAGCAAATACTCGTAACCCCGCAGGTCAGAGTCTGGCATGCCCTGCTCCTGTCACGGTAGATCGTGACCCCCTTACATTTCATCTCATGGGCAAGCAGCAAGGTCTTCTTGATCTCATCGAGTGATACCTGTGAAGAAAAATTGATGGTCTTGGAAACGGCATTATCCGTATAGGCCTGGAAGGCAGCCTGGATTGCGACATGCCTGGCAGGCGGGATCCTGGTTGCTGTTGCAAAGAGGGTCTTCAGCTTGCGTGGTATGCGGGAGTCTTCAGGCAGAAAGCCGTTCTTTTTAAGCTCACTCACCAGTCCCGGCTCAAGGATTCCTTCCTGTTCACCCATGTGCTGAAATAACGGGTCCATCTCCGTCACGCCGATGTTCCCGGGTATGATCCTCGTGTAGTACAAGGCAAAGAGTGGCTCTATGCCTGATGAGCAGCCTGCAATGATGCTCAAGGAGCCGGTGGGGGCGATGGTAGTGACCGTGGCATTCCTCATGGGTGCCTTTCCCTGAGCGTCATAGATGCTCCCGGGGAAGTTCGGAAAAGATCCTCTGGCCCGGGCGAGTTCTTGGGATGCATCGTGGCTATGCCCCTGAATAAACTGCATGAGGCGGCCTGCGAGGCTTACGCTCTCATCGGAATCGTAGGGAATTCCCAGGAGTATGAGGAGGTGAGCAAACCCCATGACCCCGAGCCCGATCTTCCGGTTGCCTTTGGCAAGCCTCTTGATCCGGGGAAGGGGGTATCGGTTGACCTCCACAACGTCGTCGAGAAACCGGACTGCCAGGCGAACCGTCTGCGCAAGCCTGTCCCAGTCGACTTCGATACGGTCTGAACGTTGTCTGACCATCTTTGCAAGGTTGATGGATCCAAGGTTGCAGGCTTCATATGCAAGAAGCGGTTGCTCCCCGCAGGGGTTTGTGGACTCGATGGAGCCGAGCTGCGGTGTAGGGTTGTGCCTGTTGATCTCATCGAGAAAGAGGATGCCCGGTTCACCATTCTCCCAGGAGCTCTTAACAATAAGATCGAAGATCTCCCGCGCCCGGACATCTTTTACCGTAGTGCGGCTGCGTGGATTGATAAGTGAAAACGCAAGGTCTTTCTTCACTGCATCCATGAAGACATCGGTCACACCCACGGAAAGATTGAAGCTGGTGAGCCGGTTCGGATCGCTCTTGATCGTGATGAATTCCTCGATGTCGGGGTGATCCACCCTCAGAACACCCATGTTTGCACCGCGCCTGGTACCGCCCTGTTTTATGATGTCGGTGGCCTTATTGAATACATCCATGAAGGAAACCGGTCCGCTTGCAACCCCGCTTGTGCTCAGCACGATGTCGTTTTTGGGTCTTAAATGGCTGAAAGAGAATCCGGTGCCGCCGCCGCTCTGATGGATAAGAGCGGTGTTCTTCACTGCATCGAAGATGGATTCAAGTGAGTCATCCACCGGCAGAACAAAGCATGCAGCGAGTTGGCCAAGCTCGCGGCCTGCGTTCATAAGGGTCGGTGAATTGGGCAGGAACTCCAGTTCAGAGAGCAAGCGGTAGAAGTCTTGGGCGGTACCCTCGACAACCTGGCGGCCGCCAAAGGAGCGCTCAGCCTTTGCCACATGGAGGGCGACCCGCCGGAACATCTCATCCGGGGTCTCGATGACATTACCGAGGCCATCCTTCTTTAGGTAGCGGGTTCTTAAGATCATCAGTGAGTTTTCGCTAAGCTCTGGCTTCATGGAATAAAACACCTCCTTCATGGCTTGAGCCTGACTATTTCTCATAGAAATATACCTCATCTCGGGAAATTCAAGGGAGCTGTCTGAAAGCATATCTTTAAGTTCCTGCTTGTCAGAAGAGGGTAGGGTCACTATATTCATCGAGGGAGGATGCGAGATGGAAAATCTTATAAAGGGTGATATGGCGCCGGATTTCGCGCTCATGGATCAGAACGGCAACTTGATGAAGTCGTCGGATTTCAGAGGAAAGAAGCTCCTGCTTTATTTTTACCCCAAGGCACTCACGTCCGGATGCACGGCACAGGCACAGGAGGTGAGCTTGGCGAGGGGAGCACTTGCAGCTCAAGGAATCGAAGCTGTCGGCATCAGCCCTGATTTGCCTGATGTGCAGAAGAAGTTCGATAACAAACACGAACTCAACTTCCCGCTGTTATCCGATGCGGATCACTCGGTGTCGGATGCCTACGGTGTGTGGGGGGAGAAGAATATGTATGGCAAGATATTCAACGGTATTATTCGCTCCTCATTCCTCATTGACGAAAACGGCCGTATCATGCAGGCCTGGTACAAGGTGAGCCCCAAAGAGACCGTACCCAAGGCCTTGGAGGAGCTCAAAAAGGTGTAGGGCTGTTCATGTGAAATGGGACATACAAAATGGTGAATAGTGATCAGTGACCAGGAAAAAAGTGAATAATGGCTAGTCCTCTAGGGTGGGTGGAGCGATGCTTCACCCACCAAGTTAAGTCAATCTATATCAGATTTATCAAATGCCGAGACTCGGCACCCTTAGTTTTTTATGCTATTTGCACCCTGCTTCACTGATACCGTATACCCCTGCCCCACAAAATACCTTTTTACCATCCATTGTCGTTGATTTTACATAGGTGCATTTCGTGTCTATGGCTTTTGTTACCGGATTCATCCAAGAGTAAGCAACCCAGCCCTCACCGTCTTTCTTAACCTTGCCGATAAACTCTGCATAGAAGTATTTTCCTTTTGGGTCCTGTAAAGTAGTTTGATTCACACCAACAAGTTTTTTTGATATGGGATGCATCAGCATGACTCCATCCATGTCGGATACAAACACATAGCCCTCCTCTCCGCAGAACCTGATTTTTTCTAATTCCGGGAAGGCCGCCTTACCCTTTGTTGAGAGCAGTTTGGCAGCATAATCTACAGCCTTTTGCACTTCTTCCTTGGAGCATGATCCTCCTGCAAACACTTGTGGAATACCCAGAGCCATTGTTACGATGACGAGCACTATCAGTTTTGTTGGTTTCATATGCCAGGCCCCCTTTGTATTACTATTGTATTCCGGAATAATAACGTACCATTCGTTTTTTACAATAGATGAATTTGGTATCGGAGGTTTTTTAATAGAGTCGATGAGTTCATTTCAGGCCGTCTCAAGGTATTCAACGGCAACGCCGGCCATCATTTTCACCCCCATCTCGAGTGAGCGCTCATCAATGGTAAACAAGGGGTTGTGGTGAGGTCGGTTCAAGGCAGGGTCCGTACCGCCTGCACCTGCAAAGAAAAAGCATCCGGGGATTTCTTTGAGATAGAATGACATATCCTCGCTCGCCATGGAGGGGGGCATCTCTATGACATTTTCACTGCCTGCAATGGCGGATGCTGTCCTCAAGACAAGATCCGTCATTGTGCCGTCATTGACGGTAACCGGGTACCCGGGTTCATAATCAAGCTCGAACTCTCCTTGGCCGGCCTTGGTTGTTTCTTTAAGAAATCCTTCCATGAGCCCCTTGATGGACGAGCGGATGTCTTCATCAAGGGCCCTCACCGTCCCGGTCAGCTCTACCTTGTCTGCAACGATGTTGGGTGCTGCGCCGCCATGGATCGTGCCTATGTTGACAATGACCGGGTTTTCAGGCTTGAGGGCCTTTTTAATGTAAGCGCCCATATTCGAAATTACTCCGGCTGCAAGCGCGATCGCATCGATGGAGCCGTCCGGCATGGCCGAGTGCCCTCCACGGCCGAGTACCCGGACCGTGAACGTGTCCATGGAGGCCATAAACGGACCCTTGCGGCACGCTATGTACCCGTACGGGAACTGGCTGATAAGGTGCAGGCCGAAGGCGGCATCCACATGAGGGTCTTCAAGAACGCCCTCCTTGATCATGAGCCGTGCGCCGCCGAGGTTTTCCTCTGCGGGCTGGAACACGAACTTGACCCGGCCTTTGAGAGAATCGCGCAGGGTGCTCAAGAGCTTTGCGGTACCCAACAAAATGGCCACGTGCCCGTCATGCCCGCATGCATGCATGACACCCGGGTTCACAGAACAATAGTCCACCTTGTTTAATTCCTGTATGGGCAGGGCATCCATGTCTGCCCTCAGCATGAGAGTCCTGCCGGGCATGGCCCCCTTAAGCAGGCCCACGACACCGGTCCTGGCGATGCCGGTCTTCACCTCGATCCCGAGGCCTCTGAGATATTCTGCAATGATGGATGATGTCCTTTTTTCTTCGAAGCCCAGCTCAGGGTGCCGGTGAAAATCCCTGCGGAGACGGATCACTTCGTCTCTGAGCCGTGCTGATTGAGCGTCCAGTACTGTGTATGACATCATGGGAGAAATCTCCTGCGTTCCGATATGCGGGCCTGTAAGGCAGTTCGGTATTATACCTTGAATGGATCCTTTGGCAAAGGACAAGACGGCATTTCTTGATAACAATAAAATAAAAGATCACGATCCTGACACGGGTCGTGGTCTTTTTTGCGGCTCATCCAAGCGGGAAGCCCGCCGGAGAAGGGAACTTAAGTGGTTAAGGGGTCAACGTATCGGCTGCTGATGCCTGGGTAATCGCCCTCAGTAAAAAAATAATCTTTGTCTGCGATTCCACGCTGCGTTACCTGGTGAGGATATCCGGGTACCACCAACTGTGAAGCCCTTGCTATTTTTTGAATTTACCTCTCCTGCTCAATCCGGTTCACATAATTGAGTGTTGTGTCCCCGGAATTTCCGCCACTACACTTTCTTTTTGACGGCAATGGTGATGTCAACCGTCCCCCCACCAGCAATTGATGTATCCGGTAATGGTGTTTGGCTTATCACTTTCCCTTCTATTTTCTCATCTGTTGTAGGTTCTTTTAAGACCTTACCCAATTTCAGGGTTGCCTTTTCCAAGATTTCTTTCGCTTCCTCCTGTGTTTTGTGCATCAGATCAGGAACTTTTATTAATTCAGCAGCCACCTTGAAAATTCTTTTAACCTGGGCATCCAGCCATATAAAGACCTCCCGGGAGCCGTAACCTGAAAGGACACCAATGGCAAACATAGAGAGTGTTTGCCTTATATCGGGAGCATCTATTTTGAAATCTCCACCGATAATGGCAATACCACTCCGGATTAAGGCGAATACGAAAAGTGCCAAGGCTGTTCCGGTCCAGGGGGCAACGATATACTTCCACACAAATCGTCGGCCAAATGCAGATTGTTCGCTATGCCAACTTAAAATACTCCGGATGCCATTGATGATACCTCCAAGGCCACCACCGATAAAGGTAAATGCAACCAGCCGGAAGAAAGGAGAGCTTAAGCGTCCAATGTCATAACCGATCCATTTAAACAGAGAGTATTGTCCAATCCAGACGTCAAAAAGTTGCCAAAAAAAGAAGGCAAGCATAAATAGCAGATAGAGAATGCTTATAATTGCAAAAGTTGTGTCCAAAGTCTTCTCATGGTGCAGTTTGTAGACCTTGCCAGTCAACTCATCGGTTACATATTGATCATGAGACCTCCTTCTCTCCTGTGTGCTATTGGGGGGGACGGGTTGTTGATTATTCATGATAAACCTCCTTTCCAGAATGAGACCGGCTTTTAGCCGGCCTTCCTGTAAAAGACAAAATCCGAGGACACCTTACTAGCTTCCATAAAGATAGAACTTCGATCAAAAAAAGTATGATGTCCTATAATTTCATGTCTCTTAATTTTTATTTCTGATTTCCTCTGAAATAAAACCAGTATGGATGTCCCCGGATTTACCTAAAATCTTCTATAGCTAAATGGGTTCGATAAAGAGGGTAATAGAAAAAGTACAAAGCATTATCAGATAGTTCTACTGGTCCAGCTCCATAATAAAAATATCGAAGATTTGGCATCGGGTGAGTACCCCCGATTGATCCACTAATAAGCTATGAGGCTAGGTATATCAGCAACGGAAAAAGCCAGATTGTCTTCTTCATATTTCTTTCATGATTCGGTCCAACGACCAAGCTAAAGGACGCGGCATAAAGCCGCCGCGTCCCTCTTGAGCGACTCGTTATGCTTATTGCTTTTTGTAGGTTTAAATACCAATTTCTTTTATTAACGCTGAAGCCGAAGGAAGGAGAGCTGCAATGTTACCAGTAGAAGCAGCAACATAAATAGCGCCGCCAAATGCAACGGCTTTTGTAGCTATACTGATTGCATGCTTAATATCTTGTATTTTCTTTGCAGCAGCCTGCATAGATGATGTGGCATCTTTCAGGACATCTATATCTTGCTCCATTAACTTTACTTTTATCAACACAGATCTTGCATTCAAGTCACTTGCAGTATTAAAGAGTGTCCACTGATTATTCTCCAAATCTGAACGCTGTTTCGCGGACAGCTCGTCCCAATGGTCATATCGATAATTTCCTAATATCACTGACAAGGTATGAAAAGCTTTAGACAACTCGAATAGTTCTTCAGCAGTAAGTACTCTGTTCATTGCATAATCTCCTTATTTAGTTAGAAATGCATCCTGTACCTCTTTGATAACAGGCTTTGCTTCTTCAACAAAACTACGAACAAAAGCAGCGACCTCTTTGCCAGTAAGCTTTTCGGCATCTTTCTTAAGCTTTGTATGCGTTGAGCCGATCTCTCGTATGTTCTTTGCAAGATCCTTAACTGCATTTAGCTTTGCATCGAGTTCTGCTCTGTCTTTCCATTGGGCTTTAGAATACGCTTCCCATTCAAGCGGCTTTTCAGTGCGTGCAGCTCTTTCAACTCTTTTGTATCCATCTTCCCACGCTGAAATTTCCATTTCAATGGCAGTTGAATAATTTTTTTCGATGATGCTAGATAGAGTTTCAGTCACCGTGGTTATCGATGTATCGCTTTCCCTGATAAAATTACCAACTTGCTGTTGCTGGTATGCACTTGTCGCTGCTTTTGAAATAAGCTTTGCTAAGCTTCCAACAGCATCAACCTTGTTTTCTTCGAGGCCTTTCACCTTTAACCCCTTTATTTCTGTTGTCATTGCATCGATGTCAGTGTCGTAACTTACAAGTTCATCTGCTGCAAGAGCACCAAGAGCCACTGCATATTCGTCTAACACATTAGACACCGTTAGAATTGCCTTTGATGCCTCCTGCTCGGTCTTACAATCACTGTGGCTGTTTAATGGCTTAAAGCTATTAGTTCTAGTACATGAGGCATAAAAGTCTTTTGCAACTGGCTTGACACTTTCTATGGTTGACTGAGAGTATGAAGCATACTTTTGAACAGCCTCCATAGAAGTACAACCAGACATGAATAATATGAGAATGATAGACTGAGTAAGGCAAAAAAATCTTCTCATAACTTTGATCTCCTTTCTACTAATGTTCTTGCATAACCTAACGATGAGCGGCCCGCGGTCACGGATGCTTGCCGTGAGCTGGCCGCTTCCCGCGGGTCCGCCCCATCGCCGGGTTGGGCGGCGCCTAGCGTTGCAATTGCCCCGAGGCAGAGGTCGAGATAGCCGACAAGATTGTCTCTGAAAGGCGAAGTGATTCGCCGTTGCTTCAGACCCGGATTCATTTCTTCTTCGAGATATCGCGGACCGCGAGGTGCCTGCCGCTCTTGAAGAGCTTACGCAGCGGCTCCGGCAAAACCGCCAGCAGCACGTCCAGTGCAAAGCCTTTTGCCCGCTTGAAGCCGAGCTCGTCGCTTAGCTGCCACACCGGATCGTCGCCCTTGTATTTTTCGCCGAACTTAATGACTGACTCCAGAAACATGGCGACTGAGGTGATGGCGCCATCGTTTTCCATGTGCTCGAAGTTGCAGGCGATCACGGCACCGAAGTCCAGCTCCTGGCTCATGGTGCTGCGATCGCCACGCGCTGCGAAGAGCAGGATGTCGCTGCCACCCGCGTAGGTCCACGCAGTGCGCTCTTCCATCTCCCTGCGAAGCGAATCGAAGGCCTCCGGGCTGAAAGACCATTCGTCTTGGTCGTCGAACTTGACGACGGCCTTGCGATCGCGATCGCCGTCTGCGGCCCAGTCTGAGCCGTAGCCGGCGAAGAAAAAGTCGACGAAGCCGCCCGAGCGAAAGTCGTAGTATGGCAAGTCCCTGATGATCTCGTCGGCGTACTTCGAACCGGGCCGGCAGAACACGATGCCGATCAGCCTAGAGGTGCTCTTGCTCGGTGGCTGGTCGTCGAGACTCCCGGCGCCGAACACCTCCTTCGGCTGTATTCCGACGTCAGCTCCCTGCGAATAAAGGGCGAGCGACTCGAAGAGTTCTTTGTAGATGGCGTCGATAGAAGGTGGTTTGCGCACGGTACCTCCCGAGGTATCGATGGTAAGTCTTCTCTCGGCGTGCCTATAAGCTGTCTCAGATTGTTGTCTTGCTCCGCCCAACGATGTGGTCACCGGCGCGAGGGGAACGAGCGTCCGGTGCACTAAAAAGTTATCTAGTCTTTTTGATTCTGTATCGTGAAATCTTTTCAAGTGTTGCCTTCACGAGTCCTTCATGTCCAGTCTTCTCATAGTCCAAATAGCAAATGGTCGGGATAATACCTGGAATCTCGGTATCATCAAGCTTAACGGGAAGGATGTACTCTCTGTTCTCCATGAGCGCCCTCGCTTGGGCCGACCGCCTCTCGTGGTTGGTCCAAACTTTGATTGCATAATGTCGCGACAAAAAGATCACGCAGTAATGCGCTTTTAGCCGGTATATGGTATCAAACGTATCATAAAGATTCGTTCCCCATAGATCGACCTCTTCAAAGTCGGCATAGAAAATGTTGAGACCCTGAGCCTTGATCGCTTCAGCATAGGACTGCACAATAGGCCTGTCTTCCGAAGCAAAGGATATGGCCAAGTCATATTGCACTTCTTGTGGACGAGACGACGGAACTGCTTCGGTTTTAGCTAAACTAATCTTTTCAACTCCAATTTGTGGCCGTTCTAAGACGCCGAGCCCATTGCAGGTCGGGCAGATAGTTACAGTCGAGACGAAAACTGCGAGGTCAGCCGATCTGATACTGCCGCGGCCACCGCAAAACTTGCATGTCGTCAGCCTTTCCTGAGGTATGTTTAGGTCGAACTCACCAGCCCCCTTGCAGGAGGGACAAGGCTTCCTGTTGCTAACTAAACTTAATGGATCGGCCGATTGAATCGATCCGCCGCCACCACAGATTTTACACTTGATGATCAATGCTCATCCTTCCTCGACTTTAGGATAACGTAACGATCACCGGCGCGAGGAACGATCGTCCAGTGGATTGATTCGTTATGCAAATTTTCATAGAACCGTCCCATTCATTCAAAACATTCAAGGCCGACGGGATTGCGCGCGAATGATTTTTTCGAACGCGCGAATCAGCGCGCGGTGGGCCGAAAGTCTGCAAACGCAGCAAGTAGCTTGGAGCGCTTGCGACAGCAAGTGATGTTCCCCAAGAAAAGTGGACCACTATTTGTATTACCTTGCCAGTGCTTCATATTCAACAGGGGAACAGTAATTGATCCCCGAGTGTATCCGTTTCCTGTTGTAAAAATGGGTGATA
>Ga0187857_10000046_pt1 | contig 148833 bp, 129 predicted proteins | sample June2016WEW_8_10_FD_132984 | JGI IMG/M metagenome (GOLD analysis project Ga0187857, IMG submission 132984) | Peatland microbial communities from SPRUCE experiment site at the Marcell Experimental Forest, Minnesota, USA - June2016WEW_8_100 | ecosystem: Environmental > Terrestrial > Soil >... | reverse complement strand
GAGGATCGGGTCGAGCGCCGCGGTGACGAGGTCTCTGAACCAGTCGTCGATGGCGGCCTCGATGTGCCCGGTGATGTCGAACAGCCCCGGCGAGGGTTGGCTGCCGCCGCTCACCGTGCCGCCGCTGCCGGACACGGGCGTCGTTGGTGTGGTGGTGCCACCCGGGCCGACCTGGATGCCCGGTGGGCCCCCACCCGAAGAGCTCGACGACGAGCCGGAGCTGCCCGAGGGTGTCGTGGTCGCCGTGGCGCTCGACTGGGAGGCCGGCGAACTGGGGGTCTTTGCGGCGGTGAGGACGACGGCTGGGGAGCGGATCGCGGTTCGGCGGGCGACCTGCGCGTCCGCGCTGTGACTGCCGGCGCCTAGGGCGAGCACGGCGATCAGGCCGCCGATCGCTATGAGCAGCCCCCGGTGCCATCCTGGCCAGGCGCGCAGCCGCGTCATGAGCCGCCGATCACCGAGGCGAGGATGGAGACGATCAACGGGGCCAAGATGGCGAGCGCGTAGCCGATGGCGGCGGACTTGAGGGCGGTCTTGGCCCTCTCCACCTGGCCGGGATCGCCGCCGGCTGTCAAGTAACGCAGCCCGCCGATGGTGAGAAACAAGGTTGCGACCCCGGCCAGGATCCCGACGATCCAATTGGTCAGGCTGCTGATCACCCCATCGAGTGTCGGGGCACCACCACCGGTCGCGAAGGCCGGGGACGCGAGCAGTACGACGAGCCCGCCAGTGAGGAGAACGGCGAGCGCGAGGCGACCCAGCACGGCCGGGGCTCGCCCCTTCGTGAGCCGGGTCGCTCGTCTGATGACCACGAGGTCATCAGACCGCCGGGCGGGCTCGGTGTGTCTTTCGTGGGTGGGATGTGTCGTGGCGGCCTCCTTGGATCGATCCCGGTGCGCCATCCGGGGTGGCGGGGGTCGTCCCAGCAGGTCCGCTCGGGCCGGGTTGGGCACTCTCACCTCCTGGGCATTGGTGTCGAGCGACGCTTGTCCGGTCGCCGGTCCATTGACCGGCCCTGCCGGGGACGACCCCCGTTAGAAGAACAAGGGTTTTCGAGCCCTTTTTCGACAAACTCGAACGAGGAATACCTCTCCGAGGTCAGCCATTCGACGAGGGCCGATTCAGCCCGACGGCGCCGTTGGTGGCACGCCTTGTAGCTGATCCCCAGGGCGTCCGCGACGTCCGCGAGCTCGACGTCACCGATCCGGGTGGCCCCGATCAGCTCGGCGTCCGCCGCACCGATGACCCCGGCCCGCACGGCCCGCTCCAGCACGAGGTCGGGGTGTCCCCACGGTCGGCGCGGGGCGGCGGAGACCGGATCTGTGCCCGGCCGGGCGCGCTCGGCTACCTCGGCGCGCAGCAGCCGGTCAGCGCCGATGCGGGCCAGCCAGCACAGCCGGGACGCGAGGCGCGCTCGGCCCGGCTCGCAGCGGGCCACGGCGGCCAAGAACGCGACGAGTGTCTCGGCCTCGATGTCGGCGGCCTTGCCCGGACACGCTTGCACGAGCGGCCAGACGGCCCGGCGCAACCCGGGTAGGAGCACCCCGGCGAGGCCGACGGTCCAGGCGCCGCCACGGGAACGGGAACGGGAGACGAGCTCGTCGACCACCGCGTCGCGCGCCGCGAAAGCCATTGAGGGGTGCAGCAGCATCGCCTTCAGCTCGCCGAGGGGGATCGCCCGGTCCGGCAGACCGTCGAGCGAGGTGCCGTCGAGGGCGAGCGGGCGCGGGCCGCTGACGAGAAGATCGAAGGTCTTCTCCAAGGTGTCGAACGGCGAATCGGTGAGGACACGGCGGGGGACCATGGGTAGCTCCTTTCACTTCGGAGCCGCCATCAGGCCATGGGGACTACCCCGCTTTTCCCCCGAATTGACCCCACTCGCCGGCAACGGCGACTGCCCCGGATGTGGGGTATTCGCCGCTACGGCGGACCGACCCGAGGCGTTCGTGCAGGTCAGCGCCGCGGGGTACTCGACCACCGCGCGTGGGGTACTCGGCGGGGAGACCCGGCCAGGCCGCCGAAAGAAATCTCTCGGCGAGCCCTTGCGGCGGACGCGGGGTCGGCATCCAGGCCACTACCCCACAAGTGGGGTAGACCGTACCCCGCGGGGTTCGGGGCCGCGGGGTAGCCGCGGGGTACGGACCGGCGGACCGTGAGCTACCGGGATTCGGCGATCCGGTAGCGACGGGGCTTGTCCCCGACCAGCTCCACTTCGCCCCGAGCGGCCATGGTGGCGAGCGAGTTCGACACCGCACCCTGGGACCGGCCGAGGGCCTTGCCGACCGCGCTCGGCCCGAAGGCCTCACCGGGTCGGGTGGCCAGGTAGTCGTGCACGAGGGCGCCGAGGCCACCACGGGCGAGCCGGTCGCGGCCACCGTCGGTCGCGACGGTCTCGGCCGCTGCAGTGCCGGACGCCCCGATGTCGGGGGTGGCGGTGTCGCTCGCCGAGGGGACCAGCGACCAACGGTCGGCGACCCGGACGCCGGCTACCCGCCCGCCGGGGGTGCGCCGGACCGCCCCGGCCGCTTCGAGCGCGGCGAGGCGCTTGGCCGCGGTGGACTGGCCGATCCCGAGCGCGTCTGCGAGGTCGGCGGCAGTCACCTCCGGGTGGGCTGCCAGTGCTTGGGTGATCGTCTCGGTCGAGATCTGCTGAGGCCGTGCCATGGTGACTCCTTCGGGTCGAGTTGAGTTCGGTCTCGGAGGACCTACCTCCGTCTCGGCGACGACCTCAAGGGCATTTGCGAACCTTTGTCGACTGTTGCCTGAGCACCAATGGACGAGGGTTGATCGCGGGGGTTTGTCGAAAAAGAGTCTCGGGACCCTTGTTCTTTAGTTGACGCTTCTCCGGTCGTGGGCCGCCCATGACCACAGCCACCACTCCGCAAGATCCCGACGTGCCGCTGGCCATCTGGCCGGTGGCCCAGACCACCGCCCAATACCAACGGACCGGCCGCTATTTGCCCGGCTGCACGGCCCATCCCGGCAAGATGCTCCCCGAGCTCGCCCGGCGCATCGTCACCGAGTACTCAACACCCGGCCAGGTGGTCCTTGACCCTCTCGCCGGCATCGGTACGACCGTCGTCGAGGCGGTCCTCTTGGATCGGCGTGCCGTCGGTGTCGAGCTCGAGGACCGTTGGGTCGCCCTGGCCAAGGCGAACCTCGACCACATGTTGCCCGTCGGCCGGCGCCACCTGGCCGAGATCCTCCTCGGTGACGCCCGGCGTCTTCCCGAGGTGCTCGGCGACCTCACCGGTCGCTTCGACCTAGTTGTCACCTCGCCGCCGTATGCGTGCGACGCAGGGATGATCGACAAGCCGGCGTGGCTGGCCGGTGGCCGGCTCTGCCCGGCCGAGACCCTCAACTACTCGAGCGACCGGGCCAACCTCGGACACGCCCGCGGCGCCGTCTACGAGACGGCAATGGCCGAGATCTACGCCGCCTGCCACGCGGTGCTCCGTCCCGGCGGCCGCCTCGTCGTGGTCACCAAGAACACCCGCCGCAAGGGTCGCACCCTCGACCTCGCCGGGCTCACCGTCGCGCTGGCGAGCGCGGCGGGGTTCACATACCTCGGCCACGTCATCGCCCTGCACGCCGCGATCCGCAATGGAGACCTCGTCGCAAGACCCTCGTACTGGCAGACCACCCAGGTCCGCCACGCCCGTAGCCGCGGCGAGCCCGCCCATCTCGTGGCGCATGAGGACGTCACCTCATTTATCCGCTCGGAGGTAGCCGATGCCCGCTGACATTCCTCTGTCGGTGTGGCCCACCGCCCAGCGCAACGCCCGGGCGCAACGCGCCGGTCGATACGTGGAGATCTCTGGTCACCACCCGGCCAAGATGCTCCCGGCCATCGCCCAACGGGTGATCGCCACCTACACCAAACCCGGCGACCTGGTGGTTGATCCCATGGCCGGCATCGGATCGACGCTCGTCGAGGCGGTCCACCTGGGTCGCGATGCCATCGGCGTCGAGTACGAACCGCAGTGGGCCGAGCTGGCACGGGCCAACATCGAGTTCGCCCGGAGCCAGGGCGCCACCGGGCACGGCGAGATCGTTTGCGGCGATGCCCGTCACCTCGCCAGCGCCGTCGACCCAGCGGTGCGGGGACTCGTGGCCCTCGTGCTCACCTCCCCGCCGTATGGGCCGTCACTCCACGGACAGGTCACCGCCCGGCCCGGCCAAGGGGTCCGCAAGTCCCATGACCGGTACTCGACCGACCCCGCCAACCTGGCCCACGTCGGCCTCACCGGGCTGCTCGACGCCATGCGGACCGTCCTCGTCGGCTGCGCCCGTCTCCTGCGTCCCAAAGGGATCGTCGCCATGACCGTTCGGCCGTGGTGGCGCGACGGCCAGCTCATCGATCTCCCCGGCGCGCTGGTCCGCGTCGGGGAGGAGGCCGGGCTTGTCCTCTACGAGCGAAACGTCGCTCTCCTCGCCGCGCTGCGAGACGACACCCTCGTGCCTCGGGCGTCGTTCTTCGCCCTCGAACAGGTCCGCAAGGCCCGTCAACGCGGTGTGCCCCGATTGGTGACGGCCCATGAGGATCTGTTGGTCTGGAGGTTCCGCTGAGCGGCTGGACCACTGAAACGACGAGACGTCGGTAGTCGCGCCGATCGGCGCGACTACCGACAAGACGAGCTCGTCGTGCTCCCGCCGATCGAGGTGCCTCTCGACGCCGAACATGAACGGCGGGCGCTCATCGCCCTCGCCGAGCTGTTGGCACCCCTTTTCACTGCCGACGCGCTCGTGTCCGAACACCCGAACCACGCGGACGCACAGCGATCCGGCGAGGACGGGCAGCAACCGAGCAATGAACCTGTTGCCGCAAGCCTCGAAGCTGCCACAGGACAATCGCCAGCGGCGCCGGGTGGCCTTGACACCCGGCAGTGACGGAGGTCTCCTCTAAGACCCGAGACCAGCCCGCCAAAAGGACATCCAAGATGAGGATCGCCACCTACACCAGAATCTCGACCGACGAGGCCCACCAGCCCTACTCCCTCGAAGCCCAGGCCACCCGGCTCGGTTCCTACGTCGACAGCCAGGAGGGCTGGGAGTTGGTCCGCACCTTCAGTGACCAGGCGTCCGGGGCCACCACCGAACGCCCCGGACTGGAGCGGGCCCTCGCCGAGGCCCGAGCGCAGCGCTACGACCTGCTCCTCGTCTACCGGGTGGACCGCTTTGCCAGGTCGGTCCGGGGTCTGGCCAGCCTGCTCGAAGCCCTCGACGTCGCCGGGGTCGCCTTCCGCTCGGCCACCGAGCCGTTCGACACCGCGACCCCGGCCGGGCGAATGATGGTCCAGATGCTGGGCGTGTTCGCCGAGTTCGAGCGGGCCACCATCATCGACCGGGTCATCGCCGGCATGGAACGCAAGGCGGCCCGGGGCGAGTGGTGCGGCGGGTCACGCCCCTACGGCTACCTCGTCGACCCCGCAAGCGGGCACCTCATCGTCAACTGCGACGAGGCCCCTCTCGTGGCGGTCATCTTCGACCGCTACGGCCGCAAGCGCCACGGCGCCAAGACCATCGCCGCGTGGCTCAACAGCCACGGACATCGCACCAAGGCGGGCAGACCGTGGAACCACATGGCGGTGCTCACCGTGCTGCGCAACCGGGCCTACCTCGGCGAGGTCTACTTCCGCGACACCTACCACCCGGCACCCCACCCGCCGCTCATCGACCCCGACACCTTCGACCTCGCCCAGCAGATCCTCCGCCTAAGGAGTGAGGACTACGCGCACCGGGCCTCCAACGCCAGCGACTACCTCCTTGCCGGTCTCATCACGTGCACTCGGTGCGGCAAGGGCTACATCGGGACCGCCGCGCACGGCAACAAGTACCGCTACCGCTACTACACCTGCTTCTCCCGTCAGCGCTACGGGACCGCCACCTGTTCGGCAGAACGGCTCCCCGCCGACCAGCTGGAGAGCGAAGTGCGCGGGGCGCTGCTTCGGACCGTCCAACGCCACGACCTCCTCGAGGCTGCGCTTGCCGCCGGTCTCGCCCGATCCGGTGCGCAGCGCCGTCAGCACCAAGACGAGCTCGGCGTGGTCGACGCCGAGCTGACCAAGTCCGAAGAAGCCATCGAACGGTACTTTCTCGCCTTCGAGGCCGGCACCCTCTCCGAGACCACCTGCGGGCAACGAGTCCAAACCCTCGCCGCAAAGATCGCCACCCTGCAAGCCCGCCGGGGTGAACTGGCCGCGCTTCTGGATGCGGAGCAGGAGCCCACCTTCACCGAAGTGCACCTCGAACAGCTCCGCCGCCGCGTCACCGACACCATCGAACACGGTGACCCTGACGCCCAAAAGGGCCTCCTCCAAGCGCTCGTCGCCCGAATCGAGGTCGAAAGCCGGGCCGCCGTGCGCCCGTACTTCCGGGTACCACTCGACGGCACAGGCTTGACGGGGTTGAGCCCCTCCGACAACGGAAAGGTTCGACCACCGTCAGGATCGGCGCCCCCGGCAGGACTCGAACCTGCGACACGCGGTTTAGGAAACCGCTGCTCTGTCCCCTGAGCTACGGGGGCTAGCTACCGCTAGCCGGACTGGTCCGTACTCTACGATCCATTGAGCCCGCGTCCCACAACGCACGACTCCAAGCTGGTCCCGACGCGAGCCGGGAGGCTGAGAATGCCATCACGTAGTGCAGGTCTGCTGCCTTATCGTTTGAGCGAAGACCGGATTCTCGAGGTGCTCGTCGTGCATCCCGGCGGCCCTTTCTGGGCCAATAAGGACGACGGCGCCTGGTCCATCGCCAAAGGCGAGTACGAGCTGGGCCAGGATCCCGAGGAAGCTGCGAACAGGGAGTTCGCAGAGGAACTGGGCCAAGAACCTCCCACAGGACCGAGGATCGACCTCGGCGAGCTCCGCCTGCCGAGCGGCAAACTTGTGCGGGTGTGGGCGGTCGAGGGTGATATCGACGTCGGGGACATCGTCAGCAACGAGTTCGAGATGGAGTGGCCGCCACACTCGGGCAAGACGGCTTCGTGGCCGGAGGTTGACCGTGCGGCATGGGTGTCTGTGGCCTCAGCCACGCGTAAGCTCTCGAAGGGGCAGGTCGGCTTTCTGGACCGGCTCGTCGCGACGCTCCGGCAAACAGCAGAGAGAGGCTTCTCACTGGGGAGTTGATTCCTCAGGAGTCACTCGACTCGCGAGCGCCAAGCCGGCCTCATGTCAGTGCCGAGTGCGAGGCTCTGTTCGAGGGCGAAGGCGACCCGGATGAGAAGTGGCTCACTCCAAGCCGTGCCCACGAGGCAAAGCCCTATCGGAAGCCCGTTGGCCTTGCCGACCGGCAGGCTGATCGCCGGGTAGCCCGCCACCGCCGCGGCCTGGTAGCCGGCACGGGGGTGTGAGTCGCCGTTGACGTGGTCGATGCGCCAGGCGGGGCCCATTGTCGGGAAGGCGAGCACGTCGGCCCGTGCGCGTTGCAGGGCAGCGTCGATCCCGTCTTGGCGCGCCCGGCGCCAGTTACGCGCCCGAGCTTCGAGGTAGGCGGGATCGTCGAGACCGCCGACCCCGCAGGCGGCGAGCAGGATGTCCTGTCCGAAGATGATGAGCTCGTCGGCTGCATGGTCCTCGTTGAACGCCACGATTTCGGCGAGGGTGCGGGGCTGCCCAGGAGCAGTCGGTCTCGTCGCAAGATAGCTCTCGACTCCGGCCTTGAACTCGTGCAGCATCACCGCCATTTCGTCGTTGCCCTGCGAGATCGCCCCCGCCGTCGCGACGTCAGCACGATCGACTATGACCGCGCCCGCCTCCCGGGCGACTTGTAAGGCAGCCTCGACAAGGGCGTCGGCCTCCGCGCTGTAACCGAAGTAGTGCTGGCGCGGGATGCCGAGGCGTACGCCGGAGAGCCCATTGTGATCGCAAAAGGCCGTGTAATCCTTGGGCATGTCGCCGGGGCGGGTCGTCGTGACCGGATCCAGCGGATCCGCGCCTGCGCCGCCGCCTGCGAGGACGCCAAGAAGCGCAGCGGCCTCGGCGACGCTCCTCGCGATCGGCCCCACGGTGTCCTGGCTCGACGAGACCGGGACCACGCCGGTCCGGCTCGTGAGGCCGACGGTGGGCTTGATCCCCACGACCCCATTGAAAGCCGCCGGGCAGAGGATGGACCCGTCTGTCTCGGTACCGACTGCGAGAGGGACGAATCCTGCAGCCACACCGGCGCCGGACCCCGAGCTGGAACCTCCTGGCGAACTGTCCAGCGCATGGGGGTTGTGGCACTGACCGCCCACGGCGCTCCAGCCGCTCGAGGAATGCTTGTCACGGAAGTTGGCCCATTCGGAAAGGTTGGCCTTCCCAATTACGATCACGCCGGCCGCGCGCAACCGCCGCACGACGACTGCGTCGGTTGTGGGTCGCGTCATGGCGAGTGCCAGCGATCCCGCAGTAGTGCCCTCTCGGCCAGCCGTGTCGATGTTGTCCTTCACGAGTGCCGCAATGCCGTGCAACGGGCCGCGGATCCTGCCTTGCTGACGCTCGGCGTCCAACGTCTCCGCGGTCTCGATCGCATCTGGGCAGGTGGACAGGACCGCGTGCAGCCCGGGACCTTCACTGTCGGCTTCCGCGAGGCGCCGCAGCAGGATCTCCACGATCTCCAGCGAAGTGACGGAGCCTCGCTCGAGCAGGACACGTGTCTCAAAGGCCGATTGGAAGCCGACCTCGGCTGTCGAGGGGCTGGGATCGTTCACCGGTTCAGTCTGGCCGACTCCGGGCCCGAATTGTGGGACCAGGGTCGTTTGTTGGACACCGAGCCAAATGCTCAGGCTGCGGAGCCTGTCGCGACCAGCTCGACCTCCGCCGGTACGCAGCTCACGTCGCGGACTCCACGCGAACGGGGGATGACGACGATTGCCGCGACGGCACCGGCGACGGCGATCCCGCCAGCGACCCGCATGCCGAGCGCCATCGCGGTCGTGAACGTGTCGTGCGCGGCTCGCAGGATCTCGTCGCCGCGCACGCCGCCGATGCTCGTGCCGACTGCGTCGGCGGCGGCGATGGAGCCCGTGGCGATGTGAACCACGAAGCCGGGGGCGTGGTGGGTGGCGAGCCTGGTCGTGAGACGGCTGCGGTAGACCGCGGCAGCCAGGCTGCCCACTACTGCGACACCGAGGGTTCCTCCCACCTCACGGATCGTGTCGTTGACGGCGCTGCCCGCGCTTGCTTGGTGGGCAGGCACCGTCGTCATGATCGTCGAGCTCGCCGGAGCCATGACGAGTCCCATGCCGGCTCCCATGATCGCGACCGCGAGTGCCAGCGCTGGGTACCCGGTACCGACCTGTGCGGTCGAGAGATCAAGCAGCCCGAGTCCCATGAGGGCAAGCCCTGCGGAGATGACAGCCCTGTTGCCGAGACGCCTGGCCAGGACGGGCGAGAGCGGTGAGACCGCCCCTGTCGCGAAGGCAAAGGGAAGAGCCCGGACGCCGGCCGAGAGCGGGCTGTAGCCGTGCACCAGCTGGAGGTACTGGGTGAAGACGAAAAGGCTCCCGAACAGGGCGAAGAAGGTCACGGTGATGGACCCCGACGCGGCCGAGAACGCCCGGGAAGAGAAGATGCGGAGATCGATGAGAGGCTGGTCGACCCGGAGCTCCCAGCAGACGAAGATCGCCAGGGCCACGAGGCCGCCCGCGGCTTCGGCAAGCGTCCCTAGGCCTGTCCAGCCGCGGGTCGGGGCTTCGATTACGGCGTCAACGACCGCCACGAGCGCTCCGCCCACCAGCAGCGTGCCGACGACGTCGAGCGAGCGCCGCCCGGGCTCAGCAGTTTCAGGAACGACCCAGAGGACACCGGCGAGGGCAACCACGACGATCGGGACGTTCACGAGGAACACGCTGCCCCACCAGAAGTGTGCGAGGAGGAAGCCTCCGAGCGTCGGCCCGATGATGACCCCGACGCCGGCCACTGCCGACCATGCCGCGATCGCCTGTGCGCGCTCTCGCGGAGGGAAGACGGCGTTCAGGATGGAGAGTGTCGCGGGCATGACGAAAGCCGCTCCGAAGCCCATCACGATCCGATCGACGATAAGCACGCTTGCGTTCGGGGCGAAGGCCGCGGCCAGGCTGCCGAGGGCGAAGACACCGAGCCCGCCGATGAGCGAGAAGCGGCGCCCGTAGCGGTCGCCCAGCGCTCCGGCGGGGATCAGCAACGCAGCGAAACACAGCGTGTACGCGTCCACGATCCATTGCAACGAGCTCGTGCCGGCGTGCATCACTCTCGCGAGAGTCGGCAGCGCCGTGTTCAGGACTGTGTTGTCGATGACCCCGGCCAGCAAGCTCAAGCAGAGCACCAGCAGTATCTGCTTGCGTCGCGGATGGCCGTCCGGCCACAGCCGGCTCGCCGTGCCACCGGTCAGCTGAGGGTGCGACGGTGGAGCACAGGTGACCTTGACGCGCATGCCGCTTCTCCTTGCTTCTGAACTAACGTATGTTGACTTACGTCTGTAAGTATAGACAGATGAGCTAACGATTGTAAAGTAAGTGTCGTGACGAATCTTCGAGGCGACCTGAACCGCCAGGTCAGAAGGGTCCGACAGCCACGGGAGGTGCCCCCCAAGCGGAAGCGCAACCCTCGAGGACAAGGGGCGCGCCTGACCGAGGACATCGTTTCCGGGGCCCTGTCGATCATCGAGCGCGAAGGAACCGACGATGCGGTCACGCTTCGCGCCGTTGCCCGCGAGATCGGTATCGCGGCTCCCTCGATCTACGCGCACTTCTCGGATCGCGAGGCGATCATGCTCGCGGTCGTCGCTCGGGTGTTCGACGAGCTGACCGAGGCCATCTCCGAGGCGCATCTTTCCGTACGCGACGATCCCGTAGAGCGCCTGGTCGCCGGCTGTGAGGCATACGTGGCCTTCGGCCTGCGACGTCCGGCGCGCTATCGGGTGCTTTTCTCCGAGCGGCGGCCGGATGGCGACGGATCTTGGAGGGAGTATTGCAAACCGGTCGTGCTCGGCCCGAGCGGTGCACCGGTGCTCGAGTTCGGCGCCGAGAGCTTTGCGCTCCTCGTGGACACACTCGCGGAGTGCATCGCGGCCGGCCGTTCGGCGAGTACCGACGCGATGGCCGACAGCACCGCGATCTGGGTTGCCCTACACGGAACCGTCAGCCTCAAGTCCTCGGCACCGGGCTTCCCGTGGCCGGAGCCCGAGGGCTTCGTCCGGCAGTTCGTGCTGCGCCTCGCTCGCATCAATCCGGAGGCGCCGGCTTAGAGCTGCGCTTGTCGCACGCCGGGGCTGCTGGTCGGATGTTGCCCGCCTGATCCTTGCTTCGCGTACCGTTACGAGCCATGAGGACGTTGGAGGAAGGATGAGCCTGGGCATCCCCGGCGACCGCAACCGGTTCGCACAACGCCTTTTCGCGGACCTGCCGGCCCGCTATGACCGTCTTGCCGAGTGGCTCTCGTTCGGACAGAACTCCAGGTGGCGAAAGGCGATGGTCGACCACATGGTGCCTGGCTCGCCTCGGCGGGTACTCGACGTTGCCTCCGGGACCGCGGGTGTCGCGCTCCAGCTGGCGAACCGGACGGGCGCGCATGTCGTAGGCGTCGATCTCACACTGCCCATGCTGAAGATCGGGCAGCGCAACGTTGCGCAGGCTCACCAGGTGAGGCGTGTCCAACTCGTCAACGGCCGAGCCGAGGCGCTCCCGTTTCCCGAAGCGCTGTTCGATGGGCTCACCTTCACGTACCTGTTCCGGTACGTGAACAATCCACAGGCGACGCTGAACGAGTTCGCACGCGTCGTGCGCCCGGGCGGCCTCATGGCGAGCCTCGAGTTCATGGTGCCTCCTAGCCGTTTCTGGCGCGCGTGGTGGTGGGCCTACACGCGTTTCTTGCTACCGATCGGAGGGCTCGTGAGCGGCGGCATGGAGTGGTGCCGGGTGGGACGTTTCCTCGGTCCGAGCATCTCGAGGCTCTACAAGCAGTATCCCGTCGCCTGGACCGTCGAGGCGTGGAACAAGGCAGGATTCGAGGATGTCGGTACGAGAGTCATGAGCCTCGGCGGAGGGCTCGTCATGTGGGGCCGGCGGTCAAGTGGCTGACGAGCGTGCGAGCGTCCCGCGGGCTGATGAGGACGCCCCGCCTGCTCGTGACGCGGAATCGCCGGCTCCTGAGTCGGTCGCGCCCGCGTTCTACGGCGTGGGGACCGGTGGCTGGCGGGACTGGTGGATAGTTCTGCACCCGCCGTACACGGCATGGCACCTGTCGTACGTGGTGGTCGGCGCCTGTCTGGCCCCGTTCGTGAACACGACCCGCTTGGTCGCCACGATCCTTGCCTTCTTCTTTGCTGTCGGGATCGCTGCTCACGCCCTCGACGAGTTGAACGGCCGGCCGTTGAGGACCCAGCTGCGCTCCGAATACCTCGTGGTCGCGACCCTCATCGGGCTTGCGGCGGCTGTCGCTCTCGGCGCCGTCGGCGTGACGAGGACTGGTTGGGTGCTCGTGCCGTTCATAGTGGTCGGGCCGTTGATCGTGATCGTCTACAACGCCGAGCTTCTCGGGGGCGTCTTCCACAACGACGTCGGCTTTGGTGTGGGCTGGGGAGCGTTCCCCGTGCTCACCGCGTACGTGGCCCAGACGAAGACCTTGGCCTTGGCGCCGGTGCTGGCTGCTCTCGGGGCATTCGCTCTGTCGGTGGCCCAGCGCCGCCTGAGCGCGCCCGCCCGGGCCCTGCGCCGCCGGACCGACCGCGTCGAGGGAGCCGTCACGACCTCCAGCGGCGAGGTCCGCGCGATCGACCGGCAGTACCTTCTCGCCCCCCTCGAGGGTGCACTACGGGCTTTGGTATGGGCGACGGTCCTGTTTGCAACGGCGCTTGCGGTGGCGCGGCTGACCTGAGCGCGGCGCCAGCGCGTTCTCCTAGCTGTCGCGGCGCGCGGCCACGGCCCTTCTGGTTTCCGTGACCTGGTCAGTCAGGAGTCAAGAAAGGTCATGGGCGCGAACGGAGCGTCGAGAAAGCTCTTCGGGTCGACGCCCATGATGTCGGCCAGCAACGTCGCGTAGACACGCCGGAAGTCGGTCGTGTGCCTGAAGTTGTCCGTGTCGTCCAGCTTCGTCAAGCTCGGCAGTTCTCCGTAGAATCCCCCCTTCACCGACGGCCCCACGACGATGACGTTGCTCGCCGAGCCGTGATCCGTGCCTCCGCTCGCGTTCGACTGGGGACGGCGGCCGAACTCGCTGTAGATCACGATGACGGGGCTGAGCCCACCCGAGCCGGACGGGAAGTCGCCCATGAAGTTCTGGATGCCGGCGTCGAGCTGGGAGAGCAGGTTCGACTGCGTGTCGAGCTGATCGGTGTGGGTGTCGAAGCTGCTTGACATGACCCCGTAAGCCTTGGTGGGCAGCCCTGCCTTGATGAGCTCGGCGACGACGTCGAGCTGGTTGCCGACATCCCCGGGATCGTTCTCGCTGACCGGGGTGGGGGGCTTCTGGGAGGTGAGCGCTGAAGCGGCCTTGGCGCCGACGGTGAGCAGGTTGCAGCCGGCCTGGGCAATATCGGCTTCTAGCGCGGGCTCGTGAGGGTAGGTGTGCTCGAGCTCGGAATAAGCAGCGAGGAAGTTCGGGTTTCCGCCGGGCGTCTGGTCGCCCGGAGTCGTGGAGTCCGCCAGCGTCGACGCCTTCTGACGCGTCCCACTGAACACGATCGGGACGCTCGGGCCGACCGAGAGGGCGCGGGTCGGATCCGACCCGGTCGCGTCCAGCCAACGCCCGATCCAACCGCTGGAGCTGTCGCCAGTTGGGTCTGCGGACTGCATGATTTCCATCGACTCGAAGTGACTGAAGTTCGGGTTGGGATAGCCGACGCCGAGAACTATGGCGACCTGCCCGGCATCCCACAGGCTCTTGAGGCCTGTCATTGCAGGGTGGAGCCCGAGCGCGACATCGCCGGCCTTGCCGAGCGGCTGTGCCTGGTCATGCGGGATGGCGATCTCGCGCCGTAGTGCCTGGTAAGCCGAGCTCTCGTAGGGGATCACGGTGTTGAGGCCGTCGTTGCCCCCGTACAGAGTGCAGAGGACCAGTGTTCGCTCCACTTTGTCGCTCCGCGACGAGCTGGCCGCGGTCTCGGCCGTCGCAGCCGTCGGTGTTCTCTTTCCCGCTCCGGACCGGACCAGTGGCCCAATCGGGCCGAGAGTTGCGTGCAACGCGCCTGCCGCACCGACGCCGAGGCCGCCGGAAAGAAAGTCGCGCCTGGTGAAGGACTTCGCCATGACGGGGCTCCGATCAGTTGAGTAGGTATTCGGGAGAGACGAGCGCCATGACCAGCAGTTCCTGGGCGCTCCCCTTGTCGGCTGTCTTCCAAAGCGCCCGGTAGGTCCGGTCCGACCAGGCGTCGACTGCGAGCAACTTCTTCACGGCGTCGACCTGCGCGCCGGGGTTGCCGTTCAGGTCCAGGATCTCGGTGAGATCCGCGTACTGCGCGACGTTCCATGCAAGCGAGAGCTGGTTGTTGCACGCCGAGGTCGACAGCCAGTACTCGTTCTGGCCCCAACCGCCGACATTCAGGGGGACGAAGAGCTGTTGGCCGAGAGCGGCCAACAGGTACACGAGCGTGCCCTCGCTGAAGGCAGCTGTTCTTAGACCGAGGAGGCGCAGCGTGCCGACCAGGTACTCGATCGGCTGTTTTACGAGGCCGTTCATGGCCCTCGTGGAGCGGAAATTCGGATGGTGCAGGATGGCCGTAAGGAGGTTCGTCATGTTGAGGTCCTTCTTGTAGCCGGAGGCGAGGTCGGCGACGACGGGATCCTCGGTAGTCACCGGGTAGGCCAGCCAGCTCCAGAACCGGGCAACCACCCACTTGGACGAGGCGGTGGTATGCGTGACCATGTCGATGATGTCCTGGCCCTGCCATCGCCCCGTCTTGCCCAGGAACCGTTTCTCACCACCGTCGTGGTCGTAGACGTTGAAGAAGAAATTGCCCGTCGTGTAGTCGAGGGTCCAGCCCGTGAAGGCGCGCGCCGACTGCCGCACGTCCTCCTCGGTGTAGTTGCCGACGCCCATCGTGAAGCGCTCCATGAGCTCCCGGGCGAAGTTCTCGTTGGGGTGCGCCTTGTAGTCGGTGCCCGTGTCGAGCCATATCAGCATCGCCGGGTCTTGCGCGACCGCTTGGGTGAGGGTGTCGAACGAGCCCGGGCCCAAGGTTCGGAACAGTTGGTTCTGGTGGTACATCAGGTCGGCGTAGCCGACCTTCTGGTAGGAGGTGGGGAACTGCTCGTGCAGGAGCAGGACGAGCTTTTCCCGCAGGGGCGTGTCGGTCACGATCATCCGGTCGATCCACCAGGTGGAGAGCGCGATGAACTCGGCGTAGTCGTCGTAAGAGAACCCCGGGATGTTCGCCTGCGCAAGAGGCGTCAGCTGCGGGAATTCGAGGGCCGCCCCGGCGGCGTCCGGCTCCGCCAGCCCCGCCAGCAGCTTGTCGACGCTGGCTTCGAAGCCGAGCTTTCCGGCCGCTTCGATTTCCGCCGGTGTCGCCCCGAAACCGGCTCGCCGGTACAGGTGGGCGAGCGCGCTAGAAGTGGAGCTCGTTGTCATTGGGGAACTATAGCACTATTGGCGGTCGGTTGACTACTCCTTGTGGTGAAGCAGCGACCGGTAGCCCGTTGGTCCATCCGATCAAGTCCGAGTGGGTCTGGATCGGATTCTGAAGTGGTCAGTCGCTAGTCACGATCGGGAGGTCCGTACGCGTGGCGTTTTCCCACGTGTCATCGATGAAGACTGGTGACGCTCCCCATCCCGACAGGAGGGAAGCCGCGGCCGCGGCTCTGAAGCCTGCACCACAATGCACCCACACCCGCACCGTCGTCGGCACCTCCGGCCTGCTCGCGGCCAACTGCGGGAGCGCCAGGTGGCGCGCACCACGCAAGTGGCCGGCTTGCCACTCGTAACGGTGCCGGACGTCGAACACCTGAGGTCCGGCCGCCTTGTGGTCCCGCCATGTCTCCGCGAGATCCGAGAAGGTCGCGACCGGGTAACTGTTGAGTCGGCTCCTTCCGGCAAGCTCCAGCGCCGAGATGGTCGGTCCCCAAAGTGCGGTGCCCAAGAGGTCGTCGCGGCCGATGCGGGCGACCAGCCGACGCGCCTCGGCGATCTCGGCATCGTCGCCGGCAAGTAAGACGAGGCTGCTCTCCCAGGGCACGATCCAGCCGAGGTAGGTCGTCAGGTTCTCGCCGAGCTCCAGGTTCAAGGTCCCAGGAAGATGCCCGGCGGCGTAGTCGCGTCGCTGACGCAGGTCGACGACCCACTTGGCACCGCGGATCGCATCTTCGAGTGCGTCCGCGTCGAGGCCTGGGGCGGGCTCGAAGGACGGCACGGCCGCGCCCTTGCGGTTCAAGGGGGCCATGTGGCGGTAGTACGCCGGGATCGGGAGCGGGTCACGGAGCAACGTGGCGACGAAATCCTCTTCGTCGAGGAGAGCGGCCGGGTTCTGCTCTAGCTCCTGAGCAATGGTGGGCACCAGGGTGACATCGCCATGGGTCGGTGTCGCGGAGCAGAAGCTGCCGAACCCGTGTGTCGGAAGGATCCGGGCGTGTTTCGGGAGTGTCGTCAGGAGCCGCCGGACCGAATGCCATTGCGATCGGGCGAGCGACTCGGCGAGGGCAGGGCCGAGCAGGTCGGTCCGGCCGGTCGCGTTGACCAGCAGAGAGCCACCCGTGCAGACGACATGCTCCGCAGCCTCCACATCGCTCGCGTCGCCTGCCAGTTTGACCAGGTAGGCAAGGTGGCGAGCCGTGTGACCCGCCGTCGCGATGGCGGTGACCTCGAGCCGTCCGACTACGAGGGTGTCGCCGTCGTCGAGGGCGCGGAACTCGTCGGGGAACGACACCGACTCGCCTGCGGGGATCGCGTAGGAGGCGCCGGTCGCCCGCGCGAGCGCGAGGCCACCGCTTACGTAGTCGTTGTGGATGTGAGTCTCGAGAATCGCCGTGACGGCAACACCGAGCTGTTTCGCAGCCTGCAGATAGGGCGACGGATCCCTCTGCGGGTCGACCACAACGCCCGCGTCACCGTCGCTGATGAGGTAGCTCCGGTCGCCCAGGCCGGGAGCGTCGAACGTGACGGTCGTCATGGCGGCGGCTTCCCGGACGGCGTTGCTCATTTGGACACAGTATTACCAAGGCGCGGCGAGATCGTGCCGTCCGCATGAGACCGGCACAACGATAAGGTTCGGGCTTCATGGACCACCCGCAGCCAGTGGAGCAGATCGGGCCGGAAACGGCCGTCCGGCTGCTTGCCGAGGGCGCCGCAATGATCGACGTGCGCGGACTCCAGGAGTGGAACATGGGGCGGGCGCCCGAAGCGGTTCACGTCCCGCTTGGCGAGCTCGCCGCGAGGGTGAGCGAGCTGCCGACCGATCGCAAGCTCATTCTGGTCTGCCGATCCGGTGGCCGTTCCGGTACTGCGGCGGCGGCTCTCGTCGAGAGGGGACTGCCTGCCCTCAACCTCGCTGGGGGGATGCAGGCATGGAAGGCCGCGTCGCTTCCTGTAGTCGCTGACGGCGGCGTGCCCGGCGAGGTCGCCTGAGAGCGAGCCCGAGCGGCTACCGGGCGAACAAAGCGAGCCACTCCTCGGCATTGCGGGGGGCGAGAACCGGGTTGGTGCGCTTGGTCTCGGCCAGGGAGGCCGAGCCGTCGCTGGAGTAGAGGTGGCCCGGATACACGACCGTGTCGTCGGGAAGCTTCGCCAGACGGTTGACCAGGCTGTCGTACATCGCGTCAGGGTCACTCCCGGGAAGGTCGGTGCGCCCGCAGCCGTGGAGGAAGAGCGTGTCGCCTGCGATGAGACGACCGTCCACGAGGAAGCACTGGCTCCCCGGAGTGTGGCCCGGCGTGTGCAGGATACGGATCTCGATCTCGCCGACCGAGACGGTGTCGCCGTTCCCATGGGCCACGAAGCTTGCACGCCCGACGCCCGTCGTGCGCTCGATCCACGGGACCTCGTCCTGGTGGACGTGGATAGGTACCTCGAGCTGCTCAAGGAGCTCGGCGATTCCCGCGATCGCCCAGCCGAACATGTCACCGCCGACGTGGTCGGCGTGGTAGTGGGTGGCCAGGACGCCCGTGAGGCGCATCCCATCGGTCGCGAGGATGTCGACCACCTCGTCGGGCGCGTATGCGGGATCGACGACAACAGCCTCGCCACTTGCACAATCCCCGATCAGATACACGAGGTTCACCATTTGGCGCGCCAGGGAATCGTCACTCGCGATGTCGCGACCTGCCAGCAGTTGGCGGAAGTAAAGGCGGTCGCCGGTCACGCGGGGCTGGGTGCGGGCGACCAGTCCGCCAACTTCGCGAGACGCAGGTCGTTCGAGAAGATCTCAACGATAGGAAGGCGAAGGCCGATGCGTCTTTGGAGGCGTTCGATGGCGAGCTCCTGGTCCCAGAGAACGAGCGTCACGGCCACACCGACCTCGCCGGCTCTGGCAGTGCGGCCCGACCGGTGCAGGTAGGCCTTGTGGTCCTCGGGCGGGTCATAGTGCACGACGACGTCGACTCCGTCGATGTCCAGGCCCCGCGCCGCGACGTCGGTGGCGACGAGTGCCGGGAGCTTCCCGCTGGCGAAGTCCTCGAGCGCCTTCTCCCGCGCGAACTGGCGGAGATCACCATGAATGGCAGCGGCGCGTACGCCTTCGCGGCGAAGGTCGTCAACGAGGCGGTCAGCGCCACGCTTGGTACGGCAAAAGCACAACGCCTTTGTCGCGCCGGCGACGATGGCGGCGCATACCTTCGCCTTGTCGAGCTGGTGCACCTTCAAGAAACGATGCTCCATCTCCTCGACTGTGACCTGTTTCGCCTGCACCTGGTGCAGGACGGGGTCCCGGAGGTGTCGGCGGACGACCTGGTCGACCGCCGAATCGAGCGTGGCGGAGAACAGCAGCGTCTGGCGTTCGGCGGGCATGAGCCTGAGCAGCCACTCGACCTGCGGCAGGAAGCCCATGTCCGCCATGCGGTCCGCCTCGTCGACGACGAGCGTCGAGACCTTGTCGAGCCGAACCGCCTTGCGATCCGCCAGGTCGATGAGCCGTCCCGGAGTCGCGACGACGATGTCGCATCCCTTGGCGAGCTGGCGGGCCTGGCGATCGAGATCGGTGCCGCCATACACAGCCAGCACGCGTCGGTCAACGGTTCTAGCGAGACTCTGGAGCACGTCGGCGACTTGAACCGCGAGTTCGCGTGTCGGGACCAGGACGAGAGACGTGGGTGCACGGGATCCGGCACGGGGAGTCCGCATGAGCATCGGCAGGCCGAAGGCGAGCGTCTTGCCTGAGCCGGTCTTCGCCTTGCCACATACGTCACGACCCGCGAGCGCGTCTTGGATCGTAAGTTGTTGGACGGGAAAGGGTCGTCTGATCCCCTGGCTTTCCAGCGCCTTGACCAGTTCGGGCGCAACACCGAGACCCGCGAACGTGGTCCCGACTTCCGTATCCGTCGTCATGTACTTCCTCACTGTCTAGGACCAGGCTACTGGCGGTGCCTGCGCGTCAGGTTCATGGGCCCGCGGTGCGATCATGTGAGCATGACAACACTGGTCAAGGGCGACATGGCCCCTTCGTTCTCGCTGCCTGATCAAGACGGCGCCGTCGTCGGGCTCGGGGACTACGCCGGTCGCCGGGTCGTCGTCTACTTCTATCCTGCCGATGACACGCCCGGCTGTACCAAAGAGGCCTGTCAGTTCAGCGACCTCGTCGACGAGTACGCGGCCTTGGGTGTCGAGGTGATCGGCATCTCCCCCGACGGCGGATCCAAGCACCAGAGGTTCCGCGCGAAGTACGGGCTACGGATAACCCTGCTGAGCGATCCCGACCACGAGGTGATGGCGCTCTATGGTGCTTTCGGCCCCAAGAAGCTGTACGGGCGCGAGAGCGTGGGGGTCATCCGGTCGACTTTTCTCATCGGTGAAGACGGGAGGATCGAGCGCGCCTGGTACAACGTGCGAGCCGACGGTCACGCTGCCAAAGTCTTGGAGGCTCTCGCGGGCTGAACGAACCAGGTCCATGCGCCGTCGGGCAATGGGCCCGCAAGCCGAGAACCGTCAGGAGGACGACGAGCAGTGTGCCGCGGTACCGTTAGCGAGCAAACTCACTGTCCGCGACCAGCCACTATGCCGCGTCGTTCGGCCTGTTCCTGCTGCGACGGGGAAGCGGTGGCCGCCCTCGAGCGCACCTTATCGTCAACACTCCACCAGCCGTTTTACCGTCAACACTCCACCAGCCGTCCTGGGTGTTGGGCAGGGTCACGGACGGGGTCGCGACGTGACGTCGAGACTGGGCCGTGAGTCTCTCGTGGCGGTCAGGAGGTCGATATCATCGAGCGTAAGCTGGTCGCGCAGATGACTTGTCTTCGCTGCTGATCGTGTGGCTCGAATGGCGCGAAAGTCCGGATTCCGGATGCTGACGTTCGGCCGAGGGCAACTCCACGCAAGAGAGAAAGGGTCCACAATTACCGAGGAAATAAGGCGCATACTTGGGTTACACGCACGGCTGCTTGTCGATGCCGCCGACCTGAGCGACACCGACGACCTGTTCCGCTTAGGCATGACGTCTCACGCCAGCGTGAGCGTGATGCTCGCGCTCGAGGACGCCTTCGGAGTGGAATTCCCTGAACAAATGCTCCGAAGGAGCACTTTCGAGTCCATTCGCTCGATCGAGAAAGCGATTGCCGAATTGCTCGAAACCGTCCCCGGCGACTGAAGCCGCCCACTCGTAGCCGACGAGATGCCGACGCCGTCGACCTGCGCTGCTGTCTAATCAGCGGAGGGACCTTCCTCTCGGACCGTTGCCTCGCGAGGTCTGAACTCCGGAAGGAGCTTTTCGAGAACCTGGGCCGTGAACAGCTTTGTCAACTCGGAGCGCCCGGCCAAGTTGAACAGAGAGTGGTCCATCGACTTGGCGACCTCAAAATGGCAGCGTCCTGAGCGTTCGAGACGTTGCACGGCCCACCGCGACCGCTTGGTCAACAGAGAGAACTCTGGCTCGCTACAGACGACGAGTAGCTCAGTGCCCGTCCGACTGACAGTCTCGAGCGCTCTGGCGGACGAGGGGTACAGCTGCAACTTATCGAGCACCCACCACGCCGAGGCTGGCATGGTGGCCGCGCTCAGATGTGCTATTCGATCGTTTGCCCGCAGACGGCGAGTCAACGAGTTGAGCGGTCGAACAGCTTGTCGGCGGGAGTCGACGACGCCCCTCTCGATCAACTCCGGCGGGACCAGAGGCAATCCCAGGTTGATGAGCCATGCCCGACGAGAGTGCAGAAGCAGTGCGCCTTCCACTACGTGGTAGCCACCCGAGCAAAGTCCTACCAGAACGACGCCAGCAGGATCTTCAGGCTCTATGAAGCGCGCCGCGTCGACGACGTCTTCGATCGCTTCCGCTGGGTAAACAACATCCGGTTCCCGTCCCTGTCGCGTCGGGCTGTCGCCGAGACCACCGAGGTCGACGCGTAACGCCCTTACGCCCTGCGCAGCCCAGCTACGTGCCATCTCCACCCACAGACGAGCGGGCCCTGAGTGTGGAAGAAGGCCGGCGTTCACAAACAGGACCGCTGGCATCCGAGCGCGCTCAGCATCCTGTGGCTCGGTAATGATACCGAAGAGATTCCCGGCGCCGATTCGGACAGCCCGCTCTAGGACGATGCGGCCTACAGCCGGTCGAGCAACAACGGCCGTTGTCGACCCGGGTTGGGCCGGGACGCTGGTCGGAACCGACGCTCCTTCGAGCGCTCGCGAGAGCCAGGAGACTATGTCGTTGATGACCTGCTCTGGCATGACTGAAGCGCCGGGCTCGACGTCGATGAACCGGTCCTGACCGATTGCGTCCCCGTACTCAACGTACTGCGCCGACAGTTGTTCTCGAACGCTCGCGCCGGAACGCCGGTCAGGACGCGTGAGGAGCAGTAGCCGCAGTACCGACCTGCCGACCGTGTCAGGCAGGCGTAGGGCGCGAATCGTCTCCGCGAGGTCTTCTGGTAACAGCAGACCAGGGATCTCGACACCACCCCCTTGCGCGGCTGGGGTCGCCTCCGGAGCGGTGCCGATCGCGACAGCTAGTAGCTGTTGCTCGCGTAAGAATCCACGCCCGCTTGCGCAAGGGTCCCAAAGCACGAGAGCCTCGACGTCGCCGTCTGCAGCAGCGTTCGCGGCGAGGGTCGCACCCAGTCGCAGACCGATCAGCCCGACGCGACGAACTCCCGTGTTCCGAACAAAGTCAATCGCCGTGCCGATGTCCGACAGCCAAGCACTAACACTCCCCACATCGGTTGGGTAGCCGGCCGAGTCGCCGGTGCCGGCATAATCGAATTGGAGTGTCACCATGCTTTTGGCCGCCAGCTGTTCGGCAAGACACCGGTATGCCCGGCGTGCCGAGAGCGCTTCCAAACCAATCGGCCTGCAGAGCACGACCCCGGCGCTCGCCTCCTCTGGGAGACTCAGCCAACCGAAGAGCGGTCGGTCAGTCGATCCGAACCAGATGGGTCTTGCGTTCAATCCTTCACTCTCTCGGACGGGGTCGATACATTGCTTCCGTCCTAGCCGCGTGGAATCCCCTGCACGTTTGGCATCGTTTTCACGGAAACGGTCGAGGCTCTTACGTCTATCCATTATCGCTCGCGTCCGGAAGTCGCTGCGCTGATGACCCTGGGTCGGCAGTCAGGTTCACGGCCAAAGGCGGGACCGCACTTGTGGCGGCCACCTGTCCGGGTCAAGCCCGTGAGTGTGCAGCAAAGCAAGGGTGACACGTTCGGCACCGAAGCCGACGCAAGCCGTGTGTGCGGCATTGCCGTTCGCGGACTCGATCCCGAACGCGATCCCGAAATGGTCGACGTGATAGTTGGATGAGGCGATCGCGGTCGGTTGCGCGTCAGGCTGAGTCGTGCAGACGACCTCGCACTTGAGAGTGTCGGAACGTTGGCTCAGAGCGAGCAATCGTCCAGCTCGCCCGAAGAAGGGGTCGTTCGCGACAACCACCTCCACGGTGAGGCCGAGCCCTGAGAGCAGATCGACAGACCGTTCGAGCCAGAGGTTGCGGTGGGCGACGGCACCGTCGGGGTCGCCCAGGTACACGAATTCGTGCATGCGGAACGCCTGCATCCTGTCAGGATCGGGACTCGGCTCGTGACGGAAGCAGTGCCCGAAGACCTCGAAGCGGCGGCCGCTCGCGGCAAGACGTCCGGAACACAAGGGATAGACCGCATGGCACGCAGCGGAGCACAGAGCCAGGTCGGACGGTGTGAGCAGCTCGACCCAGTTCTCTCCGCGCCCGAGCCGTTCGAGGAGCTGGACATGCAGGTCGTCGTCGCCAACGAAGACACTGACCGAGCCCAGCAGGTCGGGAAACGAGCGCAGATAACCGCTGCGCTCAAGGAGAATCCGCGGGAGGACCGCCGGGAGGTGGAGAACCGAGGCATTTTGATCTGCTCCGGCCGAGCTGATGAGATTGTCGATTCCCCGAACCACCGTCTCGAACTTGCCCGAACGGAGGTAGAGACCGTCGACGCCGGTGTCGACCAGCAGACCACTGGCGAGCAGCTCCGACCTGAAGTCTGTGTTCACGGTGCTGTCCAACCGAGCGCGAAGACCACAGCGGTGGCGAGGTTTCCCTCGTGGCTCAGGCTCAGGGCGAAGTCGCTCAGGCGCGCTCGTTTGGCGAGCTCGGATGCGTGGCCGTAGAGCCGCAGTGTGCACCGCCCGCTCTCGTCCTGGTGGACCTCGATCGATTGCCAGGCAGGCAGCCGGTCGCCCGGCCCGAGCACCTTCATGGTCGCTTCCTTCGCGGCAAAGCGCGCGGCGAGGTGACGAGCACGTACCTCCCCCTTACCGGTTGCGCAGGCGAGCTCGTGCTCGGTGAACACGCGACTGAGATACCGGTCACCGAAATGCGCCACAGCCGACTGAACCTCGTCGACGGCGACGAGATCGACGCCGACGGCAAGGCTGGGCTGATCTCCGCCCGTTGTCTTGCCTGCTTGGCTTGGGTTCACGTTGGTCATATCGCAGCACTCAGTGCCTGATCGATGTCATCTATCAGGTCGTCGACGTGCTCAATGCCGATCGAAAGCCTGATTGTTTCCGGCGCCACACCAACCATGGCGAGCGCTTCAGGGGACAGCTGGCGGTGTGTCGTCGATGCGGGGTGAGCGACAAGCGACTTGGCATCGCCCATGTTCACGAGCCGCTTGAAGAGCCTGACCGAGTCGAAGAAGCGGATGCCGGCGTCGTAGCCTCCGGCGACTCCGAACGTGATGATGGAGGGGCAGTGGCCCTTGAGGTAGCGACGGCCGAGGTCGTAGTACGGGAACCCGCGGTCTCCGAGCCAGCTCAGCCACGCGACGCGCGGGTCCTCGGCCAGGTATTGCGCTATTGCCCTCGTGTTCGTTTCGTGGCGTTCGAGCCGGACGGCCAGTGTCTCGAGGCCCTGAAGGAGGAGGAAGGCGCCTAGAGGGGAGAGCGTCGCACCGCTGTTGCGGAGGTTGACGGTGCGACACCGCACGACATAGGGGGCCTCCGGAAATTGCGTTGCATAGACCACGCCGTGGAAAGCCGGTTCAGGCTCATTGAACAAGGGGAACTTGTCGGGGTGGTCGGCCCACGGGAAACGGCCGGCGTCGATGATCGCACCGCCGAGGGTGGTGCCGTGTCCGCCGACGAATTTCGTCAAGGAGTGAACGACGACATCCGCGCCATATTCGATCGGCTTCAGGTACAGGGGCGTGGCGATCGTGTTGTCGACGATGAACGGGATGCCGTGACGATGCGCGAGGTCGCTGACGGCCTCCAGATCGACGACATTGAGCGCCGGATTGCCGACCGACTCGCAGAAGACTGCCTTGGTGTTCTCGTCGATCAGCGGCTCGAGGCGATCCGGTCGGTCATCGTCCGCGAAACGCACCTCGATACCCTGCCGCGGCAGGACATGGGCGAAAAGGGTGTAGGTGGACCCGTACAGCTGCGGTGTGGTGACGATGTTGTCGTTCGCTGAAGCGAGGTTCAGTATCGAGTAGTTGACCGCTGCCGCTCCTGAGCTCAGCACGAGCGCACCCGCGCCACCCTCCAGCGTCGCGAGGCGCCGTTCCAGCACGTCGTTCGTCGGGTTGTTGAGCCTGTTGTAGTGGAAGCCAGGGATTTCGAGGTCGAACACGGCTCCCGCATGTGCGGCGTTGTCGAATTCGTGTGCGATCGTCTGGTAAATGGGCACCGCGACAGCGCGGGTGGTCTCGTCTGCGTAGCCACCGTGGATCGCCACTGTCTCGTCACGCACCGGGCTGCCTCCTGTGCTGGATCAGCCTAAGCCAGTTGGCATACAGCCTCGTGCCTGATTGTTGCCAGGTATTGACCAGACGCTGTGCCACGGGTTCGAAAGGGAAGTCCCTCATGAGATCAGGATCGTTCGGTCGGGCCAGCACCTGAGCTTCAAAACTCTCCAGTAGCAGGCGGCTCTCGTCGTCGAAGTAGCCAAGAGGCATCGCGGGCACGGCATTGCGTTCACCTCGGAGGAAGCGCTGAAGGTCCCGCCTGTACTCGCGCAAGAGGCTCGTCGTCGAGTACTCCGGATGGCCCTGGACGAGGACGAAAGTGCACGAACCGCGGTCCTTGACGGCGACTGTCCACGTCATTTCCGGCGACTCGATCAGATTGGAGTACCCGTCCGCCTGAAGTAGGGCCGACGGCAGGTCGTTGAGACGCGAATGCGGCATGTGCACCCGGTCGCCGAGCCCCTCCGTAAGCGGATGGTCGGTTCTGATCGTTTGGGTGAACACGCCTGAACACTTGACTGCAAGTGCGTGCCGCTCGATGCCGTCGAAGAGCAGCGCTGCCGCGTGCGCGGCGAGGCAGGAGAGCAAAGCTGACGCGGTAGAGTCCTCGGCCCAGCCGATGAGCTCCGTCAGCGCTTCCCAGTACGACTCCGTTCTGAGATCGTCGGTGAGCGGCTCGGTTCCTGTGACAATGAGGCCGTCTGGGCGTTCCTCGTATATTCGGTCAAGCGGGTCGTACTCTTGAGCGATGCGCTCTTCGATAGCCGAGTTCCGCGCCAGCCCTGGAAGCCGGTACCGGCGCGAGTGCACCGCAACGTCACCCAACTCGCGGGCCGCGCTGTCGAGCAGGCCGATGAACTGTCGCTCGGTCTCCTCGAATGCCGAGTCCGGCATGTTGTTGACAAAGGCGATCTCAATGCTCGAACTGCGTGGGTCCCGTCCGCGTCCATATGCGAGGTCATCACATTCCGCCGCACGAGTGCCGCCGCCCGGTGAGGCGATAGAAAGTGAGATCGGATCTTCTCCAAGGCTCGTGCTATGTGGTCGCTACAAGTCATTTTAGGCAGCGGCTCCGCCCCCCGGACGCTTGCACCAAGGCCTTAGCGCGACACCGCGCACCTCGATGATCGCCACCTCTGCTCGTCGTCCCGGATCGTCCTCGGGTGCCTCCGTTCGCAACGCGGGGAGGCGGCTTCCGGCCTGTGCAGGCTCCCGAACCCAAGAGAGGAGCGTCTGAGCTAAGCGACAAGTTGCCCGGGCGACCACGGGGCGGCTTCCTTCTCATGTGTCCCGGGACTTTGCGTTCCATGGACCCATCTGGCAGCGCCTTGTTGTGACACCGGTGTCCACTGAGTGCCGACAACCCCTGCTGGTCGTCGTGCACGGCCCTCGCTCAGTACCTCCATTGCAGATCGCGGAGGCGGCTTCGGGCTTGTGCGAGATCCTGTGGCTCGTCGACGAGAGCGTTCCCGAGAACGCTTTCACCAGCAGGCTGTTGAGAAAACTTGGGACTGTGGTAGACGTCGCCGGCCTCTCGCCAGCAGGAATCGCCTCGTTTTCGACCGCTGGGGCGCGGCCACGTCACCGACTTACGACCTGATCGTCTTCAACCCACGCTCGCCGACGGATCTCGTGCTTGCAACCGCCTGGAGAGGGCTACGAGCGGTCGGAATGCGGCCACGCTGCTCAGCCTCACCTGAGGGTCCTCAATTGCACGTACGTTGACGGGGTCGTGTCCGCGGAGCCGATGGGACCAGTAACGGTGACCACCTCGTCGACCGGACCCAGGGCCCTTGTGCTTCGTGAACCCATCTGGTAGAGCCTTGTCGTGCCACCGGTGACCGCGGACCGTCGACAACCTCTGCTCGTGGTGGGGCACGGCCATCGTTCCGCGCCCCCGATGCAGATCGTCGAGGCGGCTTCCGGCCTTTGCGACCTCCTGTGGCTCATCGACGAGAGCGTTCCCGACGGCGCCTTTACCAGCCGACTGCTCCGGAAAGTCGGGACCGTTCTGAATATCGCCGGCATGACGCCTCGAGAGGCCGTCTCCTCGCTGCAGGCGTACTCTCCCGACGGGGTGGTCGCGTATCGCGACGAGGACATCGTCTTTCTCTCGTTGATAGCCGCAGAACTGGGCCTCGAGTACCGCACGCCCGAGGTTGCCCGGCGCCTTGTGGACAAGCTCCTGCAGCGCGAGGCGCTGAGCAATGGCGGCCTGTCGTCGCCGTTTTGCTGGGAGGTCCCGGCTGACCGCAGCCCCGCAGTCATCGAGTCCTTCGCCGAGTTGGTGGAATACCCTGCCGTCCTCAAACCGCGCATCGGCAATGGCGGTCAGTACACGATGCCCGTCGCGGACGCGGCCGATCTTGTCCGTTCGGTCGCCCTGCTCCCGACCGAGGCCGGTGGTGAGACGGGGATGTTCGTCGAGCAATATCTTCCGAGCCTCGCGACCGAACGAGGCGAACGTTTCGGCGGTTATGTGTCGGTGGAGAGCCTGGTGGCCGGAGGAGAGATCAGCCATGTGGCGGTGACCGGGCGGTTTCCGCTGGCCGAGCCGTTCCGGGAGACCGGCTTTTTCATTCCCGCCGATCTTTCGGAGGCTCAGCTCGCTGCCGTTCTAGAAGTCGCTACAGACGCGTTGCGTGCGCTCGGTGTGAGGACGGGTGACTGCCACACAGAGATCAAGCTGACCCCGGACGGCCCCCGGGTGCTCGAGGTGAACGGACGGCTCGGTGGTGGGGTGCCCGAGATGCTGTTACAGGCGAGCGGCGTGTCGCTCTTCGGGCTTTCGATCCGCATCGCTCTCGGTGAGCCGGTGGTCGTCGACGGTCCCATCCCGTGCGGCGGCGTCGGCTGGCGCTTCTTGTTCCAGCCTCCGACGTCCGCCCGGCGCGTTGTCAGCATCGAAGGCCTCGACCGGCTCGCCGCGCTTCCAGGGGTCAATGAGATCTACGTGAACCGGTCGCCCGGCGACCCGATCGACTGGCGTGAGGGGACACGCCATTACATCTACTCGGTCTACGGGGTGTCCGCGGACTACGACGAGCTCATGGAAATCAACCGCTTCCTCCATGAGGAAGTGTCGATCGCCTACGAATGATCAGCCCGAGCTCGGACCGCCTCACCAGCTTGGCGGGTCAACCGTAACTACGGTTTCAGTCCATGATCTCCTCGACGCAGTGCTGCGCGTCGAGAAAGGCCCGTAGGCGGCTCTTCGGCGACGGTAGGTAGTGCGTGAAGTAACGCACGCCTTCGGTGAGGGAGCCGAACAGCCAAATTCGGTGAGCCGGAAGGCCCTGGGCGTCGATCGGGTGGAATTCCTCGTCCAAGGCGACGCTGCCGACGTCCGTCCCGTCGTAGCAGAGGGGCTGGAGCCTCCCGTCGTGCCAGAGGTTCGTCAGTAGGCAGGAGCTCGAGCGCGAGACCGTCGGGTTTTCGAGATGCCCATGGATGAGCCAATCCACCTGTTCGGAGTGCGGATGCTCGAAGTGCCTCGAGTCGAGCAGGAATCCCGCGGACCCGCCAGGCGTGACCGATGGCGAAGGTCCGAACGGAACGGTGACGATGTCCGCGTCGATGAGAGCGAGCAGCTGCTTGGAGCGTATCGCCGGTGGACCGGCCACTATGCGGTTGACCCTTGTCTTGATGTTGTCGCGAAAGTCCAGATAGGACTCGAGCGTGAGGCCTTTGAACTCGATCACTGTGCGCATGAGATCCCTCAAGTGGCGGAGAACCTCGTAGGCGGACTTCACTGGTGCCGAGCCCCCGCGAAGCGACTCGCGTAGGTCAGCCTCGACCAGCGAGTGGACCTGCGACTCGTAGTCCTTGGATGACACGTACTCGCTACGAGGGCCGAAGAAATGCACCCAGGGGTCGAATTCGCCGTAGCGGTCGGCGAGGCCTTCGATCGCGGTCTCATAGGACCCGTCGTGCCACGCCCGGCCCAGCTGTCTCGTCACCTCGTCGGACGCCGCGCGGCCCTTCGCCAACAGGGCAGACTGGGCGAAGTACCTGATCTGCATCTCTGCGAGGACCAGGGGCAGGACTGTCGAGCGAAAGTCGATCTGGCGCCGAGGTCGCCCCGTTGCCTGACCGCCCTGGATCGCCCCGATCGCTTCTTTGGTGCAGACGACGGCTTGGAACTCGTCGCTCTCGTCGACGGTCGCCACCGCCTTCGAGCAGTAGGGGAATCCGCTCCGGGAGAAGAGGCGGAGCGTCGGCTCGTCTCCCGAGCCGAGATAACGCAGCCGGTCGCCGTGGTCGGCGAACGAGCCGCCTCTTCCCACTGTGAGGGCGATTATCACGTCGGTCGCCACGAGCCCCATGCCCTCGACGGCGACGGTGGCACCGCGCGGGATGGTCTTCGTGTAACGATCAACCGGGTACGGCCTCGGTATCAGCGCCGCGCTTGCATGCGGCTCGACGTTGTCGGTGTGTCCCGAGGTCAAGATGACATGATCGACGTCGAGGTACTCCCCGTTCGCCAGCAAGACGCTTTCGCGTTCCCCGCGACTCACGATGTTGGTCGCTGCGGTGTGGTGGTGGACGATCTCCACGTTCGCGGGCGCCGACGCGACGAGCGTCGCATAGAACCACTGCAGGTACTCGCCCATGAGCCGACGCGGGATGTAGTCGTCGGGGGTTATCTCGCGACCGGAGCGGTCGATCAGGCAGGTGTCGCCGACCCAGCGGTAGCCGACGGCGGTGACCCACCCGTACAAGCCGACGGCATACTTGGGCGACGGGCCTTCATCCTGCCACGGGTAGAGCGAGATCTGCCCACACGGCGTGTTGAGGATCAGGTAGTCAGGCTGGTCAACCGCGTAGACACCGGAGCCCGGAGTGCCCGGCTCGACGACATGAACACGCACCGGTCCCCACTGTGAGCGCGAACCCGTCACTATGCGCTCGAGGAAGCTGAGCCCCCAAGAGCCCAGCCCGACGACAGCGATTTCCATCAGAACTCCCTGGTCGGGCGAGAGGCCATCACGCGAGGTTACTACGGCGCAGACAGCGTCCTGACCGGAGAGGGCCTCGCGACGGTCCGGACATTGCGTCGCCGGATTGTCACTCAGAGGGGTCGGCTGCGGCATTCGGCATCCAAGTGGCGCACCCGTTGCACAGGGTTAGGATCACCCTTATGCCTCCCGAGAAACTGCACTGGTCTCATCTCTATGAGGAGGTCGTGACCTCCGGTTTGTGCACAGGGTGCTCGGCCTGCGTGGTCGTCTGCCCGTACGACGTGCTCGGCTACAACGACCAGGACGGTGTGTACCGACCGTTCCACGTCCCGGAGATGGGAGGGGAGGACAACTGCACGCACGGCGAGAAGGGCTGCACGCTCTGCACAAGGGCCTGCCCACGGTTCCGTTCCTGGGAGCCTGAGATCGACACCTTCCTCTTCGGGCGCGAGCGCGAAGAGGACGAGGTGTACGGCATCGCGCAGGACGTGATCCTCGCCCGGGCCACCGATCCGGAGCTGTTGGCGGTCGGCCAGGACGGCGGTCTCGTCTCGGCATTGTTGATCTGGGCCCTCGAGCACGACGTCATCGACGCGGCCCTGGTTTCGAATCTCGAGGGGGACGGGACGACGTGGAAGGCCGTGCCCGGCGTCGCCCGCACCAGGGACGAAGTGATCGCGGCCGCAGGCTCCCGTTACACCTACTCGGCCAACCCGAGCGCCTACGCAGCGGCGGCCGACCAAGGCGCGGAACGGATCGCGCTGGTGGGCATGGGCTGCCAGGCCTCGGCCCCGGCGGTCATGTCAGCGCGCAAGGCCGGCAAGGTGGCACGGCGCTTCGTGCTGACGATTGGCCTCTTGTGCTCGAAGTCCTTCGACGACGCGATCTTCCCCGAGCTGTTCGAGGCACGGTACGGCTTGGCCCGTGAGGACATCGTGAAGATGAATATCAAGGGCGTCTTCCAGGTCTGGACCCGCGACGGCGTCATGCACGAGGTCCCCCTGAAAGAGGCGTATCCGTGGACACGAGAGGGGTGTAACCACTGCCCCGACTTCGCGGCCGAGCACGCGGATATCTCGGCCGGGGGCATCGGCGCTTTCCCCGACTGGACGCTCACGATGGTTCGCACCGATCGGGGTCGGGAGCTCATCTCGTCGATGCACACTGCGGGAGCGATCGAGGTCCGTTCCGCTTTCGACGACGACCCCGGTGCGATAGCGCTGCTCCGCAAGCTCTCTCGCGTGAGCCGTCGGCGATGGCCCGAGGGCGCAGAGCTGGCTCCGAGGAGGATCCCAGTCACAAGCGCCTGAGGCCCGAGCCAGACCGGCCCTATGCACCCAGCTCCCGGGCGCGAGCGAGCAGTTTGTCGAACATTTCCGCCGTGAGCAGCCCGGTGAAGACGTTGCGCTGGCTCGGATGGTAAGAGCACAGCAACGTGCGGGGACCCCCCACCTGCGCGTGGGCTCGCTCATCTGAAGCGAGCCCACGATTTGGCGACAGGGGCACCTCGAGGCCGTGAGCGAAACGCTCCCGTCTTCCCTTCGGCCGGCCTGCACCATCCGGCAGTCGCCAAAGCGACTCGTAGGCGAAAGCGCCGAGGGCGAGCAGCACGCGGGCGCGCGGGAGCGCTCGCAGCTCTGAGGAGAGGTAACGAGCGCAGGTGTCCCGCTCGAGCGGAGTCGGCTTGTTGGCGGGCGGGGCGCAGCGGACGGCGGCCGTCACCCACGCGCCGGACAACGTGAGGCCGTCATCGATCGACCGGCTGAGCGCTTGGTTGGCGTAGCCGGCGCGATGCAGTGCTGCGTACAGGAAGTCGCCCGAGCGGTCACCAGTGAACATCCGGCCGGTCCGGTTGCCGCCGTGAGCTGCCGGCGCGAGGCCGACGATCACGAGCTGCGCCTCCGGGTCGCCGAAGCCCGGCAAAGGACGCTCCCAGTACGTTTCCTTGGAATGCGAGACCGGTGGATTGGACGCTGCGGCATGGCGCCAAGCCACGAGCCTCGGGCAGAGGGAGCAATTGACCACCTCGCGGCCGGTTTGCTCCAGGCTCCCGGCGGTCGATCGCACGGGCTAAAGGCTACGGTGTCGGTCGTGCCGACTACTCGCCGCAAAGCGCCCCGCCCTACGGTGGTGTGCTTTGTCCGCCACGGGACGACGGCCACGACCGGCAGGGTGCTTCCCGGTCGGGCACGGGGCCTGCACCTGTCCGATCAGGGCCGCGACGAGGCGGCGAAGGCCGGCGAGGCCCTTTCCGGCATGTCCGTGTCGGCCGTGTACGCATCGCCGCTCGAGCGCACGCGAGAAACGGCTTCGGCGATCTCGGAGCGTGTTGGCAAGCCCGTCGTGGTCGAACGCGGCCTCATCGAATGCGACTTCGGTGCCTGGACCGGCGAGTCCCTCGCGCAGTTGCGCAAGCTTCCTGAGTGGGAGACCGTTCGGTGCGTGCCCTCCAGTTTCCGCTTCCCCGGCGGCGAGTCGTTCACAGAGCTCCAGGCCCGCCTTGTCGACACCATCGGGAGGCTCGTCAAGGCACATCCGGGCGAGGTTGTCGTCGCGGTGTCTCATGCGGACTGCATCAAGGTCGCCCTCGCGGGCGCGCTCGGCGTGCCACTCGACCTTTTCCAAAGGATCGTGGTCGCCCCTTGCTCGATCAGCACAGTCGTGTACAGCTCCGGGGGACCAACCGTACTGGCCATGGGCGCGACCGGCGCGCCAGCGACGGGCTTGCCCCCAACGCGAAAGAGGTCGAGGTGACTGAGGATTTCGAGCTTGCAAATCCAGACCGGGTGACGATTGGGACAGTCGGTCCCGTGGGTGAGCGCGTCTTCCTGTTCCAGGTGCGTGAGGGTCCGATCCTGAAGACGCTCAAGGTCGAGAAGGCTCAAGTCTCCGCGCTGGCGCGCTTTCTGGGCCGGATGCTGGTCGAGCTTGAGCGGCCGGGGGAGCTGCCGTCCGGCGACGAGCTTGCTCTCGAGCCGTTCGGGGAACCGGATTTCGTGGTCCGTTCGCTCGGTGTCAGCTATGACGACGACCTCGACCGCATCATCCTCGTGGCGGACGAAATCGACCGGACCGAAGCCGAGACGGAGGTCGAATCGCTTTTTGGTCTCGCCGAGGACTCGGAACCTGAAGCCGAGGCGGGCGAGAGCGTGCGACTGGCGATGACGCGGGAGCAGGCGGCTGCGCTGGCAATCCGCGGGACAGAGCTCGTCGAGGCGGGCCGGCCCCCATGCCCGCTTTGCGGGTACCCGCTCGATCCGAGAGGCCACGTGTGCCCGAGGACGAACGGCCACCGCCCGCCGCTGACCTGAGCGGACCTGCCTGGCTCGAGCTCCTCGCCGTTGGGGAGCTCGAAGTCCTTGGCAGGTTGCCTTGGAGCTCGAACTACTCGTTTCTCGCGGCCGTCCGGCGGAGGGGGATCGAGCAGCGCGCCGTCTACAAGCCAGGGCGCGGTGAGCGGCCGCTTTGGGACTACCCAGGCGGCCTGTTCAGGCGCGAGGTTGCCGCCTACGAGCTCTCCGCGGCGCTCGGCCTCGGCATCGTCCCCGAGACGGTGCTGCGCCCGGAGGGGCCTCACGGCGAAGGATCGGTGCAGCGGTTCATCGACGCGGACTTCGCCGAGCACTACTTCACGCTGTTGAACGAGCCGCTCTATCACGCACAGCTCCGTCGGATAGCGGCTTTCGACCTCCTGGCGAACAACGGCGACCGCAAGGGCGGCCATCTCATAGTCGACTGGGAGAGGCGGATCTGGGGGATCGACCACGGTCTGTGCTTCCACGCGGAATCAAAGCTCCGGACGGTGATGTGGGACTTCGCCGGCGAGGAGTTGCCGGCCGAGGTGCTCTCGGGCTGTGAGCTGGTCGTCGAGTCGATCCCGAGTCCCATCGCGGCGTTGCTAGGCAGCGAGGAATGCGCCGCGCTCCGGCGCAGGGCCGCCGCCCTGCTTCGCAAGCCCCTGTTTCCGTCGCCGCGTGACGACTACCGGGCCTATCCCTGGCCCCTCGTGTGAAGCAGTGCAGCCGGATCTCGAGACTCAAAGTGTTGCTGATGGAGGCCGCTCAGCGGGCCCGCAGAGATTGCGGGGATGCGCCTTCCTCCTCAGGGAAGAGACGAAGGGCTGTTGCTTCTGGTTTTGCACGGGGCCGACGTCGTGCCGGCGAGGCTCGCAAGACACGGCGCTTCGCGTACAGGTCGGCGTCGGCGACGGCGAGGAGCTCCGCGACCGCGGCACAACCCGTCGACAAGTAGCTCGCCGTGCCCCAGCTGAACGACGGGGCACCCAGGCGCATGGCGCGGGCGATGAGTACCGATGCGTCTTCCGGCGAGGTGTCCGGCAGCACCAGGCCGAACTCGTCACCACCGAGTCGGTAGATGCCGTCCATGCTCCGGAGAGCTTTCCTCAAGGTGTCGACGAGGAGCACCAGTTGGCGGTCACCGGCCGCGTGACCGGCGGTGTCGTTGACAGCTTTGAGGCCGTCGAGGTCGATCGCGACGACGCTCAGGTCGAGCTCGGCACGAGCGCAACGGGCCAATTCCCGGTCGAGGTCGCGCTCGAAGGCTCGCCGGTTGGAGCACCCGGTCAACGGGTCGCTGAACGCCGCCCGTTGCAGCTCGTCGGTGGCTCCGCGACAGGCGTTGATCATGGTGAGGTCGATGAGGCGGGTGATCGCCCGCTGTCCGGGTTCGGTCGCGACCAGGCCCCGGAGCTGGACGAGCTGCTCGATGACGAGGACCGGTGACCCGACCCGAGCTCCCCACCGCGTCGCCGCGCCAGCCAGCGTGCGCCTGCGTTCGATCGGGACCGCCGGGCTGGTTGCGTCCGGCGGGAGGGGACTGTCCTGTGGGTTGGTCGCGTCCGGCGCGCTCGGGCCCTTGGTCCCCTTGGCTGGTCCAGGATCCCCGCTGGGCCTGCCCACCTGGCCCAAGAGCCTGGATGTGCCACCGGCAGCCGCCCCGAGAGCGTTGAGCAACAGCTCTCGTTCGTCGGCGTCTGCCCTACCCGAGGCGCACCGACGAGCCTGGCACCTCTGCCACCACGCCTCGGACAGCGCTTCGATCGTGGGGGCCTTGGGCATCATGTTCGTCAACTCTTTGGCTGATCGCTTGACAAGCCGAACCTACCATCGGGACGTTCCACCGCCGCGGATGCCACCGCCGCGTCCACGCCGCCACCGGCATCGTCAGCTGCTGCTCGGCCAGCTGGCAAGCTTGTACGCAAGAGGAGGAGGCGCGCGATGTCCGCGGATTCACCCGTTCGAATCGAGCCTGACGCGGCCGTTTTCGCACAGAACCTCCCAACGGTCTCGATCATCCTCCCGGTCCTGAACGAGGAGGCCCAGCTCGAGCGCTGCCTGAGCTCGGTGGCGGCGCAGAGCTACCCCGCGATCATCGAGATAGTCGTGGCCGATGGCGGCTCGACCGACGAGACCCGGTCCGTGGCGTCCGAATCAGCCAAGGTGCGAATCGTGGACAACCCGAGGCGCACCCGCCCTGCCGGTCTGAACGTTGCTATCGCTGCTGCTTCCGGCGACATCATCGTCCGAGTCGATGCTCGTACCGCGCTCGCACCGGACTACGTGGAGTGTTGCGTCTCGGCGCTCGAGCGGTCGGGAGCGGCCATCGTCGGCGGGCAGATGCGCTACGAGGCCCACGACGCACGCCAGCGCGGCATCGTGGCAGCCATGACCTCCCGTCTCGGAGCCGGTCCTGCGGCCTTCCGACGAGAAGGTGGGGAGCCACGCTATGTCGACACGGTCTACCTGGGAGCTTTCCGGGCGAGCACGATCCGCGAGATGGGCGGCTACGACGAGTGGTCAGGAGGTAACGAGGATGCCGAGCTCGCGTGGCGGGCTCAAGGCTTCGGCGGCGTCTACCTCGACCCGTCGATCAAGTCCTACTACTTAGGACGTGACGGGCTGGGGCCGCTCGCGCGCCAGTTCTACCGGTACGGTCACAACCGCGCCCGGACGATCCGCAAGCATCCCGGCTCGCTGTCGTGGCGCCAGCTTGCCGTCCCGGTGCTGTTCGTCGGGTTTGCTAGTTCGTGGAGGCGGGCCGTTCTGGAGGCCTATGTGGCGATGGTCCTCGGGCGAGGCGCTCTCGAGCTCACCCGCGACCCTCCGGCCGTGCCGACGCTGCTCGCGGCCTTTCCCACGATGCATGCAGCCTGGGGGTTGGGTTTTGCCAGGGGCATCGTCAAGAAGGTCACGGCGCGGGACGACGCTCAGGTGACATGCTGAGACGCCGCCGCAGGTTCCCGAGACGACGATTGGCCTATGGGCGTCGCTGGGAGTTGCTCGCATGCTCCGCTCCGACGGTCACGGGCCAGTGCCGCGCCCATTGCCGACCTTGAGGACCCGAATCGGCCAGTACCCGCCGTCCCGATCTGTGGGTGTCACTGTTCGGCGCCGAAGTTGCGCATGCCGAGGCCAGTAGTTATCAGCGTAACGAGTGCCTCCACGCGTGTGCGGAGAAGCATGACCCGCCGCCTGGTAGAACCTGAGGCAACAACGGCGGCTCTGGGATTGGTCCAGATCAGTCCAGACACAGTGGGGGAAGTGCTGGTGGACGCGGATCGTTTCAGGCTTCTTCATCCTGCTCATCCGGGAGTCACGATTACCACCCGCATCGGCTGGTCGAGTGGCGCTCTGAGTGGATCTGGAAGCTGCAGAACGCCACCTATCGCTCAACACACGTCCCCTGGGCGCCGATACATAGTGTCGAGAGCCCGGCTAGGAATGCCGTACTGTTGCTCCTGTAAAGGACGTGGGGATGGTGGCTACAGGACGCGAGACGGACCCAGGGGCGGTCGCTTTGGCAACGTCTGACGCAGCCGGGAGCTCAAACGCGCCCCTCGTTGGAGTGCGGCAGGCGATAGCGCGCGGCGGTGCCTGGTTTGCCATTGCATGGCTGGTGACCAACGCCTGTGGTGCGCTCAACACCATCCTCCTTGTGAGGTCGATGAGTCACTCGCAGTACGGAGTGTTCGTCATGGCGGCATCCACGCTGGCCATCATTTGCTCAGTCGCGAGTTTCGGGTTGTCTCAGGCCCTCGTGCAACTGTCTCCGAGGGTCGGCAGCGATGGTGCTCAGGTGGTCCTGCGGTACACCCTGCTCGTGAGTGTATGCATTGCCGCCATCGTCGCCGTGCTCACCGGGATCGCCTGCCTTGTTCTGGGTGCCGATCATTACCAGGCCCTCGCCGTGACTGTCGCGATCATGATCCCGATCGCTGTCGTCTCGCCATTCATGAGCTCGCTCTCCGGTTTCCTCCAGTCAATGCAGCAACCCAAGCGACTCGCCAGGGCTTCGCTCGTTGCACCTCTTGTCCTTAGCGCGACCGTCGTGGCTCTGTGCATGACCACTCACCCGGCAGCGACATGGATTGCGGCAGCTCGGACGGCAGCAATGCTCATCACGCTCGCCTTCCTCGCCGTCGTGGTTGCTCGCGCGGGCGGGCTCAGGAGGCTAAGGCAGGCATCGAGCCGTGACAGTGCTGTCAGCCTCGGAAGAGTCATCACACTCGGGAGTTCGCTGCTGGGCGGGACCTTGACCGCTATCCTGCTCGCCCAGCTGGATGTACTCTTTCTCGGCTTTGCCCGAGGCCGTGAGAGCGCCGCCTTCTACGGACCAGCGTCTCAGATCGCCGACAACGCCCTCACGATGGTGGCGATAGTTGGCACTTTCTATCTACCCACGATTGCCACCGTGCTCACGAGGAAAGATTTTCTCCAGGCAGGAGATCTGTATCGCTGGGCGTCTCGATGGTCGTTCGTCGTGATCGCTCCTGTGATGGCGGTGATGCTCACCTGCCCGGGTTCGGTACTCACGCTGCTTTTCGGGGCTGATTACGATCGAATGGCAACACCTGTTCGCATTCTGGCACTGGGTGTTCTCGTGAACGTCCTGTTCGGCTTTAACGGGATAACCTCCGACAGCCTCAACAAGGTAAAGCTCATCATTGGTCGCCAAGTAATCGCGATCGTGTTCAACGTAGCTGCCTGCGCAGTGCTCATTCCGAGCTTCGGCGCCATCGGAGCCGCTGTGGCCACGTCTTCGACATTGTTGGTCGTGAACTTGACTGCGAGTCTGTTCCTATTCCGTCAAACAGGGATCACGCCGTGCAACCTGAGGCTGGCCGCCGTAGCGTGTAGCCTCGCTGTCTCGGTCGCCTTCGGACTTGCTGTGCACGACGTCCGGATGGAGAACGTGCTGCGGATCGCGCTCGTAGGGTTCGTCACCATACTGCTGTGCGCTTCGGCTAGCTATCTTCTTTCGAATCGATCGGAAAGGCGAGCCATCAGGAGTGCATTTCGCGGCCGTCTGACGAAGCTCGCTTTCCACCACCTGTCTTCCCCAGCAGCGTAGCGTAGGAGAGCAATGATGCAATCGAAGCACACCATAAACGACCTTGCTCTCTTGGGTGGTCCCGTGACGTTCGATTCGCCGAAGTCGATCGGAAGTCTGGCCAACCCTGACCCCGAGAAGGTTCTGGCTTACTCACGGATCTTCTACGATCGGCACAGGTACACCAACAATGGTCCGGTCAATCGGATGCTCGAGGACCGTCTTGCCGCGTGGCATCAGACCGAACGATGCTTGACGTTCGCGAACGCGTTCTGGGGACTTTCGCTCGCTATTCGCCTGCTTGCTATCCCGGGACGATCCGAGGTGATTACGCCATCGCTCACATATCGCCGGATGGGAGAGATCATCGCTTCGGCAGGTATGGTCCCGCGCTTTTGCGACGTAGATCCAGAGACGCTTGCCCAGACTGAAGAGACGACCCGGCCGTGGCTTAACGAGGACACCGCGCTCATTCTTGGGGCTCATCCCACAGTCAACTGCTGTGACGCCGACGGATTAGAGCGGCTGTCTGCCGAGACTGGCGTGCCGCTCTTGTTCGACTCAGTGGAGTCGGCGTTCGAGACGACGAAAGGGCGACGGGTAGGTACTTTCGGGCGCGCCGAAGGGTTTTCTATTCACGCTACCAAGCTCATAAACGGCTTCGAGGGCGGTTACCTGGTCACGAACGATCACGAACTCGCTGACCGGCTGAAACTGATGAGGGGTTTCGGCATCCCAGAAGAGGACGAGATCGTTTGCTTCGGCATGAACGCCAAGCTCAATGAGATCCATGCAGCCATGGCCATGGCCAGCATGGATGACCTAGACGAACTAGTGGAGCGCAATCGCCAACGCTACCTCGCCTATCGCGAGCTGTTGGATGGGATTGAAGGACTCACGATTCGTCTGTTTGACGAGAGAGAACAGACATCGTTCAAGAACATCCTCGTACGATTGAACGGGGAGTGGCCCCTCTCGCGCGATGACACGCTGGCGATCCTGCAGGCGGAAGGCGCGCTGGCCAGGCCGTATTACTCACCCGCTCTCCATACTTACAAAGCTGGGTTTGAAACGAGGTCCGGTTACTTGCCTGTGGCCGAGCGGATTTCCCAGGAGTTCCTGCTTCTTCCCTGCGGCGATCAGATGGACCTGAGCGATATCACAGTCCTCGTGGAGCTACTCGGCTTCGTGGCGGCTCACGCTGTCGAGATCGGCAACGCTCGCAGCGCCATTAATCACCTGGAAATTAGTACCGGCTACGACCCGGTCGCCCTTCGGCGATCGCCTCGGCTAAAGGAATCACATGAAGAGTGACCTTGGTCAGTTCGCGGTCCTCGGTGGCGCGCCAGAGTTTGCAACCGAGCTGCATGTGGGTCAGCTGTACTTCCCAAAATGGGAGCAATATGAGACCGCGATGCGGGGAATCATCGATCGGAGGTACTATACCAACCATGGGCCACTGATCAGAGAGTTGGAAGCGCGGTTGGAAGAGTTCTTCCAAGTAGGGAATGTCGTGACCGTCACGAACGCCACTATCGGACTCTACCTCGTATGTCTCGCGTTGGGTTTGGAGGGCAAAGTCATCATGCCCTCCTTCACCTTCGTCGCGACGGCCCAAGCCGCCCTCTTGGCTGGGCTTGACGCCGTCTTTTGTGAGGTCGATCCGCACTCTCACCAGATGACGCCAGCTACAGCGGAGAAGGCACTGGAGGAACGCGTGAGCGCTGTGTGTCCCGTCAACCTCTGGGGGGGCAGCGCTGACGTTCCGGCACTCGACGACTGGGCACGCTCGCACAACTTGGATCTGTTCTTCGATTCAGCACACGGCTTCGGCGTCGAGAGGATGGAAGGAAAGCTCGGGCGGTTCGGCCGAGCCGAGGTCTTCTCGTTCCACGCTACGAAGGTCATGACGGCGACCGAAGGAGGATGCGTTTGCACCGACGACGACGACCTGGCGGAGCGCATCCGCAACATGCGGAGCAACTATGGCATCCGTCGTTCTATGCCGGTGTCGTTGACCGTGAATGCTCGTATGTCTGAGGCTCAGGCAGCTATCGCCCTCGCGAGCCTCGAAGGAATCGACGGACGCATCGCGAACAACAGAATGATTTTCGAGACGTACCGGTCGGCGCTGGATAGCGTGCCCGGGGTGCGGCTCGTCCAGCCGAGCAACGTCACTCGGAGCAACCACCAGTGCGTCGTGATCGAGATAACGGAGGATTTATTCGGTCTGCCTCGAGACGTCCTCTGGTCGGTGCTTCGCGCCGAGGGTGTGAGGGCGCGGAGGTATTTCAAGCCTGGAGTTCACCGGTCGATACCGTTCAACACGTTGTACCCGAAGTACCTGGAGGTGCTCCCGATTACGGATGCGTTGTGCGACACTGTGCTGCAACTTCCCATCGGAGCTCTTGTGACGACCGAGGATGCTGAGCGTATAGGCGGTCTGATACGCGACGTCCATGCCTACGCGGACGGACTGCTCGCCTGTGGCTGACGATCGTGGCCGCCTAGGCGTCATGCAGCCATACTTCTTCCCGTACCTTGCTCACTTCGGACTGATAGCCAACGTTGACCGTTGGGTTGTCTTCGATGTCACGAACTACACCCCGAAAACCTGGATGAACAGGAATCGGGTGCTGCATCCTTCTCAAGGGTGGATGTACGTGACGGTTCCTGTCGAAGGCTCCTCCCAACGCAAGCTGATTCGAGAAATGATGCTCGACAGTCCCGACGAAGCTCTCTCCTCGATCAAGGGAAAACTCGCACATTATAAGAAGAAGGCCCGATTCTATGACGACGTCGTTCACCTCGTCGAGCGTACCTTCTCTGAGCGCTCCGACGATTCGTTGGTAGCACTGAACGTCTCGTCCTTGCGGATCGTCTCCGAGTACCTCACGATCAACTTCGACTACCATCTCTGCTCGAAGATGGGCCTCGATCTGTCTGGTGTAGAACACCCCGGCCAATGGGCGCTTCGAATCGCGGAGCAAGTCGGAGCTACTGAGTACATCAACCCTGTCAGCGGGGCGCATCTGTTTCGCCCCGAGGAATTCGAGGCTTCGGGCGTAGAGCTGGGATTCGTCGAAATGCCTGCCATGCATTACGACCCGAAGCCTTATCAGTTCATCCCCTCGCTTTCTGTGCTCGACGTTTTGATGTGGAACCACCCCAGAGACGTCAGAAGATTCGTCCAAGAGCGATCGTCCGTCATCGCGGCAAAGGACGCGGTCCGTGCCTGACGATGAAACTCCGAAGGATTTTCCGAAGTGGGATTACCAGGAGTACCCGAAGACACTCCCACGCGATGACTTCTGGGGTCAGGTACGACGCACCATCATGGGAAGACGAATCAGCGAAACCGAAGTGGCGTTGATCGTCGACCATATACGTGACCAGCTCAGACTCAGGCGTAGTGACACGCTCCTCGATATCGGGTGTGGCAACGGGGCGCTGTCCGCGAGGCTGTTCGATGACTGCGCTGGGTACGTCGGCGTTGATCTCTCACCGTACTTGATCGAGGTGGCGCAAGAGTTCTTCGAACGACCGCCCACCCACTTGTTCTTCAACTCTGACGCGGCTCAGTTCGTCGAGTTTCTAGATGAACCGGGTCGGTTCACGAAGGGCCTCTGTTTTGCCACCCTTCAGTACCTGCCCTTGGCAACGGTGCGGGCCGTGCTGCAGATCCTCTCGGAAAGATTCCCGAATCTTTGTCGTGTGCTACTTGGAAACCTGCCAAACCGTGAGAAAGCGGACCTGTTCTTCAACGACGGCTACAACGAGAGTGACCTACAGAGGCACGAGTCTCAAGTCGGCAAGTGGTGGTCGACGCAGGAAATCGGTTGCCTCGCATCAAGTTTTGGATGGGAGGTCAGCTACTCTCGGATGTCGGCGAATATCTTCAACGCCAAGTACCGCTTCGATGCCATCCTGACGCGGTGTGTGAGCTCGTGAAACTCCGTATCCCGTCCAAGGCGGGCATTAAGAGGCGAGCCGTTGTCGTAAAACGGAAAGCGATGCATGCGCTTGCCCGGTCACGAGCGAGGAAGCGACTCAGCAAGTCGTTACCGGAGCACGCCAAAGTACAACTTGGTTGTGGCGAGCATCGCTTTGATGGCTGGGTAAACATCGACATCAACCCCGCAGTCAATCCTGACATCAGACTCGACCTTCGCGCCGGCTTTCCGGCGCCGGCAGAGTCGGTTGCCTTCATCTTTTCCGAGCATGTCTTCGAGCACCTCACGCTCGACGATGGGCGTCGCGCCTTCATCGAGTGTTACTCGGCGCTCGAGCCGGGTGGTGTAATGCGCATCGCGATGCCGGACTTGCGATACATCGTCGAGCGATACATGGCAGGTCGTTACGAGGGTGAGGGCGGCCCAGAGGCAAATCAGGATGCGGACTACCGGAGGATCGACAGTCCGGCACTTCTCTTGAACTACGCACTGCGTTCATGGGGGCACCTATACCTCTACGACTTTGACGAGCTGGACCTCCGTCTCCGTCAGGCTGGATTCGCCTCGGTCGATCCTCAGGAGATCGGTAAGTCTTCGCATCCCGAACTGGCCGGATTGGAACAGCGGGGCGAGTCAAGGCTGATCGTGGAGGCGACGAAATGACCCCAGCGCTGAACGAACGCGTTCAGCTTCCGGATATCGCTGTCGTCCTCATCACCTACAACCACGAAAGATTCATCGCCGAGAGCATCAACAGCGTTCTGCGACAGGAGTACCCGGGGAATATTCACCTCATCGTCACGGACGATTGCTCAACCGATGAGACACAGAAGGTTATCAGCGAGACGGTTTCGGATGTGCCGCCAAACGTGATCGTGCACCTGACTTTGAGACAGCAGAACGTAGGTGGTCTTCTGAATCTCACTGATGCTTGGGCATCTGCGAACGAGACTGGTAGTGCCTACATCGCCCTTCTGGAAGGCGACGACTACTGGACCGATCTTCGCAAGCTGGCGCTCCAGGTCAGCTACATGGAGGAGCACTCCAGCTCGACGCTGTCATTCGGTTTGGCCACCGAACTGATCCTTCGCGGCGACGCCCCGCCTATATTCAAGCTTGTTGTCATCCCGCCGAGCGGTCCCCCGACCTTCGGCGAGCTTTTGTGTGGAAACTTCATCCACACATGCACTGTTGTGTACCGGAGCGGAGTGCTGCCACGGTTTCCGGACTGGTTCGCCGAGTGCGCCTTCCGTGACTGGCCGCTCCACCTGGTTCACGCCAATGCCGGCGAAATGCACTACATTGACCATGTCCTAGCCGTCCATCGGCAGCATACGTCGAGCAAGTGGTGGAACCCGACCATGAGCCAGAGCAATCACGTCAGGGACAGCGTGGTAATTCAACGGCTCGCTATCGCACACCTTGGCACGAAGACTAACTTTCGGAGCTCACACGTGGTTGCCGCGCGGCACCGCTGGTGGGCGACGGCGAGCCGGAACAAGCCCGCGCGGTGGGCACACACCCTTGTAGCGATAACGCTTGATCCTCGTCTTGTCAGGCGGAGACTCAGAAGAAGCTTTTCGCAATACTGAGGGCCTCTTAGCTTGCGATTAAACCTCTGACCTACGTAGTGGCAGCCTGATTGATTTTCAGCTCGCCAGCCTTCGCGGCCACCTGGCGCATCTGGGCGATGAGACGCCGCATCCGCCGGTCGTTGGTGATCCACTCCTGGTACAGCTTCGCTTCGTTCGCACTGAGCCGCCGCGTGACGGTCTTGCCGTTGACCTTGGCTGTCCACTGGTAGTAGGGCCCGTGCGGTCGCGGCGGATCTTCGTGGCATTTGCAGCCCGGCGTGGCGCAACGCGTGTAGCGATGCGTGAGGCTCCCCGATGAGATGAGGCCGATCTCGGCGAGTTGCGCGGCAAGTTCGCGGTAGCGGCGCTCGTAGTCCGCCAGCCGCTGCTCACTTGTCGCTTTGGCCATCGCGACTCCCTCCATCATCTCGTCCCAAAGTATCCCAGTCTCAAGACCAGACAGTAGTCATACTGTCTGGTATGGCGGAACATGATGGTGATGAGGAACACAAGAACGAACTACGGAACTTTCGAGCCGGGCTCTACGCCTCTTTGACCCGCTGGGGTGACGCGCTCTTTGAGCTCTGCGACGCCACGTTGTGCGAACCGGGCTCGGTTGGCTCGGTGCCGGCGCTCTCCTTGGAGCCGGTGTTCCGCCGATCCCATGGCAGCCTTTACAAGGCGCTGGCTCGAGGCGAGCTCGACGAGGACACTCTGCGGCGCGCCCTTTTGACACATCGGCCGAGGCTTTGGTCGCCGGTCTTCGCCGTGGACGCCTCAGTCTGGGATCGCTGCGACGCCGAGACCAGCCCCGAACGGGGGTTCTACTACTCCGCCTCGAAGCATTCGGCCGGCCAGCCCATCGTGGCGGGTTGGTCCTATCAGTGGATCACCCAGCTCGACTGGGCTCCCGACAGCTGGACCGCACCGCTCGATGTCATGCGTATGACGCCTCGGAGCGATCCCACCCGGGCCACGATCGACCAGGTGCGCCGGTGCGCCGACTTGCTCGAATGCAAGGGCACGCTCGCATTGTTCGTCTTCGACGCCGGCTATGACCCTGTCGCGCTGGGGGCGGGGCTCGCAGACGTGGATGCTCAAATCCTGGTGCGCATTCGCTCGGACCGGGTGTTTTACACCGACCCCGCCCCTCGAGTACCCAAAGCCAAGGGCCGGCCGCGCCGACACGGCCGGCGCTTCAAGCTCAAAGACTCTGCGGTTGTACCACCTCCTGACGCCGAACTCGTGGTGCATGACCCGCGCTATGGCCGCGTGAAGGTGACGGCCTGGCATGGGATGCACCAAAAGTTGATTGGCCGTGGACGCTGGGCAGGCGACGGCCTTCCGCCGATCGTTCGCGGCAGCGTTATCCGCGTCGAGGTCGAACATCTGCCCAAGCCGATCGGTCGGGTCAAAAAGACCTTGTGGTTGTGGTGGTCCGGTCTGGGCGAGCCCGACCTCGACCTGTGCTGGCACGCCTATCTACGGCGCTTCGACATCGAGCACACTTTTCGGTTCCTCAAGTCCACGCTCGGCTGGACGACACCGTCGCTGCGCACGCCCGAACAAGCCGACCGTTGGACGTGGCTCATCCTTGCTGCCTACACCCAGCTCCGTCTGGCTCGAGGACTAGTTGCCGACATGCGGATGCCCTGGGAGAGAGTCGTTGACCCATCGTTGCTCACGCCGAGACGGGTCCGCAGAGGATTTCGTCAACTCCGCGCACACATCGGCACACCCGCTGGTGCACCAAAATCCCACACCCCGGGTCCAGGACGACCGAAAGGGACCCGAAAACCGCCGAGAACCCTCTACCCAGCGGTCAAGAAGGTCGCCTGAGCCGGGTCAGAGGTTTAATCGCAAGCTTAGGCCGAGCAACCTCTTGCGCGCCCTTACGGACGGCGGCTTGTGATCGGGATGCCACCCGACTTGCCAAGCCCGACATCACTTGACGTCGCCTCGCACTTCGGCTGTGACCAGTGGGCGTATTTCCTTCCCGAGCAGACAACCGCGGTGAGCCTGCTGGACCGGCTCATCCACCACTCCACGATCGTTGTCGCCGCAGGGGAGAGCTATCGCATGCGAGACGCGCGCAAGAAAAGAGGTGGCCGAAGAACTCCTGATCACGGCACGAGGGGTGGGGACAATTTCCCGGCCAAAACTGGGGACTTCAAACTGGCCGTTGACAGGAAGTCAGCCTTCTGGGCAGCGACGAACGCGACAACCCTCACGCGCGACTCCTTCACCAGAAAACCGTAGCTCGTTTCGTGATCTATCGCTCGACCTCCGGCTCTGCCACCCGGCGACCCAGCGCCCGATTCTCAGCAGATGCGGCGGACTCGGTCACGAACCGGCCCAGATCGTGCGTCTTGCGATCGGCTTGGTCCTTCTTCAGCCAGTAACCGAGGTCGGATTCCCCGATTCCAAACTTACGAGCGATCGCGGAAAACGACAGGCCAGGCGATCGAGCGAGTCCGCCGCATCTGCTGAGAATCAGGCGAGAACTGGCGGCGCTGCTGTCCCATCGGGACTCCTTTCGCTAGGCCAAGCCTGGCATGTCGGCTGTCCACTCGGTGGGGGACGAAGCTCCAGCACCGATCAGCGTCTACTGAGTTCGACAGGTCCTGCGGTGCCACTCAGACACTTATTTGACATGGGTCACGAATGTCCCTCGTTCATCCTCGGGGTTCCCCTCGGCGCTTTCCTGGTTCCGCGAGAAACCAGTATTGGCGCTGACCTAGCCGCCTTAAGATTCCATCTCCAAGTCCAGCGAGAAGGATGAGCATTTCCCGAGGACAGGCTAGGGCACCATTCACGACCACGTATGCCCAAGCCCAGGAGAGCAACTGGGCCACATACACACTAGCAGGAAGTTGTCGGCGTAGCATAAGCAACGTCGAGTTCCTCATTATGTAGTAGAGGCGCTGACCTGTTTCGTAGCGCCGTACCCTTTTCCTCACTTCAAACGACTTGCCGATCTGGTGGTCCATCAGCACGTCCGTGAACTCAAGTACGCGCCAACCGCCCGACCGCACAGCTGCGCAGAACGCGTAGTCTACCTGGTCCATGAAAAGCGGCTCCTCGTACGGAATTGTCTCCGCGACCTCTCGCCTCACGAGGTTGCCGCTGGTGATGAGCAGCCGCCTCTCCCGTAACCCGTTCTCGAAGTCACGAACACGGCAGTGACGCTCAGCCCATCGCCAGGGGCCTCGCGGTATCTCGACCGGCTTATGGCGCAGTCCCACTACGCCGCATTCGGCTCGCGTGCTTGCGTCGAGAAGGTCCAGAGAACCAAGGAGTCTGTTGATCGCGCCCGGGTGCAACAAGGTGTCCTGATCAAGAGTGAGCACCCAGGTGTGGCCGTGTCCCTCAGAGGCAAGACGACGAATCCCAAGGTTGAGTGCCGCGGCGATACCGCGATTCTCTTCGAGTCTGATAAGCGAAACTCCCGGTAATGGCCCCAAACGACGCACGAGCTCGACTTGAGATTGCGATCCGTTATCCACGACTACGGTCCGACTCACCTGTCGTGAAGTCTCCAGAAGCGTTAGTACGAGCGCGTCGATGTCAGGCTCATGCGTGACGACAACCGCAGCTACTGACGCTGGGTTAATCTTCGCGTCGCCGCTCATGGGTGACGATGGCGTTTCGGCTCGCCTCCGTCTCTACAGCGCCGAACCTGGGCGAAAACCCGGTCGGTTGGCGTCAGCATCAAAGCAAAAGGCCACGGTTGGCCACAGGATGTCACCGGTCAGACCTGAAAGGGCTGCCCCTCAAGATGGATCTCAAGTCATATCCCGCAGACGAGGCTGTCGAGTTTTGCGCGATAACGAGAATGTCGTATGGGCGGCGTGCTTCGGCTGCGGTCGGAGTCCAACCAGCCTCACTGATCAAGAGCACCGCGCCTCTCAGATCGAACACGTGGTGGTGGACTCCCCTCACCGTCCGATTGTCAGCGACCCGGCGCATGAACTCTTGCGCCGAATGAACACCAGGATCTCGGTGGAGATCGTGGTACCGAATTACTTCGCCAAAATGTGTGTCGTCATCCTCGCTGACGTTGTGTTGGTCATCAGACCGATAATGGCCGATTGGCGTTATCGGTCGCTTTCGATCAAAGGTGCCATCTCGATGGGGCACGATGAGGCAAAGATGGCCCTCCGGCCTGCATACTCTTTGCCACTCCCGTAGCGCTCGCAATGGGTTGGCGATGTGCTCAAGGCAATGTGAAGACAAGATGACGTCGTAGGCGTGCTCCTGGATACCGTCCAGGTCAGTAGCCTCTCTCAGGAACTGGACTCCGAGAGGCGTTGCCTCCGGTGCATAAGGCGTTCCCTCTTCAAGAGTTTCTCCCCACAAAGTCTGAGCAGAGTAGTTGACGTTGTCGAGCACATTTAGCGCTGGATAGAGCGGAAGCATCCCGTGCCGCCGAAAGCGACCGCTCGGCCCCCCGATTTCGAGGCCCTTCGCCCCATCGACAGCAGCCAGTGCCTCTTCGGCGAGTGAGGACCGAGTTCCGGTAAAGCGGTCTCTTGCGGACTGGATGAGTCCCAGCGTGCCATGGCTACGCCAAGCGGAGAGCAGAGACCGCGTCATGACTGTCAAATTCTAACCTAGGGAGTAGAAGAGCGAGTTATCTCCCGTCGACGCCGGCGTCGGCACGGTCTCAAGAGCTGTCGTGGTCCAGTTCCTCCACGTCCGAGATCGCTAGCGTCTTGCGTAACCGATGACAAGCGAACTACCGATCCACGAAGTTGCCGCCGTCGTAGTGAACTACAACGCCGGCCCGGCGCTCAGCGAGTGTGTCGCGAGCTTGCAGCGTGAGGGCATCGGGGAGGTCGTGGTAGTGGACAACGGATCGACTGACGACTCGCTCCAATGCCTCGCGACGGAGAACGCTGGTGTGCGGGTGCTCCACACGGGTCGGAACCTCGGCTTCGGGGGTGGTGTGAACTACGGGGCCCAGCGAGTAACCGGAGAACTGCTCCTCGTTTGCAATCCCGATCTCGTATTGCAACCGGGGGCTCTCGGCGCGATGGTCAACCGCCTCGCACAAGACTCGTCGCTCGGACTCGTCGGTCCGGCACTCGTAACCCCGGGAGGAGATCTCCAGCCGTCTGGGCGAGCTTTCCCAACCATCCGTCGTTCGAGTGTTCAAGCGGTCCTGGGTGCACTGTTCCCTAAGAACGCGTATAGCCGTCGCTATAGAGAGGCGAACCGTGCCGGGGCGGGAAGCGGGGTCGTGGACTGGGTAACTGGCGCGTGCCTCCTTGTTCGCCGCGGCGCTTTTGACGCGGTAGGTGGTTTCGACGGTCAGTACTTCATGTACGTCGAAGAGGTGGATCTTTGCTGGCGGCTCGCGAAAGCAGGATGGCGCACGGGCTACGAGTCGTCGGCTCGTGTCGTCCATCTCGCCGGCGTCTCGACTTCTGCGGTTCCCTTCAGAATGATCGTCGCGCATCACTTGTCGCTGTGGCGGTTCGCTCGCCGGACTACCCGTGGCTCCGAGCGGCTGCTGCTGCCGGCCGTGGCAGCAGGAATCGGCTGCAGGTGTGTTGTCGTGTGCCTTCGTCACATCGTGGTTCGACTCGGTCGGCGCGTGTGAGCGCACGTCGGAGAAAAAAACGAACCTTTACCGGGCCTTGTCTTCGAAAACGGTTCGCAACGTTCGGCCGATGATCTGCAGGTCCAGACCCAGGCTTTGGTGGCGGAGGTAGAAGAATTCGTACTGCAGCTTCTCCAGCGCATCGACGTCGCTCGATCCGTAGTCGTAATTGATCTGAGCCCAACCCGTGATGCCAGGACGGACGAGATGGCGCAGTTCGTAGAAGGGGATGGTCTTCGCGAGCAGCTCGACATAGTGAGGTTGCTCGGGCCGTGGTCCCACGATCGACAGGTCGTGGCGAAGGACGTTCCACATCTGTGGGAGCTCGTCGACGTGGAGACGCCGAAGTATCCGACCGACCTGGCCTAGTCGCGGGTCATCTTCAGTAGTCCAATTCGAGGCGGAGCCTCCAGGGCGCATAGTTCGGAACTTGTGAATCGTGAAGACAACACCGTCCTTGCCGACACGGGGCTGGCTGTAGAAGAGGGGTCCGCGATTCCCGAACAAGTCAAGGATCGCTACAAGCGGCACGGCCACCGTAAGGGCCAACATCCCGAGCAATGCAGTCACGAGGTCCAACACCCTCTTGCTCCGCGCGTAGGCTGGCCTATGGATCTCGTTGATGTCGAACAAGAGCGATATGCGCTCAAGCTCCGAGATCGGCAATTTGCCCAGCCAGACGTCATAGAAGAGCGAAAGCGTTCGAATCCGCACCCCCTTCGAGTGCAGCTCTGCGGCCTGGGTGACGATCTCCTCGCGCTGTTGGGCCTCTCGATCCAGCACCAAGAGGTTCGCGTTGGTAGTCTTCAGGACCTGCGCCAACGGCCGAGGCTCCTCGGGCGTTGGCATTATGTCGTCGGGTTGCACGACTGCGACCAGCTGGGCTGGTCGCTCGGTGTGCTCTCCCACATCGCGCACCAGGCGCTCCGCCTCTTCGCCTGCGACGATCGCGACCACTCGATCCTGGTTAGCGCGCCTACGCTGCGTCGCGCTTGACAACCCGGAGATGAGTAGAAAGACCGGCACGAGGATCGCTGAGCTCACGAAGACGACAAAGCGCGGGAGCAGTTGAGCGCCTGTGAAGAGCTGGAGCACCGAGATGATGACGTCGGCGGCCGCGAGCGCGACGAACGCCCTGGCGAAACGACGAGGCAACTGACCACCCGAGTCAGGCAACCCGGCAGCGTAGCTGGTCGCCCAGATCAGGGCGATGAAGACCATGATCCATCCGAAACGTGGCTCTTCAGTCAGCGCGTAGACATGCCGAGCTACGTAATGTGAATGAACAGCTTCGGTCGCGAGGACGACGGCTAGCGTCAGGACGGGAAGGAGCCACTTGACCGGACGACTCATCACCGACCATTCAAGCTCACCGGACGACCTAGGCGGTGCCATTGGTGCCAGCGCCTTACCTGGGCACGAGCTACCGGAGTCTTCAGGATCGACACCGGAACTCAGCTCCAGCCATGTGAGCGGCCTTGGCGTGTTCGCGGCGGTTGGAGCGGCCCTTCTCTGCTTTGCGTTCTCGCCCAAGGTGAATTCGGTGACCTTCACGCCGAAGTTCGCCGTCGTCCTCCTCTTCGCCGCGGTCGGCATCGTGCCCTTGGGCCGTCTCGTCAGTGAACGTTCATCGCTGCGATGGCCGGCAAGAGCCACTGTTGCATTTCTTGTCGTAGCGCTTGTGTCAGCTCTCGTCTCTCCGTCGCCGAACATAGGCATCTTCGGTCTTTACCTGTGGGGTACCGGTTGGCTGTTCTGGCTCGGTGCCGCAGGCGCATTCGCGATCGGGACCTCACTTGGCGCGAATGATCGCCGATGGTTGCTGCGAGGTCTGCTGGTTGGTTCGGTTGGTAGCGCGCTTGTTGCCATCTTCCAGATCGTCACGAATCCGTCGTCTCCGGGCCTGTTTCTGTACGACGGCAGCCAGGCGGACGCGTTCCTGGGGAACCCGATCTACCTGGAGGCTCTCCTGCTTGGCGGGCTCGCGCTGGTATTGGGAAGGGCGTGCCGGACGCCGCTGCGCTGGGGTGCCGTCGTCCTTGTGCTCGCGGTCGGACTCGAGTTTACGTTCGAGCGTTTTGCACTCGTGATTCTTGCCTTGCTGGTCGTGTATGCGCTGCGCGCCTACGGGCCTCGTCACGGTGGGATGTTCGCATTGCTTGTTGGGATCGGCTACGGCATCGCCTACCTCGGTGGTGGCTCCCGGCTCGCCTCGCGGGTGACCTCGGGAACCGGTGAGACCACGTTTGGCCTTCGGCTCCGAGTGTGGCTGCAAGGTGGGGATTACGTGTTGCATCACCCCTTGTTGGGTGCTGGGCCTGGTCAGCTCAGGACTGCGATGGACTCGACCGCGACGCTTTCGTTTTTCCAACACGTGCTTGCTGGCAGGGTCCTGACCGACGGTCACGACATCTTTGTGGAAGTCGCCGTCACGACCGGCCTGCTCGGCTTAGCCTGCTTCCTTGTCTGGTTGTTCGGCTCAGCTCGGTTAGCTGCGCGCGGTGCCTTTCTAGGGTTTGCCGTGGCAATGTTCGCCGTCGAGCTCGTGGAGCCGATCGACATGGCCATCGTCCCCCTCGCGTTCCTGGCTCTCGGCGCTGCAACGGCAGTGAGATCGAAAACAGAAGAGAAAGCGGCAGACTCTGCCCGCCGACAGGCACCTGTGGAAGTTGAGAAGGTCGGTAGCTCACGGTCCAACAACCGCGGCGCTCTATATGCCCGATTCACGACCATCGTCGCGCTAGCTCTGGCACTCCTCGTCGGGGTGACGATGCTTACCGGGGACGCCTATATGTTTCGTGGAACGAATTTCGCTCCAGGCCAGCCGTTCAACCTCGCAGCTGCGAAAGACGCGAACCGACTCTTGCCTTACTGGCCCGATCCTGCACTCGAACTCGCCCAGATCAAGGCATTCGACAGCTTGACCAGGGCGTCCACGGCTTCGACCGACTTGGCCGAAGCACGCCGATGGACGGCCGTCGCCGTGCTTCGGGACTCCCACAACCCACAGCTTTGGACGCTGTTAGGAGGAGCAGACGACCAAGTCAAGGCATATGGGCTTGCACGGACCGAATTCTACCGTGCGCTCTCGTGTGACAGGTGGTTTACGCCAGCTCTGCAAGGTCTCGGTCGTTTGGCTGCTATGGCTCAAAATTGGAACGAGGCGGTTTATTTCTACCGACTGGCTCTTGCGACCGTATCACATGACGCGGAGCTAGCTGCGCCTCTGCGTGCTTTGCTGAATGGTGCACAACGGCATGCAAGATCCGCTGCCGACTGACCCCGCTGCCCTGTCCGCCACTCCTTAAAGCAGGGACGTACTTGTGACATGGCGCGGGAGACTGGCATGCGCCAGCCGACAGTGGACCGCGTCTGGCGCGCCTTTGGGCTCAAGCCCTTGGCTACCGACACTTTCAACCTCTCAGAGGACCCGCTTCGTCGAGAAGCTGCGCGTCGTCGTCGGGATGTAGCTGAACTTGACCGCCGGAGCGGGCCGCGGTCGACGAGAAGACCTGCATACAGGCGCTCGATCGGACCCAACCGATCCTGCCGATGCGCCCTGGCCAGGTCGAACGCTGCACGCACGACTACGTGAGACACGGGATCACGGACCTGTTCGCGGCACGCAACGTCGCGACGGGCGAGGTCGTTTCGACGACGCGACGCCGACACCGGGCCGAGGAGTTCAGGTCCTTCCTCTTAGAGATCGACGAGTCCGTTCCGGCTGAGCTCGACGTCCATGTCGTGCTCGACAATTCCTCAACCCACAAGACCGAGACCGTCCGGAACTGGCTTGTTCGCCACCCCAGATTCAACCTGCACTTCACCCCGACGAGCTCCTTGTGGCTGAACCTGGTATTTCGAGCGCTGGTTCGCAGGGCTCACACGACGGCTGCTCAAACGCTCGGCACACCGCGGCGTGGGAGCGCGCGAGTCCGACCTCAAGACATGGACTGCAACTTGGAACGAGAATCCTCGCCCGTTCGTCTGGAGGAAGACGGCCGACGAGATTCTCGAATCACTTGGCGCCTATTGCCAACGCATCTCTGAATCGGCTCACCAGTTCACGAGCGCGAGAAGTCGCCTTCGGAGCTCGCGTCATCACGCAGAGTGTCAGAATTGGACTAAAGTTTTTGCCGACGCTGCCGATGTTCACTTGGTAGCGGTTTCCATTGACCCGAGGAGGAAAGCTTAATGAGGAATGTTCCGGAGAGGCTCCGCGCGCGGCGCCTCACACGCGAAGCAGCTGGAGAAGAGGGCTTCACGCTTATCGAGCTACTCGTTGTCCTGCTTATCATAGGCATTCTGCTTGCAATCGCGATCCCGACGTTCCTGTCGGTAACCAAGAGCGCGAACAACACTGCCGCGCAGGCCAACCTGCAGACGGCACTGACCGGTGCTGATACGTTTTACACAAACGCCAACCAGACGTACTCGGGCATCGACATGAGTACGAACGCGGGCGTCTCTGACATCACGCAGATCGACACCGGGCTCACGTACGTCTCCGGCGCTATCTCGACAGGGCCGAATGTCATCTCCCTCTACACGAACGGTTCGAGCGCGTTGGAGCTGGTGGCGTGGTCGAAGGGAACCCGGGACTGCTGGGTTGTCGTAGACCTCAAGGCAACGGCCACAGCGGCTTACGCCGGCCTTTCGGGTACTCAGGCCGCGGGTACCTACTACGGGGTGGAGCGTAATACCCCGAGTTCGAACTGCAAGGCCACTAGCTCAGCGACAATGCCGGGAGGTGGCACCTCGACCGGAGCTATGCAGACGTCGGGCTTCCCGGCTGGTTAAGTAGCGAGGGTGTTGTCCGAGTCCGTTGACGACCTCTAGGACGGTAGGTCGATCGGACGACAAGACACAGAGAAGCCCCCGTGACCATATGGTCACGGGGGCTTCTCTGTGTCTTGTCGTCCACCGTGAGGATCGCCTCACGGTGGACGACAAGAGGGATCTTGTAGAGAGGATCATCTTTCCGATCGCGGTGACCGAGCAGCTGGTTTGCACCCTGCGGCGCACGTGATCGACACAGCGGTTTGTTGCCGCGGGGACGTGAAACGGTCGGCCAGCTAGCGGGCATGGTCTAATCTTGGCAACGAATGTGCGTTACGAACACTGACAGAGGAGTCATGTCGGAGACAACTCTCGATGCGGTTGCTTTGCGAGGAATGGACCTTCGACGTCGGCCGACGGGGGCGCGTGTCAAGCCACTCTGTGCTGCGTTGGCCGTGACGGGTCCCCTTGGACTGATCAGGTGGATCAACTCACGGGTGCCCGGTCACCTTGTCCACGGCGCGATGAACCTGGTCCCGGTACTCGGTTCGCCTATGAGCTGAAGGCGGCCTTCAGGGCCGCCATGACGATCGGCAAGACTGGTGACACCGAGTGCTTCGTGGCCGCTCTCGACCTGTTTGTCGCCACTCTGTGCTGGCTCGAAGGTCACGGCTTCTGGGAGCGTCGAGCCGCGGGGCATCCAAGCTTCGTATCGTCGAGCTCGAGACCGGGCTGGAACAGTCAAGACCGCGCCGGAACTGTTCGCCGAGGAAGGCGGGCAATTCAGTCAGACGAGAGATCGCTGTCCGTCGTGGAGAGATTGGCTGAAGAGGCTCAGGTCACCAGGCGTCTATTGCAGGACCCCGGTGTTCCGTTCGTTGTGTTCTTCTGCTTGCGGAGCCCTCCGGTGAGTGCCCCTCGGTACGCGAGGCTTGTCGGACGAAGATGGCACTCGCAGTCCATCGAACATATGGCCGCGCAAGTGAAGATCAGTGGGGAGTATGAACTCGCGCCCAATCAAGCTCGCAGTTCCCGTTCAGGCTACCCCGACCGACCTGTTTCTTCAGGGTTCCGTTGTGTAGGCAGTTGCGGAGACGCTCATGGAGTACGGCTGGCCGTCACCCACAGCCAGAATGTTCGGATTAGTGCTTCCTGGACTGAAACCGACAGTGCTGATAGTCATCAGCCGTGTCATGGTGTAAAAGCCCTTCAAGAATGCGAACACATCCTTGTGAGTCCCCGACAGGGAGAAAGACACACTTATGTCCGAAAGGCCCGCGAGACCACTGGGGCTCGGGGTGTCCGCCGGAGTGACGGACAAAAGATCGCAACCTGTCTTGTTTGCAAGAGTGTTGAGCGAGTCGACGATGCCGGGTGGATCCTCTGTCGGTGGGATGGCTGTCGTTACCTTCTTGAGATAAGGGAGCTCCTTAATTACGAGCTGTTTCTCGGCTTTGAGCGACGCGAGCTCCAAATTCAACTGGGTCACCGTCGTCCGGTCGGAGGTCACCTGCTGTTGGACGGTCGTGAGCTTGTTGGCCTCGGGCGTCATCCAGGCAAACCACCAGACGACGAGCAGAACGATCACAACGCCCGTGACGATGAGAACGACCTTCGACTTCAGCAAGTCAAGGTTCAAACCTCGGAGCCGGTTCATCGTGGCACCTGGAATTCAGTAGACCGGATAGAAGTGACCTCGCCGGTGACTCCGAGGGTGGCGCTGAAGTTGACCTGCGTTGCCGCTGCCTTCGAGAGCCCGCTGAATCCGTTCACGGTCAGCTTCCCCGAACCGCCGACGGAGTAATACCAGCTGCGAAAGTAGGTATACCCGGTCGGCGATTGAAGGGAGATACCGAGTGTCGCTATCTGTGTTGCCGACGGTGGGAGCACCGTCGTGCCGGTTGTCGCTGTAGCCGCAACAGGGGGATTTGCAGTTCCGGAGAAACTGAGGACCGTGCCACCTGCCGGCGTGGCATTGGCCAGTGCCGTGAGAACGCCTGGCCAGTACACTTCGTGGGCGACGATGGGTTGGCTGATGGCCGCTAGCCCTAGGATTTCGGCACGTTCCTGTTGGACCTTGTTGTACTTGGGGATCTGGACCTGGATGCTCGTGACTTGTCTCTGCAAGGCTGCCACCTGATTCTCGGCGTTGTGCACTTTGAGGAAGCGCTGCACACCCAGACCGACCATTGCGAGGACGAGGACGATGCCGACGCCGATGACGGCGCGCTCCAGTTGCTTGCGCTTGCGCCCGAGTATCACCTCCGGAGGGAGAAGATCGAGCTCCTTGACGTCCTTCAGGCTCGGGAGCGCAAGGCCGACGACGACGGCGACCGCGGAGTCGAGCCGGCCTATCTCCTCAGGGGGCAGGTGTAGTCGCGAGCAGTCGAGGCGACCTAGAGCGCTCCCTTGCACAACAGGTAGCCGGAGCTGTTGTTGCAGTTGCAGCACGAAGCCGGAAAGACGAGACCCACCCCCCGTCACCACAACCCGGCGCACAGGGCTGCGACCGGTCAAAGTGGCGTAGTAGTCGATGGAGCTTCGCAGCTCGCCGATCAGCGACATGGACGCATCGCGAGCGGCACCTAGTGCAGCACGGCTGTAAGGGACAGATTCGTCCAGGTTCAGCTTTATCGCCTCGGCGTCGGCCACCGGCAGACCGAGTACGCCGGCGATCGCTGCGGTGACCATGTCGCCACCTTCTGCGATCGTCCGGACGAAGTGGGGAACGCCGTTCTCGTGAACGGCGACTTTTGTGAGCCCGGCACCGACCGCGACGATCGCTTCAGGGCCCTCGATCGCGGTCTCGGGGTCGAAAAGGGCCCGGATCATCGCGGAAGAGGTGGGTTCGACGCTGACCGGGTTCAGCCCGGCCGCGGTTACGATTTGGACGAGGGGATCGACGAGATCACGATGCGCGGCCGCGACAAGGACGCGCCGTATGGGCATCCCGTTGGGGCCGACAGTCTCCTCCAGGGCCCGTGCGGAGATGAGTGCCCTGTCGATCGAGAACGGGATGACATCGGGCGCCTGCAGCCGCACAGCGCCGTCTATCTCCGAATCAGGCACGAGCGGCATCTCGATCTCGCGCGTGATCGCGCGAAGCCCGGCAATCCCCAGGTGCACGTCTCCTGCCGAGAAGCCGCCCTCTTTGATGCAGCGCTCTACTGCAACGCGCACCGCGGGAACATCGAGGATCACGCCGTCGATAACCGCCCGTGGAGGGAGGGCGACCTGACCAAGGCGAAGGAGCTCAGGCTGTCCGCGTCCCACGGACACTTCGGCCATGCGGACTGCGCTGCTACTGACCTGGACACTCACGCGTCGCATGACCATCAACGTGCTCCTGACACCGAGAATGAAACTACAGTTCTGCGAACTTCCCGAAACATGCTAGCTGTTGGCATGTCGACGAACGGGGATACACGGGACCTGGCAGGACTGTCGAACGTGCCGGAAGACGACAGGGCGTGCATATGTCTTAGATATCGGCTGTCTGGGAGCACTTCTTGAGCCTGCTGAGCAGGGATGGCTTGTCAAGGGCGCCCCTCTGAACTCGGGCACCATTCACGACCGGGAGACTAGGCCCCAGGCTGCTGCAGCAGTTTGACGTAGTCGAACATCGGCAGGTACAGGCTTACGACGATACAGCCGATGCATGCGCCCATGAACACGATGATCAACGGCTCGAGGATCGAGGTCAGGCTGTCGACGGTCGCGCTCACCTCGTTGTCGTAGAAGGTAGCGACCTTTTCGAGCATGTCATCGAGCGCACCTGACTCCTCGCCGGTCTCGATCATTTGGGTCACCATGACCGGCATGACCGGGTACTGGGCGAGGACAGCCGACAAGGTCTTGCCCTCGCGGACACCCTCCTGGGCGCCGATGAGAGCGTCAGCCACGATCTGGTTGCCCGCGTTGGCGGCGACGATGTCGAGCGCTTCGATAACCGGCACGCCGGCTGATAGCAGCGACGAGAAAGTCGTGCAGAACCTGGCAAGCGCGACCTTGTGAGTAAGGGCACCGAACACGGGCGGCCGAAGCTTGAGCGCGTCCCACTTTCTCCTGCCGCTCGGCGTTGCTATCCACCGGCGCATCAGGATCACTATCGTGACGATGACCGCGATGACAACGAGCAGCCAGACACTGGCTACGACATTGGATATGGAGATGACGATCCGGGTCGGAAGGGGGAGGGTCCCGTTGAGGCTCGTGAACAAGCGTTTGAAGATCGGGACGATGAAGATCATCATCGCCGTGATGATCACGATGACAGCGCAGAACACGACAGTCGGGTACGCCATCGCCGAGCGGACCTTCTGACGGAGCTCGACTTGCTTCTCGAGGGTGTTCGAGAGCTTGAGGAGCACCAGGTCCAACTGGCCCCCGACCTCTCCCGCGCGGACCATCGCGATGTAGAGCGGCGGGAACACCTTCGGGAGCTTCTCGAGCGCGGTCGACAGGGACGAGCCCTGTTCGACATCCTGGCGCACCTGGAGCATCGCCTCGCGGAGCGGCTTGGACTCGATCTGGTCGGCGAGCACGCCGAGCGCACGAACGAGCGTGAGCCCGGCTGAGACCATCGTAGCCAGCTGGCGGCTCATGAGCGCGACGTCCTTGAGCGAGACGCGGTCGGTGATGCCGGGGATCTTGATCTCGCGGTTCAAGTTGAGCGAGACGGGCTTTATCTCGACGGGCGCATAGCCCATGTCCCTCAGGCGCGCCGCGACGAGGGGGATGCTGTCGGCCTCGAGCTGACCTTTGACCAGCCTGCCGTCGGCGTCGCGGACCTTGTAGTCGAAGGTCGTCGTTGGCATCGTTCAGTCCTCCAGAAGGGGGTCGATCGCTGTCATCGCTGTCCCAGGTAGTCGCGGAGCTCGCTCGGATCGTGGCAGCGGTCGAAGGCCATCGCCTCGGTTATCAATCCCGCCTGGACCGCCTTCGCGAGAGCCTGGTCCATGGTCTGCATTCCCACCGCCGCGCCCGTCTGGATGAGTGAGTAGATCTGGTGCGTCTTGCGGCTTCTGATGAGGTTTCGGATCGCGGGGTTACAGAGCATCACCTCAGCGACCGGCACGCGACCGTAGCCGGAGGCGCTCAATACCAGCTGCTGGGTTATGACCGCCTCCAGGGAGCCGGCGAGCTGGATGCGGATCTGGTCCTGCTGACTGCTCGGGAACACGTCGATGATGCGGTCGATCGTCTGAGGGGTGTCCTGGGTGTGCAATGTCGAGAACACGAGGTGACCGGTCTCCGCAGCGGTTAGCGCCGTGGCGATTGTCTCGGGGTCGCGCATCTCACCGATGAGGATAACGTCCGGGTCCTGGCGCAGTACGTGGCGGAGCGCCTCGGCGAACGACTTCGTATCGGAGCCGACTTCGCGCTGGTTGACGATCGACCGGTTGTGCGTGTGCAGGAACTCGATCGGGTCCTCGATGGTCACGATGTGAACCGGTTTCGTCAGGTTGATGATGTTGACCAGCGACGCAAGCGTCGTGGACTTGCCCGATCCAGTCGGTCCGGTCACCAGCACGAGGCCGCGGCGCAGCTCGGCCAACGAGGGGACGACCGGCGGCAGGCCGAGGGTGTCGAATCGCGGGATCTCGTGGGGTATCGCCCGCATGACGGTCCCGATCGATCCCCTCTGCTGGAAAAGGTTGACCCGGAATCGCCCGACGCCCATGATCGTGTGGGCTGTGTCAAGTTCCCGCTCCGCCTCGAAGCGCTCGCGCAGGTTCTGGGTCAGTACCCGGTAGACCATCTCACGGATCTGCTCGTTGTCGAGGCGTTGGAGCCCCTCGATGGGCCGCAGCGAACCGTCTATGCGGATGGCCGGCGGCAGCTGGTTAGCGAGGTGGAGGTCGGACGCGCCGTTGCGAACCGTGTAGGTGAGTAGTTCGTCGATGTCCAGGGTCCCGTCGGGGTTGAGCGTCGGCTTGAAGGGCTCGATGTCCGGCATGCCGCCCGAAGCCGCGGGCAGCGTCGTATGTCTGACGTCGACTCCGTAGTCCGCCTGCCAGTCGCTCGCGTCATACTGCGACTCCGGCGAACCATTCGAGGACACGTCGTTATAGAGCTGGGAGCCCGCCATTACGGGCTCTGGGACCTGCGCGGGCACGTTCATCACCGAGCCGGTCACTTGTGTCGCGCCCACTCCGGCGGTTGCGGGTGTCGAAGCGGCCGTCGCCACCTTCTCATCAGAGGACAATCTCGGGTAGACGGCATTCATGAGGTGTTCGATGGCTACAGGGTCGGCCAAGAGGCATCCGGAGACCTCTACACCCAGGAAGGCCGAGATCTCACGCTGTTGGGCGACGTCGATCGGCTCGGCGCACGCGAGCGTCAGGCGCTCACCTTCGAGCTTGTAGCCGATCGCGGTCATCTCGCGGGCGAACAGCTCAGGCACCAACCGGAAGGCCTCGCCCATGGGCCGTTTCTCGGAGATGTCCACTGACGGAACTCCGGAGATTCGAGCTAGCTCGGCGAGCGATACTGCAGCCTCCACGACCCCCCGGTCTGCGAGCACAGCTGCGACGGGTCGGCCAGTTACGGCGGCCTCTGTGAGCATGTCAGCGGCCGTGTCGCCGGAAATACGACCGGCGCCGACGAGTGTCTCGGCAAGCCGTTTGGACCATTCTGTTGGGGACCGGCGGTCGGCACTCATACGACCACCCTGATTATCTCTTCCAGGCTCGTTATGCCGAGCGCTGCTTTGCGCAGTCCGTCATGACGCAATGGAACCATCCCCTGTTCGAGGGCTAGGCGTTGGATGTCGTCGTTTGAGGCGTGGGCGATGATCGAACGCTCGATCTCCTCGTCGACGAGGAGGAGCTCCTGAAGAGCGATGCGGCCACGGTAACCGGTACGGCTGCAGGCTTGGCAGCCCACCGCTCTCCGGAATCGCACCTTCCCGTTAGGCGGTTCGTCCGCTTCGGTGAAACCGATCAGTTCGAGGTCCTCGACCGTCGGAGAGTAGTCCTCCAGGCAGTTCTCGCACAGCTGGCGAGTGAGGCGCTGGGCGAGGACGCAGTCAAGTGCGGAGCCTACGAGGAAGGGCTCCACACCCATCTCGACGAGGCGCATCGGCGTGCCGGCGGCGTCGTTGGTGTGGAGGCTCGAGAGCACGAGGTGGCCGGTCAGCGCGGCCTCGACGGCGATGACCGCTGTCTCGCGGTCGCGGATCTCGCCGACGAGCACGACGTCCGGGTCGGAGCGCAGGATTGAGCGCAGGGCGTTCGCGAAGTGGAGCCCTGCCTTGGGATTCACCTGAACCTGGCTGACACCGCGGAGCTGGTACTCGACCGGGTCTTCGACTGTGATGAGGTTGCGCTCGGGCGAGTTGAGCGCGTTCAAGGTCGCGTACAGGGTCGTGGACTTCCCCGATCCCGTGGGGCCCGTCACGAGAATGGTCCCGTACGGCTTCTTGTAAGCAACCTGGTACCGCTTCTCGACATTGGGCAGGAAGCCGAGCTCTGAGAGATTCAAGGAAGCGCTCGACTTGTCCAGCACTCGAAGAACGATCTTCTCGCCGTGCACCGTCGGGAGCGTCGCCACTCGGAGGTCGATCTCGCGCCGGCCCGCGGTGAGGGTTATCCGCCCGTCTTGAGGGATGCGATGCTCGGCGATGTCTAGGCTGGCCATGACTTTGAGGCGGGTTGTCACACCACCCTGGATGGCCTTTGGCGACCGGGTCACCTCGTGGAGCACGCCGTCGATGCGGAACCGGATACGGAGATCGTCGGCGCTCGGCTCGATGTGGACGTCCGAGGCGCGTTCTTGGAGGGCCTGGCGCAGGATCAGGTTGACGTACTTGACGATCGGAGCGTCCTCGACCACCGAGTGGAGATCGGTCAGCTCGGTGACCTTGGTCTCGTCACCGGCCGAGGTCTGCGACGCCGCGGTCTGGGCGGCGAGGGTCGTCTCCCGGTCGTGGCGGTACACCCGGGACAGGTACTCGGAGATCTGCCCCGGGCTGCAAACCACGATGTGCAGGTCATTGCCCAGCAGCGTGCGCAGGTCGTCGACGGCGAACACATCCGAGGGGTTCGCCATGCCGATCACGGGTGTTTCGCCGCGGTAGGCCAGTGCGAGCACCCGGTGGCGACGGGCAAGGGCCTCGGGTATCAGCTTGGTCGCCTCGGGGTCGAGCGGCTGATCGTTGAGGTCGACGAACTCCATGCCGGCCTCGGCGGCCGAGGCTCGGATGAGGTCCTCCTCGGAGACGAGGCCGAGCTCGCTCAGGATCTCGCCGAGCGATCTGCCCGTCGCGGCCCTCTCACGTAGCGCGGCCTCCATCTCCTCGCGCGTGACCTGCCCGGAGCTCACGAGCAACTCGGCGAGGTCGGGCGTCGCCGGTTTCGGTGTGTCCTCGCCTCCCTTGCCCGGGCTGCCGGCGGAACCGTTGACGAGCTTGGTCGCAGCCAGGAGCGCGTCCACGGCCTCGGTCTCCGCCTTGGCCGTTTCGACCCGAGACGGACGCGGCGTGGGTGGGACCTCCTTGAGCACCTCGAGCACGGGCTCGGCCTCCGGTGCTTCCGCGTCCTCGGCCGCGGCGTGCTCCGGCTCTGGAGCACCGGTCGGCTCCGGCTCCGCCTGGGGCTCGGCCGGCGCGTGCGGAGACGCAGGCTCGGCGACAACTGACAGTGAGGGGGACGGAGTTCGCATCGCAGTCTCGGACGCGGTGCGCGCCGACCTGGGGTGACTACTGCCAGGTGCCTCCGCCCGGGCGTACATGCGCTCGATGTAGGCGTCGATCTGGGACTCGCAGGCAACGACGGCGTGGATGTCCCTCCCGATGATCGTCCGGAGGTCGTCCATGGTCATGAGATTGTCCGGCCGCGCCACCGCCACGACGGGAGTGCCGTACTTCCATCCGATCGCGAGCGCATGTTGACGGCGAGAGGCCTGCTCGGGCAGCAACGACGTTGCTGCGGCATTGAGCGGGTAGCGGTCGAGGTCGACGTACTCGAGACCGACCTCTTTGGAGAGGGCACGCGCTTCTGAGACCTCCGCCTTGGAAGGTGACACTTGCCGTCGCGCGGCCGTCGGCGTGCTCTGCTCTGTTGTACTCATCCCCTAATAACATCGGGCGCGCGCCGAGGTTTCTTTATCCGTTCATTTCGTCGTCGGATGGGCATGCGCGTATCCCCCTCCCAGCGCGTCCCACGCGCGGGCGCGCTAAGCGGTTATCACCGCGCTCTACGCGGTCATACTAGCCTCGATGGGGTCGTGCCGCATCATCTCGGGACGAGCCCGGCAGGAGGTGCTTAGTGCAGGTGAAGGCCGTGCTCACGTCCGCAAGAGGGCTTGAGGGGCTGACCATCGAGCCCGCATGCAAGTGATCGATGAGGTGGTGGCGGGCGTATTCGGTCTGATCATCGGCTCGTTCATCGGCGTGGTCGTCGACCGGGTCCCCCGAAAGGAATCGATCGTTTCGCCCCCGTCCCATTGCGTCGCTTGCTCGGCACCGATTCGCGCTTACGACAACATCCCCGTCGTCTCCTATGTCGTGCTCCGGGGCCGCTGCCGCGCTTGCGGCGCCCGCATTCCGCCTCGTGACGCGCTGCTGGAGCTCGGGACGGGGATCCTGTTCGTGCTGCTTGCCTGGCGACTGAGCTCGGCATGGGAGCTGCCCGCGTATTGCGTGCTCGCGGCTTCGGCGCTCGCCATCTCGGCAATCGACATCGAACACATGCGGATCCCCTCGGCGCTCGTGTACGTCACCGCCGCGTTGGGGGCACCGTTGCTTGTGCTCGCCTCGGCGGGCATGCATCGCTGGTCCGCGCTCGCGAGCGCGGCCCTAGGCGGCGCGATCGCCTTTGTCGTCTTCGCCGCGCTCTTTTATGCCGTGCCCAAGGGCATCGGCTTCGGTGACGTTCGCCTCGCCGGCCTGTGCGGAGGGTTTCTCGGCTGGATGGGCTATCGCGAGGTTGTCGCCGGCTTCGTGATCAGCTTCCTAGTGGCGGGAGTGCCTGCCGCCTTGCTGCTGGCGTTTCGGAAGGTGCAGCGCCGCACGAAGATCCCCTTCGGCCCGTTTCTCGCCGCGGGCACCATCATCACCGTGCTGTTCGGGGCGCCGATAATCCACGCCTGGTCCAGCGTCTGACGTCTCAATCAGTTCCTTCCGGCGGCTGAACCTATCAGGCCCCGCTTCTGCAGCGCGACGCGCAGGTCGTGCGGGTTCGAGGCGGCCTGGGTCGCGGCACGGAGATCGATCGTGCCCTGCTCGAGGAGGGCGACGAGCGCCTGGTCGAAGGTCTGCATCCCGTAGTACTCGCCCTCGCGGATGATGGCGGTGATGTCGCCACCTTGACCGGGCTCGATGATGCACTGCTGGATCCGCCCGTTGATGATCATGACCTCGAGGGCGGGCACCCTGCCGGAGCCGTCGGCCGTGGGGATGAGCCGTTGGCAAAGCGTTCCCTTCAGAGCTCCGGCGAGGCTGAGGCGAGCCTGACGTTGCTGGGCGGACGGGAAGAAGTCCACGATCCGGTTGATGGTCTCGACGCAATCGATGGTGTGGAGCGTGGCGAACACGAGGTGCCCGGTCTCGGCAGCGCTCAAAGCGGTCTCGACGGTCTCGGTGTCGCGCATCTCGCCGACGAGGATCACGTCCGGGTCCTCGCGAAGCGCCGAGCGCAGGGCGACGAGGAAGCTGAAGGTGTCGAAGCCCACCTCCCGCTGGGACACCGCGGAGAGCTCGTCCTGGTGAAGGACCTCGATCGGGTCCTCGATGGTGACGATGTGGCACTCACGAGTCCGGTTGATGTGGTCGATCATGGCGGCCAGCGTGGTGGTCTTGCCGCACCCGGTCGGCCCGGTCACGAGGATGAGGCCGCGCTGCTCGTCGGCGAGTCGGCGGACGGCCTCGGGAAGGTTCAGCTCACCGAAGGACCGGGCGTGGGAACGGACCAGCCGGAAGACCATCCCTATCGTGCTGCGCTGGCGGTAGCCGTTGACCCGGAAGCGACCGAGGTTCGGGATCGAGTACGCGAAGTCGGCCTCGTTGGTCTTCTCGAAGTGCTCCCAGGTCCGCTCCTGCATGACTTCCTTGGCGATCTTCACCATGTCTTCCGGCTTGATGACCGGCACGTCGGTGACGCGCGTGAGCTCTCCGTTGATGCGCATCCGCGGTGGGGAACCCGCCTTCAAGTGGAGATCGGAACCATCCGCCGCAGATAGACGCCGTAACAATGAATCGAGATCAGACCGCTCCATACCTACAGCGTCGCGCATCTCACCCAAAGTGGCAATCAATGGCCGGGCAACCCCTCCGGCGGCGCGACCGGCGCGCTATCGTGCGATAGGGGTAATGACAGGGTTGTAGTTCGTCCACAGGCTGTGGATGGAGCCTGTGGACAGGGAGTGGGTAGGCAGTGGTGGAGGCGTCCGGGGGCACAGCGCACGGTGGCTCGTCGTTCGTCCACCTGCACACCCACACCGAGTACTCGATGCTCGACGGAGCCGCGCGCATCCCCGATCTGGTCTCCGCCGCCGTGGCCGACGGCCAGCCCGCACTGGCGATCACAGATCACGGCAACATGTACGGGGTCCTCGACTTCTACAAGGAGTGCCGCGAGCGGGGCATCACACCGATCATCGGCACCGAGGCATACATGGCGGCGCAGTCCCGTCTCGAGCGCCCGGTGCGGCGGGGCCGCATCGACGACACGGGCGGCGAGGGGGAGCGGGGCGAGAAGCTCTACTACCACCTGACCGTCCTGGCAGAGACGACACAGGGCTACCGGAACCTCATCAAGCTCTCTTCGGCCGCCTATCTCGAGGGCTACTACTACAAACCTCGCGTGGACTGGACGCTGTTGGAGCGCTATCACGACGGTCTCATCGTGACGACCGGGTGCCTGGGCGGCGTCGTGGCCCAGGCCCTCCTCGCCGATGACTTCGAGACAGCACTTCACCTGGCGGGCCGGCTCCGGGACATCTTCGGCAGGGAGAGCCTCTTCGTCGAGTTGCAGGATCATGGCCTCGACGCGCAGCGGAGGACGAATCCCGGCCTGATCCGCATCGCCCGAGCGCTCGACGCCCCCTTGATCGCAACGAACGACAGCCACTACTGCAGACGCGAGGACGCGGTGGCTCACGACGCGCTCTTGTGCGTGCAGACCGGTGCCACGATCCACGACCCGAAGCGTTTCAAGTTCGAGGGCGAGGAGCACTACCTGAAGAGCGCGGAGGAGATGCGACGGCTCTTCGCCGAGGTGCCGGGCGCGTGCGACAACACGCTGTGGATTGCCGAGAGGGCCAAGGTCGAGCTCGAGCTGGGCAAGCCGGCGCTCCCGCAATTCCCGATCCCGGAGGCGTTCCAACGCGACACCTACGAGCAGTCGGCGGCCGGCTACCTAGCCCATCTGACCTATGAGGGCGCCGCTGCCCGTTACGGGTCCGAGATCCCGCCGGAAGTGGCCGAGCGGCTCGACTTCGAGCTGCGCGTCATCTCCGAGATGGGGTTCTCGGCGTACTTCCTCGTCGTCTGGGACATCATCCGCTACGCGCGCGAAGCGGGGATCCGGGTCGGTCCGGGCAGAGGCTCGGCGGCCGGATGCTGCGTCGCCTACTGCCTGCGCATCGTCGATCTGGACCCGATCCGCTACGACCTGCTCTTCGAGCGATTCTTGAACCCGGGCCGGAAACAGATGCCCGACATAGACATGGACTTCGACGAGCGCCGGCGCGGCGAGATGATCCGGTACGTGGCCGAACGTTACGGCGCGGATCATGTCGCTCAGATAGTCACTTTCTCCACGATCAAGGCCCGGGCCGCGGTGCGCGACGGTGCCCGGGTCCTGGGCTTCCCCTATGCCCTCGGGGACAGGATCGCGAAGGCGATGCCCCCGCTAGTCATGGGTCGCGACACGCCGTTGCGGGCCTGTCTCGAGCGGGTCGAGGGTCACGAGGACGGCTACGTGGCCGCAGCCGAGCTCCGCGAGATGTACGAGCAGGATCCGGACGCGAAATTGGTGATCGACGTCGCCAAGGGCCTCGAGGGCCTCCGGCGCCAGGACGGCATCCACGCCGCGGCCGTAGTCATCACCCACGAGCCGCTGACCGAGTACCTACCCGTTCAGCGCAAGCCCGAGCCCGGCACCGATCCCGCTGACGCCCCGATCGTGACCCAGTACGAGATGCACGGCGTCGAGGACCTTGGCCTTTTGAAGATGGACTTTCTCGGGCTGCGCAACCTCTCGGTCATCGAGATGGCCCTCGATCTCATCGAGCAGACGACCGGATCACGTCCCGACATCGACTCGGTGCCGCTCGACGACGAGAAGACCTTCGAGATGCTGAGGCGAGGCGACTCCATCGGAGTGTTCCAGCTCGAGGGCGCCGCCATGCGCTCGACGTTGCGTTCGCTGGCACCGACGAGCTTCGATGACGTCGCGGCGCTCGTCGCCTTGTACCGGCCGGGCCCGATGGCGGCCAACATGCACCGTGACTACCCCGACCTCAAGAACGGTCGCAAGCCCGTCACCTATCTCCACCCGGACGTGGAGGCGATCCTCGGGGACACCTACGGCCTGATGCTCTACCAGGAATCGGTGATGCGCGTGGCGCAGCGCTTCTCGGGCTACTCCCTCGAGGAAGCCGACAACCTGCGAAAGGCCTGTGGCAAGAAGAACCGCGAGCTCATCGCAGCCGAGCGCAAGAAGTTCATCGCGGGCTGCGTGAAGGAGGGTTACGACGAGGCGCTCGGCAAGCAGTTGTTCGACATCATCGAGCCGTTCGCCGACTACGCCTTCAACAAGTCCCACTCCTACGGATACGGCCTCGTCGCCTATCAGACGGCGTGGTTGAAGGCGAACTATCCAGTCGAGTACCTGGCCGCGCTGCTGTCGTCGGTGAAGGGCGACAAGGACAAGACCGCCGTGTACCTGTCCGAGTGCCGCACGCTCGGGATCGAGGTGCGCGTCCCGGACGTGAACACGTCGTCCTCGAACTTCACCACGATCCGGCGCACGTCGCAGGGCCCGGGCTCGGCCGACCGCGATGTGATCGTCTTCGGCCTTTCCGCCGTCCGCAACGTCGGCGAGGCCATCGTCGAGCACATAGTCGCGGCGCGCGAACGCGGAGGCCCTTTCGTCGACTTCTACGACTTCTGCCGCCGTGTCGACTCGAGCGCGCTGAACAAGCGAGCAGTCGAGTCGCTCGTGAAGGCGGGGGCCTTCGACTCGCTCGGCCATCCGAGAAAGGGGCTCTGCCTCGCTTTCGAAGGGATCGTCGAGCGGGCACTGGTCCGCCGGCGCGAGCAGGAGCAGGGGATCGCGACTCTGTTCTCGCTTCTCGACGACCAAGGCGACGCCGCCGCCGGGGCCGCTTCGCCGGCGAGTCTCGACGGCACCTGGGTGGCCATCCCGGATCTCGAGTTCGACAAGGCCGAACGGCTCGCATTCGAGAAGGAGATGCTCGGCCTGTACGTGAGCGACCATCCCCTCATGGGCCTCGAGAAGGCCTTGCGCAACGTCACCGACGTCACGATCCGCGACCTTCTCGACTCGGCCGCTCCGGGGGGAGAAGCCGTGGGAGCCGGCACCGGCACCGGACCGGGAGGATGGAGCGAGAACGCCACCGTCACGACCGGAGGTGTCGTCACGGGCCTCGTACGGCGCTACACCCGGCGCGGCGAGCTGATGGCGACGTTCGCGCTCGAGGACCTCGAGGCGGCGATCGACGTGATGGTGTTCCCGAAGACGATGCTCGAGTACGGCGGCCTGCTCGAGCAGGACGCGATCGTCGCGGTGCGTGGCCGGCTCGACCTGCGCGAGGACCAGCCGAAGCTCATCTGCAGGGATCTGCGGCGGCTAGAGCTCACCTCGCCGGGCAGCGATCCCCCCGTCGAGGTCGTGCTGCCGCTCAACCGGCTGACCGATTCCCTCGTGCGCCAGATCCGCGACCTCGTCTCCGAGCATCCCGGTAACTGCGCCGTTCACCTGCGGGTCGGGGAGAAGGTGCTCCGGCTGCCGCCCCAGTTCAACGTCGACCCGAGGGGCGGTCTCGTCGGCGCTCTCAAGGAGCTACTGGGGACCTCTGCCGTCGCGCGGTGAGTGGTCGGTACAACACCACCTGGCAGGTCGTCGCTCCAATCCCGTACACTGTTGATGGTCCGAGCCGGGACGTGAACGCACAGCCGGGCACGTTCGGGGTTCGGCGTCGCCACGAGCGGCCAGTAGCTGTAAGGCGCGGTCCGAAGCCGTGTCCCAGTGTGGTCCGGGCGGCAGGGTGAGAGCGACGCACGGGAGCATGAAACTGTCATGGCCATCGAGATCGAGGTCGCCACGAAAGACTGCACGGCGCTCACTGACGCGGAGCTTGCCGAGATGGCGGACCTCTCAGCGACGGAGGCGGGCGGCTGGGAGGTGGGTTTCCTCTCCAAGCAGCGCGAGGACTGGGTGCTCGTCACCCAGGTCCGCGAGCAGTCGAAGCTCCAGGGTTACGCGCTCGCCACGCTCGAGCGGATAGGGGGCACGCCGAGCCTGTTGGTAGGAGTTGCGGCGTTCACCAGGAGCCCCAGCGGGGCAGCGGCTCTCGACGCAGCGATGCACGACTTGTATCGCCGCGCAGTTCTCGCCTTTCCCGATGAAGACGTCCTGGTCGGGACCAGGATTGCTCGAGCTTCCGGGTTCCGCGCGTTCGAGGGGCTCGAAGACGTCGTCCCACGCCCCGACCACCGGGCGACAGGTGAGGAGCGCGCTTGGGGTCGCCGACTCGCCAAGCGTTTCGGCGCCGACGGCCAGCTTGACGACAGGACTTTCGTGATCAAGGGCGAGGGAGACGCCGCCGGGCTTCTCGATTACGACCCGCTGGAGCCACTGGACGGGGGCGAGGCTCTCTCGGCCCTGTTCGCGACGGTGGACGGCCAGCGTCGTGACAGCCTCGTGGCCTTCGGCTGGGCGATGGCCGAGGCTCTTGCCGCGAGCGCGCTCCCGGTCTGAGCCGCACACCTCCTTCGCTCGCCTCAGCGCCTGCCCTGGTCGCGTGGCGCGTCGGCGCGTGTTCCCGGAGCGTCGCGCTCGGACGCGCAGCGTCGTTCGGACGTGAGGGGCCTTCTCGTCCTCGGTGCTGCGTCAGGGCCGCGGCAGCACACCTAGCACGAGCTTGGGCGCCTGTCCCCGGTGCGGTGCACCGAGGGCGACGACCAGATACCTGGGGGCCCCGCCGATTGCCTTCTCGACGGCTTCGTTCGTCAGTGTGCCGCCCTGGTATCGATCCTTGGCGTCGATGAGGCGTTCGTCGACCACCGCCAGACGATGCCTGCGGCCTCCCAGGCTGAACTGGCACCACGTGCCCGAGATGTCGGCGGTGAATGCGGGTGGTCTGTCGGGGGCGACGACCACGACAGACGGGCGCGATCCGTCGAGGTCCACATAGGAGATCGAGGGTCCCAGCGATCCGAGCAGAGGGCGCTTGGGGTCAGTGGGGAGCAGCCCGTGCAGGATCCGGCGAGCGGCCCGGCGCCTCGGGGTTCCGACGCGCTCGGGTGCCTGCAGGACCATCACGGCTTCCGGTCGCGCCGGGTCGGGAGGTTCGTCGTCATCCGCGAGCTCGATCTCGACGACGTCAAGCTCCGGGCCCGAGTGGGGTCCCCCCCGGTCTGGGTGGGGAGACGCTCCGGCGATCAGGCTCGAGTCCGTGGCCACTACCGGCCAACCCGAGGCGCGGCTGCGCATCAGGGCGCCGGTGGCGACGTCGACGAGCACCCATTCCGGGCCGCGTGCGAGCAGGAGGCATCGGAGCACGTCGCCCGGCCGGTTCGCCCGGGCGGCGCCCGGTCGCCTGTGCCGACGCGCGGGGAGCCTCACGGCGTGCCGTCTCACGGGGACGCGACCAAGCTGTCGAGGGCTTTGAGCAGGGCATCGGCGTCACGGATCGGAGCGAGGCATGCCCCGTGGCGGCACAGGTACGCGAAGCCCTCCTCGCGGTCTGCAAGCAGCGGGCTCTCAAAGGCCACGACCTTGCCGTCTCCGGCGAGCTCCTCGGTCGTCTTTGGGGTCCAGGCGACCACAGCACCAGGCACAAATCGCCTCCGAGCCGCCTGAACAAGGTCCGCCCGGTCACCGGTGACCGCGATCTCGACAGGTCCGTGCTCGACGAGTGACGCGGCGAGGAGGAGTTCTGCGAACGCCGAAGGGGCGGCTGCGAGGCCGGCCCCGACAGAGGCGACGATCCGCCCGGCTGCAGCGGAGAGCGCGTCGTCGCCGGTGAGGGCGCCGAGGCGCGCGAGGGCTATGGCTGCGACCGAGCCCGCGGAAGGCGTCACGCCGTCTTGGACCTCACGAGGTCGCACGACGAGCGGTGCCGCGTCGCTCCCTGTCGTATGGAGGCCACCGTGCTCGTCGTCGGTGAAGAGCTCGAGCAGCCGGCTCGCCATCGTCGTGGCCTCCATCGTCCAGCGGGGGTCGCCCGTCAGCTCACCGAGGCGGGTGCAGCAGTCGACCAGCCACGCGTAGTCCGCCGCGTAGCCGAGCAACCCAGCGCGCCCTCGGCACCAGGAGCGCAGCACCCGCCCGTCCGGGCGGCGTAGATGCTCGAGGAGGAACGTCGCGATCTCCACCGCTGCTCTCGACCAGTCGTCCCTGCCGGTGGCGGCGGCCGCCTCTGCCAGCGTGGAGCACATCATCGCGTTCCACTCGGTGATGATCTTGTCGTCGAGTCCGGGCCGGACGCGACCGGTCCGCGCGGCGAGGAGCATCGACCGGGCGGTCTCGATGCGCGGTGGGCGCGCCAGATCGCCCCGGCGGGAACGGTGCAGGACCGTTCGGCCCTCGAAGTTGCCCGCAGCCGTCACGCCGTACCATGCGGCCGCCTCCGCGCCCAGGTCCGGCCCGAGCACCGAGGTCAGCTCTCCGGCCGACCACACGTAGTAGCGGCCCTCCTCGCCTTCTGAGTCCGCGTCCTCCGCCGCGTACAGCCCTCCGCCCGGTTCGCGGAGCTCCCCGAGCACGTAAGAGATGGTCTCGGTGAGCACCTGCAGCCAACGGTCGTCGCCGTCCAGTTGCCAGGCGTGCAGGTAGACCCGAGCAAGGAGCGCCTGGTCGTACAGCATCTTCTCGAAGTGTGGCACGTCCCAACGCGCGTCGACCGAGTACCGGGCGAAGCCGCCGCCGAGATGGTCGTAGATCCCGCCGGAAGCCATGGCCTCGAGTGTTCGCTCGACGATGCCGAGCGAATCGCCTGCAGGATTGCGGAGGTGATCTCGCAGGAGCAGGTCCAAGAGCAGCGGCTGGGGGAACTTCGGGGCGGAGCCGAACCCTCCGTTCACGGGGTCGAATATCGACGAGAGCCGTTCGGTCGCCTCGACGCACAGCTCCTCCGCGGGCCTCGGGGCCCGCCCGCGGGCGGTCGGCGGCGGCTCGAGGCGCCTCGCGACCGCTTCCGCCAGAACGCGTGCCTGATCGACGACCTCGTGACGGCGCGAACCCCAGGCCTCGACGACGGCGTCCAGCACCTGGTGGAACGACGGCAGCCCGTGACGGGCGCGATCCGGGAAATAAGTGCCGGCAAGAAACGGGAGCCCGTCCGGCGTAGCGAAGACGCTCATCGGCCAACCGCCGCGTCCGGTAGCGGCCTGCACTGCCTCCATGTAGACGGCGTCGACGTCGGGCCGCTCCTCGCGGTCGACCTTCACGCTCACGAAGTGCCGGTTCATCACCTCTGCGATCGCCGGGTCCGCGAAGGACTCGTGGCCCATGACGTGGCACCAGTGGCACGAGGAATAGCCGATCGAGAGGAAAAGTGGCCGGTCCAGCTCCCTCGCGCTCGCTAGCGCCTCGTCGCCCCAGGGGTACCAGTCGACGGGATCACCGGCGTGTTGGCGCAAGTAAGGGCTCGTCTCGTTGCCGAGCCGGTTCACTTCTGGCCACCGCTCGGCAAGCACCGGGACGCTTTCACGCTCCGGAATCTATGGTCTGGGACTGTGGAGCTCGGTCTCGCGGGCAAACTGGCACTCGTCAGGGGTGTGCCGCCTGCGATCCGGCCCGGGATTGGGGACCGATCCGCCGAGGTCGGCTCCGGCGGATCCCGGCCTTGACCTCCCTTTCCGACCCGGTCCGCCTCGGCCGCCGGGAGGCCCGGACCCGGATCGTGTTCGGCCCGCACGAGACCAACCTTGCAAAGCGCCGAGCGCTCTCGGAACGTCACGTCGCGTACTACCGGGCGCGCGCGTCGGGCGGTGCGGGCGTGATCGTCGTCGAGGAGGCGTCGGTCGACGATTCGGACTGGCCTTACGAACGGGCACCACTCGCATCACAGGCGGCCGAGGGCTGGTCGGCCATCTCGTTGGCCTGCCATGAGGAGGGCGCCCTGGTGGTCGCCGCGCTCGGCCACGCGGGGGGACAGGGTTCGAGCGCTTATCACCAGCGTGTCCTGCTCGGGCCCTCCCCGGTGCCCGACGCGGAGACCCGCGAGGTCCCCAAGACCATGGAGGCCGAGGAGATCGAGGCCCTCATCGCCGCTTTCGGCGTGGCGGCCGCTGCGGCGGTCGAGGCGGGCTGCGACGGTGTGGAGCTGAACGCCGGCCAGCACAGCCTGCTCCGCCAGTTCTGTTCGCGACTCACCAACTTCCGCGACGACGAGTTCGGAGAGGACCGCTCCGAGCTCCTGCGCCGGGTTGTATGTGTCACGCGCGACGCCGTCGACCGAACTTGCGCTGCCGGCGTCGTCGGTCTCCGGCTGTCGGTCGACGAGCTTGCCGCATGGGCGGGGATCGTGCCTGAGACCGCGGCGTGCCTCGTGGCAGCCGCGGCGGGATCGGGGCTCGACTATCTCTGCGCCGTGCGCGGCTCCGCGTTCCGGACCGCCGCCACGCGGCCCGACTCCCATGTCGAGCCGGGTTTCAACCGCCGTTCGTCGGCGATCGTGCGCAGCGCCCTGCCGAGCGGGGTCGCTCTCGTGGCGCAGGGTTCGGTCGTCGACGTCGGCTTCGCCGAGGAGCTCGTCGCCAGCGGCGAGGCCGACCTCGTCGAGATGACCCGCGCCCAGATCGCGGATCCTGCGCTCGGTGCCAAGGTCGCGGCCGGAGCGGCCGACCGTGTGCGTCCTTGCGTCCTGTGCAACCAGGCATGTCGTGTGCGCGACGTACGCAACCCCGTCGTCACCTGCATCGGTGAGCCTCGGTCGGGCCACGAGACGACCGACCCTCTCGTCGACCCACCTACCGCGTCTCGTGCCGTGGGGACGCCGACAGGCCAGAAGTCCCACGTTCTGATCGCCGGCGGCGGCCCGGCGGGCCTGGAATGCGCCCGCGTCTGCGCCGCGGCGGGCCATGAGGTGACGCTCGTCGAGCGGGATGACACCCTGGGCGGGATGGTGCGGGTCGCAGCGCGTGCACCCGGGAGGGAGCGACTCGCTGGGTTGGTCGACTGGCTGGAGTCCGAGTGCCGGCGCTCGGGTGTCCGGATCGTGACGGGCCACGAGGTGACCCTCGAAGAGGTCGACGGCCACGAGGGCCCTGTCGTGCACTGCACCGGCTCGCGCCCCGGCCGTCGGAGCTTCGAGGTGGCGGCCGGGGCGGCCGTCGCGACCGCAGCAGAGGTCCTATCGGCCGAGCGGCAGGTCGCCGAGCCACCTCCGAGTCCTGTCGTCGTCTGGGACCCGATCGGCGGCCCGATCGGCGTCGGGGTCGCCGAGCTGTTGGCGACCCACGGTGCCGAGGTGAGTCTCGTCACCCCTGACCACGTGATCGGTGCGCGCTTGGCGCGAGGCGGCGACATCGGGCCGGCGAACCTGCGCCTGCGCCAACGCGGTGTCGCGCTCTTGCGTCGCAGCACGGTAGTGAGGGTCGACCCGAAGGGCGTGACGGTAGAGGATCGCTTCAGCGGCGGGCGCCGTGTGATCGAAGCAGCTCTGTGCGTCGACGCGGGCTTCCTGCTGCCGCAGGACAGCCTCTGGCGCGCGTCGGGCGGCTGTCACCCTCGCGCCGGCGACGCGGTGGCCCCGCGGACGATCCACGAGGCGGTCCTCGAGGGCCGCCGGGTCGCCGTTGCTCTCGGGTTCGAGGTCGCCCGCCATGGCGAGAAGGCGTCCCGATGACGACGAGCCGGCGGTACCCGTTGCTGTTCTCCCCGCTCGGCGTCGGGCCGATCACGCTCGAGAACCGCATCGTTTTCGCCGCGCACCGGACCAACTACGCCGAGGACGGCCTCCCGACCGCGCAGCACAGCGCCTACTACGGGGCCCGGGCGGAGGGCGGGGCAGGCCTCGTGATCACCGAGGAGCAATCGGTCCACCCTACCGACTGGCCCCACGAGAAGGTCGTCTGTGGTTTCAACCCCCGGGTGATCCCTGCCTACCGTCAGATCACCGACAGCGTGCACCGCCACGGAACGCCGATATTCGCCCAGATCAACCACAACGGCGCCCAGGGCACCGGGGCGTACTCGCGTGTCGCGCTCTGGGCGGCATCCCCGGTCGCCGACCCGTTGTCCCGCGAGGTGCCCAAGGCGATCGAGGAGCACGAGATAGCCGAGGTGATCGCCGCTTACGCGACCGTGGCGGCACACTGTGCCGAAGGAGGTTTCGACGGCGTCGAGCTGCAGTGCTCGGACTCCTCGATCCTGCGCGGTTTTCTCTCGCCGGCCACGAACCTGCGCACGGACGGTTACGGCGGCTCGCTGGAGCGTCGCGCCCGGCTTCTCCTGGAGATCTTGGCCGAGGTGCGCGGAGCGGTCGGGAGCGGGCTCGCCGTCGGTGTGCGGCTGTGCGGCGACGAGCGCGTCGACCGGGGGATGACGCTCGCCGACGCCGTCGCAGTCGCGCGCATGGTAGAGGAGCAGGGCTGCGCCGACTATCTCAACGCCTCGAGCAGCGCTATGACGGTTGCACCTCAGGTGTCCGGGGACAAGAAGCCCGTTCCGGCGAGGTACTCGAGCCTCATCGCGGCGGCGTTTCGCGAAGCGGTCTCGCTCCCGGTCGTCGGCACCGGGCGTTACCGGGACCCGTACCAGGCCGAGCGCGCGCTACGGGCGGGCTATTGCGACCTCGTCGGGATCGTGCGAGCCCAGATCGCCGACCCGCAGTTCGCCCACAAGGCGCTTTCGCGTCGCACGGAGTCGATCGTGCTCTGTTCCTCGTGCACACAAGAGTGTGTCGGGCGCGTCCGGCGAAACTGCTCCCTGCGATGCACCGAGAACCCACGGGCCGGGCTGGAGGCCGAGGCCGGGCCCCGAGCGGTGGCGGCTCCCGGATCACGCCGGAGGGTCGTCGTCGTGGGCGCCGGCCCCGGAGGCCTTCAGGCGGCGATCGCGGCTGCTTCGGCCGGCCACGAGGTGATCGTCCTGGAGCGGGCCCCAGAGCCCGGCGGCCAGCTCCGCCTCGCCGCCACCGCACCGGGGCGTGGCGAGCTTCGCGACCTCGTACGCAGCCAGGTGGCCCAGTGCCGCCAGCTCGGTGTGAAGATCCGCCTTTCGGCCGAGGCCACGCAGGTCAGCGTCCGCGGCGAGCGCCCCGACGTCGTGGTTGTCGCAACCGGCTCGCGGCCCAGGCGACCGCGGTGGGCCTGCGACCCACCGGCGGGCTCGCCGAGGATCGCCGACGTCATCGAGGTTCTCGACGGCTCGGCGCGGCCCTCAGGCACGGTGCTCGTCGTCGACGAGCTCGGTTTCCACCAGGCGACGAGCGTCGCGGAGCTGCTGGCAGCCCAGGGGTGCACCGTCGAGATCGCCACGCCGGCCATGGTCGTCGGCGATGATCTCGACCTCACCGGGGATCTCGACGCTTTCAACAGGCGCGCGTCGGCACGAAAGATCGCCCAGTCGACCGAACGGGTGGTCATGGCACTCGAACCCGGCGGCGTCCAGCTGCTGGACCACCCGACCGGGACCGTCGAGCGGCGAGTCGTCGACTGGGTGGTCCTGGCGGTCGCACCTGTGTCCGAGGACCGTCTCTACCGGCAGCTGCGCGCGGAGGCGCCCTGGCTCGAGGTGAGACGGGTCGGCGACTGTGTTGCGCCCCGCCGTGCTCCCGCCGCGGTCATCGAGGGCGAGCGGGTCGGGTCGAGCATCTGATCGTTCCCGTTGCCGCCGTAGCGGGACGGCGAAGGGCGTGGGCCGAGGCTCTCAGCTCACGCTTGCGCGAGGGCCGTCGAGCTGCGTCAGCTCTCCCCTCTGGATCTTGCCGATGGCCGAGCGCGGCAGGCGCGCCACGACGATGAGCTCGCGCGGAGCCGCGAAGGGGGCCACGTGCTGGGTCACGAGCTCGCGCAGCTCAGCGAGGATCGTCGCCGGCTCGGCGCTTTGACCCGTCGCCGAGGGCACGACGTAGGCGACGAGCCTGGCGCCCCATCGCGGGTCCGGGCGCCCGCCGACCGCGACGTCGCTCACCGCTGCGTGGCCGCGGAGCACGGCTTCAACCTGCGCCGGCCAGATGTTCTCCCCGCCCGAGATCACCAGGTCGTCCAGTCGGCCACGTATCGAGAGCCGGCCGTCCTCGTTGACCTCGCCGGCGTCGCCGGTAGCGAACCAGCCGTCGGCGGTCTTGGGGTCGGTCCCGTCGCGGTAGCAGCGCAGCAGCATCGGGCAGCGGAGGAAGACCTCGCCGGCGCGGAGGCTCACCTCGACGCCTTCCAAGCCGACGCCGTCGTAGACCACGCCCGAGCCGGTCTCGGTCATCCCGTAGGTGGAGACGACGTTCCCGGGCCGCCGGGCAGGTGGTTGCTGGCCGCCTATGACGATCGTGCGGAACAGCGCCGCCCCTTCGGGCCCGAGACCGGCGAGGGCGGCGGGCACGAGCGAGACGAGCGTCGCGCCGCGCTCTCTTGCCGCCTCCTTGGCGTCCTCGACAACGAATCGAGGCTGGATCTCCACGGGCGTCCCGGTCACCATCGCCCTCGTCACGACCGACAGTCCGCCGACGTGCGAGAGCGGCAGGCACGCGAGCCAGCGGTCCCGCGACGGGTCGACGCCGAGCCGGGCGCTCGTCGCCCGGGCCGACGCCCCGACGGCACCGTGGGTGAGCACGACACCTTTCGACTCCCCGGTTGTCCCGCTCGTAGCGACGACCAGGGCGTCACCGTCCTCGACCGGTTGGCCGCCGGGGAGCGAGGCCGGATGGCCCGAGGCGTCGACGATCACCGAGGGTCCAAGGGCCTCGATGATCCGCGCGATCGCGGGCTCTCGAAGGCGCACGTCGAGCGGCAGCACAGCGTCGCCCTCGTCCCAACAGCGGCGCAGTGCCTCCGCGAAGGGCGGGCCGCCGGGAATCGCGAGGGCCACGAGGCGGCGCACGCCCCAAGCGTACGGGGACGGCGAGCTGACCGGCATTAACCTGCAGCCGATGGCGGCCACCGACTGGACCAGGCACGGCGACTTCGAGGACATCGCCTACGAGACGGCAGAGGGGATCGCGAAGATCACCATCTGCCGGCCCGAGGTTCGCAACGCCTTCCGCCCTCAGACGCTCTTCGAGCTCTCGAGGGCCTTCGACGCCGCGCGCGACGATCACCAAGTCGGTGTCGTCATCCTGACCGGCGAAGGCCCGGACGCGTTCTGTTCCGGGGGCGACCAGCGGGTGCGGGGGGACGACGGCTATCTCGGCGAGGACGAGTTGTCAAGGCGCGGCATCGGCCGCCTGAACGTCCTCGACCTGCAGATACAGATCCGCCGGCTTCCCAAGCCCGTCATCGCCATGGTCGCCGGCTACGCGATCGGTGGGGGCCACGTGCTCCATCTGGTCTGCGATCTGACGCTTGCCGCCGACAACGCGCGCTTCGGCCAGACAGGACCGAGGGTCGGCAGCTTCGACGGCGGCTACGGCGCAGGGCTGCTCGCGAGGACGATCGGGCTCAAGAGAGCCAAGGAGATCTGGTTCCTCTGCCGCCAGTACGACGCCGCCCAGGCGCTCGACTGGGGGCTCGTCAACGCGGTCGTGCCTCTCGATCGCCTCGAGGCCGAGACCCTGGAATGGTGCCGCGAGATACTCGCGTTGTCGCCGATGGCGCTTCGGATGTTGAAGGCCGGCTTCAATGCGGCCGACGACGGGCTCGCCGGCATCCAGCAGCTTGCAGGAGACGCGACGATGCTGTTCTACATGTGCGAGGAGGGCCAGGAGGGCCGCAACGCCTATGTCGAGAAACGCCGCCCCGACTTCACGCGGTTCCCACGGCGCCCCTGAGCGCGGCCGCGCCCCGAACGTGACCTCTGTCCGCGACTGGGTCGCCGGTGCCCGGCCGCGGACCCTGCCGGCCGCCGTGGTGCCCGTGGTCGTCGGGACCGCGGTCGGGGGCGCCGACGGCTCGGTGATCTGGTGGCGGTCGCTCCTGGCGCTCGTGGTCGCTCTCGGGATCCAGATCGGCACGAACTACGCGAACGACTACGCGGACGGCGTCCGCGGCACCGACGCCGAGCGGCTCGGACCCGTGAGGCTCGTGGCCGCCGGCATCGCCACTCCGGCGGAAGTCAAGGTTGCGTCCTTCTGCGCCTTCGGCGTCGCGGGCGTGGCCGGCCTCGTGCTCGCCCTCGCGACGACACCCTGGCTCCTGGTCGTGGGTGCCGCGTGTTTCGCGTCCGGCTGGTTCTATTCCGCCGGTCCCCGGCCATACGGGTACGCGGGCTATGGCGAGGTCTTCGTCTTCGTGTTCTTCGGCCTCGTCGCGGTGATCGGCACGGCCTATTTGAGCCTCGGGCGGATCACCGCGCTGGCGGTGCTAGCCGCGATCCCCGTAGGCCTCCTGGCCACGGCACTGCTGGTCGTCAACAACCTCCGCGACATCGACACGGACCGCCGGGCCGGAAAGAACACCCTGGCGGTACGCACGGGCGCTTCGGTGACGCGCTGGTTCTACACGGCGTTGGTGATCGGTGCCTTCGTGCTCGTGGTCGTCGTCGCGCTGTGGCGCCCGCTGGCTCTGATCACCTTGCTCGCCGTGGTGCCCGCCTTGGCACCTGTCCGTCGCGTGCTGGGCGGTGCCGAGGGTCGCGACCTCATCACGGCACTGGCCGCGACCGGGATGCTTCAGCTGGTGTTCGGGGCCCTTCTGGCCTTGGGGATAGGGCTTTGACCCACGTCGGCGAGGCTCGCGTGCGCGCCGGGGTCGAGGAACGCCCTCACGATCTCGACGAAGGCGTCGGGGCGCTCGAAGCAGACGGCGTGGCCCGCCCCCGCCACGATGGCGAGCTGTGCATTCGGGCCGATCGCGTCCGCCGTAGCCTCCGCCAGCGTCCTGAACTTCTCGTCCAGCTCGCCCGCCACGACCAGGACAGGCATCTCGAGCTCCCTGAGGCGTCCCCAGAGCGGTGCCTGGGTGCCGGTCCCCGCGCTCCTGAGCGAGGCGGCCAGGCCGGCTGCGGTGTTGGCGAGTCGCGAAGGCCGGTCGGCCTCGTCGTCGCTCAGGTGGGCGAAGAGCGGTCCGGCGAGCCACGCCTCGACGAAGTCAGCCACGGTCGCGTCGCCGCCTCGTTCCAGCTCGGCCGCGCGCCTGTCGTCCTCGGCCCGGCGCAGGCGTCGAGCCGGCCCCTCTCTGATGCCCGGGTGCGCCCCGACGACGACGAGGCGTTGTACGAGGCCCGGCGACTGGAGTGCCAGATGCAGGCAGCACCGGCCGCCGAGCGAGTAGCCGACGTAACCTGCCTTGCCGCACGCCTCACCGAGCGCCCTGGCCGTCTCGGGGAGTCCCGGGCCCGGGCCGGGGAGCGGAGAGCGGCCGTGCCCCGGAAGGTCGGGCATCACGACCTCGAATTCACTCTCGAGCTCCTGAGCGACGCGCGCCCAGGAGCTGCCTGTCTGAGTGAACCCGTGGACGAGCGCGACCCTCGGTCCACGGCCCTGCCTCGTCGCGTGCAGCTCGAGCTGCCGTTGCCCGGGCGGCCCTGGCTTGTCGAAGGACATCGCCGGTGACGGTAGCGGCTAGCTTCTCGGCCACGCTCGTCGACGAGTGGGTGCGCGCGGGGCTGACCGACGCCGTCGTGGCTCCCGGCTCGCGTTCTACCCCGCTCGTGGTCGCCCTCGCGCGCGAGAGCCGGATCGCGCTCCACGTACGGCTGGACGAGCGCTCGGCTGCATTCTTCGCCCTCGGGATAGGGCTGGCGAGCGGCCGGCCGGCGGTGCTCGTCACGACGAGCGGGACTGCAGCGGTCGGTGTGCACGCCGCTGTGGTGGAGGCCCACCTGTCCCGGGTGCCGCTCATCGTCTGCACCGCGGACCGGCCCCCGGAGCTGCATCACGTCGGCGCGCCCCAGACCATCGAGCAGGTCGGGCTGTTCACCGGGGCGTTGCGGTGGGCGGTGGACCCCGGCGTGCCCGACGAGGAAGCCCGGTCGAGCTGGCGCTCGCTCGCCAGCCGCCTCGTGGCGGAGGCGACCGCCGGCCCCATGGGTCCTGGCCCGGTGCACGCCAACCTCTCGTTCCGGGATCCCCTGCTCGCCAACCCCGGTGAGCTGCCCCCGGGCAGGCGAAACGGCCGGCCCTGGCACATGGTCTACCCCGTCCGGAGGGTTCTCGACCCGGGCGCCCTCGACGCGTTCGCCGCTCTCGCGCGTCCGGCGTCGAGGGGCCTGATCGTCGCGGGAGCGGGCGCCGGGCGCCCGGAGACCGTCCGCCGCTTGGCGGTCACCTTGGGATGGCCCGTTCTCGCCGACCCGCGTTCGGGCGCCCGGACGGCGGGCGAGCCGGGCGCGCCGACGATCGCGGCTGCCGATGCACTGCTTCGCGTCGAGAGCTTCGCCGCCGCGCACGTGCCCGAGATCGTGATCCGCCTCGGCCAGCCGTGGGCGTCGAAAGTTGTGGCCGACTGGCTGACGTCATGCACCGAGGCCGGCGCGGTCCAGGTGCTGATCGATCCTTTCTGGGCCTGGCAGGACCCCCGCCGCAGGGCCGATGTCGTGCTCCCGGCCGACCCGGACCACGTGATGGAGGCCCTGATGCTGCGTGTGCCCGAAGGCGGCATGCCCGGTCGCTCGGCCTGGGCGGCGCCTCCGACCTGGTCGGACGGATGGGCGGAGGCCGAGGCGGCCGCGCAACATGCGATCGAGGCTGCACTCGGCCGCCGCGCCGAAGTCACCGAGCCCGGTCTGGCGAGGGCGCTTTATGCATGGGCGCCGCCTTCCTCGACGGTTGTCGCGTCGTCTTCGATGCCGGTGCGCGATCTCGAGTGGTTCGCGGCCCCCCGTTCGGACCCGCCGCGCGTGCTCGCGAACCGGGGCGCCAACGGGATCGACGGTGTGACGTCCACGACGCTCGGCGTCACCGCCGCGGCCGGCGGCACAGGCGGTCCCGTCGTGGGGCTGATCGGCGATCTCGCCTTCCTGCACGACTCGACGGCACTAGTCCGCGGCAGGCGGGAGCCCGCCCTTCCCGCCGTGCTGGTTGTCGTCGACAACGGCGGCGGCGGCATCTTCTCGTTCCTGCCACAGGCCTCGGGGCTCGACGAGGCGTACTTCGAGCGGCTCTTCGGCACGCCGCAGAGGATCGACGTGGCCGACCTAGCCAGGGCCGCGGGATGCGACACGATCGAGGTGACTTCCCAACAGGAGGTCACCGAGCAACTCGATGCCGCGCTCTACAACGCGGCGCGACACGGACCGGCGGTCGTCGTCGTGCGCAGCGACCGCCGTACGAACGTGGCGCTCCACACCGAGCTGGAGGCCGAGGTCGCGCTCGCCCTCGCATGAGGGCCGGGGCGTTCGCCCCGCCGCCGGCAGCGTGGCACGCTTTGGGAATGTTCAAGGTCTCGGACGACCTCGCGTTTCGCGGCCTCGTCCACCAGGTGAGCGACGACGCGCTCTGGACGTTGCTCGACACCGGGGCGACGACGGCCTACTGCGGGTTCGACCCCACTTCTGACAGTCTTCATGTCGGCAATCTTCTGGGGATCATCACCCTGCGCCGTCTCCAGCTGGCCGGGCATCGCCCCATCCTGCTCGCCGGCGGCGGCACCGGGATGATCGGCGACCCGGGCGGCAAGTCCGACGAGCGGGCGCTTTTGTCGAAAGAGCAACTCGCCGCCAACCTCGAGGCGATCCGGGACCAGCTCGCGAGCCTGCTCGACATGTCGCCCGCGGCGGGACGAGCCCAGGGCCTCTTGCTCGACAACTCCGACTGGCTGTGCGCTTACGGGTTCGTCGATTTCCTCCGCGACGTCGGCAAGCACTTCACCGTGAACCAGATGGTCGCCAAGGAGTCGGTGAGGTCCCGGCTCGAGCGTCCCGACCAGGGCATCTCCTACACCGAATTCAGCTACATGCTGCTTCAGGCCTACGACTACCTCCACCTGCACGATGCCTACGGCTGTTGTCTCCAGATCGGCGGCAGTGACCAGTGGGGCAACATCACGATGGGCCTCGAGCTGATCCGCAAGGTCCGGGGATCCGAGGCTTTCGCTCTCACGTTCCCGCTCCTGTTGCGCCCGGACGGGACCAAGTACGGCAAGACCGAGTCCGGGGCGGTGTGGCTCGACCCTGCGAAGTCCTCGCCCTACGAAATGTTCCAATTCTTCGTGCGGGCCCCCGACGACGAGGTGGGCCGCCTGCTGCGCTATTTCACGCTCCTGTCCCGAGACGAGATCGAGGCGCTCGACGAGGAGATCGCGAAGCGACCCGGGCAACGACAGGCCCAGCTGGCCCTGGCACGGGCGGTCTGCACTCTCGTCCACGGCGAGGCGGAGACCGAACGTGCCGTCGCGGCCTCGCGGGCGCTGTTCAGCGAGGACGTAGCCGATCTCGACGAGGCACAGCTCCTGGAGGTCTTCGCTGACGCGCCATCCTCGCGACTCGCCCGCTCGTACCTCGATTCCAGCGGGTTCCCTCTCGTCGACGCGCTGGTTTCGACGGGGCTTGCCGCATCGAGGACCGCGGCGCGCACCGCTGTCACCCAAGGCGGCGTGTACGTGAACAACCGCCGCCGTGCCGACCCGGAGGCGTGCCTCGGTCGCGAGGACCTCCTGGCCGACCGGTACGTGGTGCTGCGCAGGGGGCGGCGGGACTACCACCTGCTGCAGTTTGAGTGAGGGCAGGCTTGCGTCACACGCCCGGCGAGGCCGCGGCCCTCGTCACCGTGCTCCTTGCGATCGGCGCGCTCGCGGGGTGCACGTCCTACACCGGCTCGAAAGCGAACCAGGTGCGCGAGTGGGCCTCCATCGCCTCGGTGAGCGCCAACGACGATCTCGTCCGCCAGGACATCACGGCTATCAAGAGCTCACTCGAGGCGGGTCGGCTGAAGGACGTCACGAGCAACTGCTCGGGGCTCGTGTTCGACACGGGAACCGCTTACGGGAACCTGCCGACGCCGGACAACACCTTGACCAACGAGCTGAATGTCGCCTACCAGGATTTCGCCAGTGCCGGCAGCTCGTGCGCCGCGGCACGAAGCCTCGGCTCAGACCGGATCTCAAGGGCGCTGGCGACCATCGACGTCGGCGTCTTCTCGCTCGACAAGGCGAGCCGTCTGCTGGCCGCCGACGGCGTGCACTGAGCCCCCATGGCCGCCAGCTCGTGCCGCGGGCATGAGCCTTCGAGACGCCAGCGCGCGATCACCCCTCCGGCACGGCTACGGTGCGGTCGTGAGCACCCGTCCGGTCCCGGTCGGTCCCTTCCCCGACGGCCTTGACGCGGAGGAGTACGACCGGTTGCGGCGCCGCGTGCTCTGGAAGCTGCCGTCGGGCCTGTACCTGCTCGGCAGCCGCGCAGGCGAGCGCCGGAACCTGATGACCCTGAACTGGGCAATGCAGGTGTCGCTCGACCCGAAATACGTCGCCGTCTCGGTCGAGCAGTCCGCGGTGACCCACGGCCTGATCGCCGAGGGGGGCTGCTTTGCCGTCGCGCTCGTCGCCCGTGAGGACAGAGAGGTCGTGCGCAGGTTTGTGAAACCGGCCGAGCACGACGCGAAAGCCCATACGCTAGGGGGAATCGCGTATCGAGACGGGGTCAGCGGGGCGCCGATCCCCGAGCTCGCGGTCGGCTACCTGGACTGCGGGCTTCGCCACAGCCTTGACCTGGGATCTCACTCGCTGTTCGTTGGAGAGGTCCTCGAAGCAGGGTTCGCGAACGGCGGCGAGAATGTTCCGGTGCTTCGTATGGAGGACACCCGGATGAACTATGGCGGCTAGGGCTGTGGGACGCAGAAACGGCATGAGCGAGAGGACGGGCTCCAGCGCGACCTTCCGGCGCTCGGAGGGGAGCGACGGTTCGGGCGACGAAGCTCTCGAGACCCGGGCTCGGGATCCGCTCGGTGGCGCCGACATTGTCGTGACCCGTCCGGCCGGCGTCGGTGACTACCGCTGGATCGGCGACGCCGCGGCCCTCGAGTCGCTCGTGGACGAGCTGTTGTCATGCGAGGTCTACGCGCTCGACACCGAGTTCCACCGCGAGAGGACCTACTTCCCCCAGCTCGCTCTCGTCCAGCTCGCCTGGAACGGCGGGATCGCTCTCGTCGACCCCCTCGCGATCGACATCTCGCCCTTGGCCAGGGTGCTGCACGGTCCCGGCCTCGCCGTCGTCCACGCCGCGGAACAGGACCTCGAAGTCCTCGAGCAGGCGTGCGGGACAGTGCCTACCAGGTTGTTCGACACCCAGGTGGCGGCCGGGTTCCTGGGCCAGGTCTCCCCCTCTCTCGTCAACCTCGTCGAGCGGGTTCTCGGCGTGCGGCTTCTCAAGGGAGACCAGCTGACCGACTGGACCCGCAGGCCCCTGTCCGCCGGCCAGCTCGCCTACGCCGCCGGCGACGTGGCCTACCTGCTCGAGCTGCGCCGGCGTATCGCCGAGCGCCTCGAGGAGAAGGGCAGGATGCAGTGGGCCGCTGAGGAGTTCGCCATCCTGCTGTCCAGGGACCGGTCGTCGACCGAGCCGGAGGAGGCGTGGTGGCGCCTCCCCCGCTCACGCCAGCTCCGCGGCGCCGCCCGCGGAGTCGCTCAGTGTGTCGCCGCGTGGCGTGAGCGCAGGGCTCAGCGGATGGACCTCCCGGTACGTTTCGTCCTGCCGGACCTCGCCGTGCTCTCGATCGCCCAGCACCCGACCCGTACACGCGAGGACCTCCGGCGCACCCGGAGCCTGGACGGGCGCCATCTCGGCGGCGGCGCCGCCGAAGAGCTGCTGGAAGCGGTCGCCCGGGGCCTCGAGCTCGCTCCGTCCGAGCTCCGCCTGCCTCCCGCCCATGAGCTGGACCAGCCCAACCGGGCCGTCACGACGCTCGCGACCGCGTACGTCGCCCAGCGCGCGGGCGACCTGGAGCTGGATCCGGCCATCCTCGCCACGCGAGCCGACCTGGTCGATTTCATGCAGGACCCCCCGCACGGCCGACTTGCCAGTGGCTGGCGCTGCGATCTCGTGGGAGAAGGGCTCCGGCGCCTTGCCAAGGGCAAGGCGTCACTCTCGTTCGACGGGCGCGGCGCACTGGTGCTGGAGGAACGCTCCTTCCGTGCTGTCGACCACTGATCAGGCGCCGGCAGCCGGGCCGCCGCCGCCGGCCGTCGGCCGCAGGTCGATCCGCAGCGTCAAGATCCCGTCCTCGAGCGAACCCTCGGCATCGCCGAGCATCGCGAAGTCCTGAAAGTCGAGCTGCATCTGTCGCAGGATCATCTGCCGCTCGGCTCCTTCGACAGGCGGAATGCCGCGTCGGCGCACGGCTGCGGCCCGCTCCCTGAAGCGTGCGATCATCTCGTCGGCGTCGAATCCCTCCGTCATCGCCGCCAACATAACGGTCGCCGCGGCCGTGGGGCGACCAGCCCGAATAGTGGCCTGGAAGGATATGCTGTAGTCAGGTGGTAGGCGACCTAGGGGGCGTCGGCGGCCAGATTGGCGGCGGCCCAGCCGGGCTACCTCATCGCTGCTGTCTGAGGCGGCATCCGCGAAATCTTGGGAGCGGCTCGTGAAAAAGGGACGTCATCGGCGTTTCGAAGAGGCGCGCAGCCTGAAGCGCGCAATCGAGGTAACTGTGGAGCCGTGTCCCGAGTGCGGGGCCGACCCCGAGGAGGAGCACGCCTCCTGGTGTCTTTACGAATCAGAGGAGCTGGACGAGCTCGAAGAGGTCGACCGGCTCCGCCCTGGCACGCACCTCGCGGCCCCGGACTTAGAGGCCAACGGCGCGCGCGACCGGGTTGACGGCGAGACCTCCGGTCCCCGGCAGGCCTAGGCGAGGCTGCTCGGAGCGTCCCGGTCGCCAGAACGGGCGCGAACGGTGGGATGTGCGAGCAACGACACCGCGCGCCCCCCGCGGGCGGTCCGGGCGCGTAGGTACGAGGCGAGCAGGTCGTAGACGTCCTGGCCGACAATGGCGATCAGCTCTTCCCGGAGAGAGACGTAGACCGGGTCGCGCCCGGTGAACGCCAGCGGTTCCTCGGTGCACCACCACGCGAACTCCGCTCCGCCCTCACCCCAGTGTCGCCGCCCCCACTCACCCAGCGAGCTCGTGACGTGCCCGTTCGCCGCAACCGTGTCCTCGCGCCGCAGCGGCAGTTGCCAGCAGACGTCAGGTTTGAGCTCGCGTGGCGGAATGCCCCGGTCGAGCGCCGCGCGGTGCAGGGCGCAGCCCGCGCCCCCGGGGTGAGTCGGGCGGTTCAAGAAGATGCAGGCGCCGTCCACGAGGCGGGTGGTCATGACACCTTTGGAGTCGCGCCTCAGCACACCGGCCTTCCTGAGGCCCTTCGAGCGGAACTGCCATTGCTCTCTGGAGAGCGTCGCCGCCGCCGCCGCGACGCGCTCGGCGTCCGCCTCGTCGCTGAAGTGCGCCCCGTACGAGCAGCAGCCCTCCATGCGTTCCGGGGTCGGCTCGGTGAGCACGCCCTGACACCCGGCGCCGTAGATGCACCGCCAAGGGCTCGACAAGAACGTCACGTCGACGAGCCATGTCCGCTCCTCTGCGGGGTCCTCGAAACTCACCCACTCATGGGCGTCACGAGGTGCGTCGGGCACAACGGCCATCCGGTCACGGTAGCGTGCTCGCCGTGAAAGAGGTGATCCGCGTCACGCCCGCCGCGCTCGAGGTCGTGCGCGGGGTCCTCGCCGCCGAGCGCGAGCCGGAGGGGCTCGCCCTCTGGCTCGAGGTGAACGGCAGCGCGAACGGCGCCTACACCTACGACCTGTGGTTCGGGCCGAAGTCCGAGGTCTCCGTTGGCGACGTCCAGCAGGTCGAGGGCGACGTCCCGATCGTCATACCTGCCGGGAGCGTCGAACGGGTCCGCGGCGCCGTGCTGGACGTGAACCCGATAGCCGGCGAGGGGGGCCTGGCGATCATCAACGCGAACACGCCTCCTCGGCTCCGGGCGTCGGTGCCGGAAGGGCGCGATCTCACCGGCCCCGTCGCCAGGCGCGTTCTCGAGGTGCTCGAGAAGGACGTCAACCCTCAGATCGCGATGCACGGCGGACACGCCGCGCTGGTCGCGGTCGAGGGCTCGACCGCCTATGTCGAGATGTCCGGTGGCTGCCAGGGCTGCGGCATGGCCCGGGCGACGCTGAGCCAGGGCATCGCCATCGCCATCACCGACGCCGTCGCTGAGATCAGCGAGGTCGTCGACGTGACCGACCACGTGGCGGGGGTGAACCCGTACTTCTGACCCTCGCCGGGCTGGGTTCCACCACGAGCCGTCCGCGGCGACGCGTCGCCGGCCTGGGTGACGGGCCACGGTCCGGACGACGACAACTACGGTGGTGGGGTGACGTGGCGGTGACGGGGGATGGATGAGCACGTGCTGCTCGTCGGGATGATGGGCTCGGGCAAGTCGACGGTCGGCCACATTGTGGCTGACCGGATGCGGCGGCCCTTCAGGGACAGTGACGCCGATGTCGAGCGGCGGACCGGCGAGAGTGTTCCCGCGATCTTCGCCGCCAGGGGCGAGCCCGCTTTCCGCGCCGAGGAGCGCGCAGCGCTTCGCGCCGCGCTCGCGTCGCCGGTGCCGTCGGTGATAGCCGTCGCCGGCGGGGCGGTGCTCGATCCGGAGACGAGGAGCCGCCTGCGGTCCGCCGGCCTCGTCGTGTGGCTCGAGGTGGCGCCGCACGTCTTGGCCGCGCGGGTCGGCACAGGTAGGGGACGACCCCTCCTGGACAGGGACCCGTCGGGCACGCTCAAGCGCCTCGAAGCGCTCCGCAGGCCGGTGTACAGGCAGCTCTCGGACGTCGTCGTGCACGTCGGCGGGCGCCGCCCCGAGGCGCTCGCCGAGGACGTGGTGCGTGCTGTTCGGGCGAGATTCGACGTGCCGGCCGACAAGGGGGCGTCGTGACGAGCGATCGAGCGCCCGGTGTCGCCCGGCCCCGGCCGGACACGGGCAGTCGCGAGGCGATACGCGTGAGGGTCGATCTGGCAGAGCGCGGCTATGACGTGGTTGTCGGCCCCGGCGTGCGGGGCGAGCTCTCGAGTTGCCTTCCCCAGGCCGCCCGCCGCGCGACCGTCGTGACCCAGGCCGGCATCGCCGTCGAGGTCGATCCGGGCGTGCCGTGCCAGGTCGTGACGATCCCCGACGGTGAGCGGGCCAAGTCGCTCGCGACCGTCGAGGAGATATGCCGGTTCATGGCTCGCAACGACATGCACCGCAGCGACGTCGTCGTCGCGGTCGGCGGCGGGGTCGTGACCGACGTGGCCGGTTACGCTGCGTCGAGCTACCACCGGGGTATCGCGGTGATCAACGTCCCGACCACGCTTCTCGGCCAGGTCGACGCCGCGATCGGCGGGAAGACCGGTGTCAACATCCCGGAGGGCAAGAACCTGGTGGGTTCCTTCTGGCAGCCGCTCGCGGTCTTCTGCGACACCGAGACCCTCGCGAGCCTGCCCGCACGTGAATGGAGATCAGGCCACGGGGAGATGGCGAAGTACGCCTTCTTGGGTGTGGAGGACCTCGACGTCCTGGGCCTCGACGAGCAGGTGGCGCGGTGCGTCGCCCGCAAGGCAGAGGTCGTGTCCAGCGACGAACGCGAAGGAGATCGCCGGATGATCTTGAACTACGGTCACACGTTGGCCCATGCCCTCGAGGCAACCGGTTTCGCCAGCGAGGACGCGACCTGTGAGACCGAGCTTCGTCACGGCGAAGCGGTGGGCATCGGCCTCGTGTTCGCAGCCGAGCTCGCGCGACTGCTGGGCAGGATCGGGACGTCCCGGGTCGAGCGTCATCGCCGGGTCGTCGCCGGCTACGACCTGCCGTTGAGCCTTCCTCCCGGCACGGACCACGCCGCTCTCGTCCGGTTCATGGCAAGGGACAAGAAGTCGGCCGGTGGCCTCACGTTCATGCTCGACGGTCCGCACGGCGTCGAGGCGGTTCATGACGTCAGTGCCGAGCTCGTCTTCGAGGCGCTGGATGCGCTAGAAGGTGACCGATGAGCGCTCCCGGGAACGACCGCAGCGAAAGGCGCCCGACCCTCCTGCTCCTGTCCGGCCCGAACCTCGGACTGCTCGGGGAGCGCCAGCCGGAGATCTACGGCACGGCGACGCTCGCAGACAACGTCGGACGGGCTGAGCGGGCCGCGACCCGCTCGGGCTTCGAGCTGGAGCACCTGCAGAGCGAGCACGAGGCGGACCTCGTCGCGGCCGTCCACGGCGCGCGCGGCACCGTCGACGCGATCGTGGTCAATGCCGGCGCCCTCTCCCACTCGAGCTGGGCACTTCACGACGCCCTGGCCGCCTTCGACGGTGTCGTCGTCGAGCTTCACGTGTCCAACCCTGATGCCCGGGAACCGTGGCGCCGCAAGTCGGTCCTGGCGCCGGTGTCCGATGGGACCGTGGCCGGCTTCGGCGGCCTCGGCTATGAGCTCGCGGTCGAGGCCGCGGCGCGACTTGTCATCGGGCGCAACGACGGCCTTCCGGACGCGTAGCATCTCCGCCCATGCCTACTGGCTCCGATCGTTCCGACCTCGCCGTGATGGACGTCGCCGGCCGCGTGCCGCGGTTGACCTCGCGCCTTGCAGAGCTCGGCTGTGATGGCCTGCTCGTCACCAATCTCACCAACATCCGCTATCTGACCGGCTTCACGGGTTCGGCCGCGTTGCTCCTCGTCCTGTCGGACGAGGCGCTGCTCGTGTCCGACGGCCGTTACCGGGACCAGGCGGCCGCGGAGATCGCCGCGGGCGAGGCACCCGTGCGCGTGGAGATCGCCCAGCCGGCCGAGCAGTCGGCGGCGATCGAGCAGGCGGCGAAAGGCTTGCGGCGCCTCGGGCTGGAGGCCGACGACGTCACTTGGAGCGTCCAGCAGCGCCTTGCAGCAGCGCTCGCGCCCGGCACGAAGCTCGTGGCGGTGCCCCGCGCCGTCGAGGCGCTGCGCGTGGTCAAGGACGAGGGAGAGATCGCCCGCATCGAATGCGCGGCCGACATCGCCGACGTTGCCTTCGCGCAGGTCAAAGAGCTCCTGTGCGAGGCGCCGACAGAGGAGGAGTTCGCGATCGCGCTCGAGTTCGAGATGCGCCGTCGCGGGGCCGAAGGGATCGCGTTCGAATCCATCGTCGCGAGCGGCCCGAACGGGGCCCTTCCTCACGCCCGGCCGTCGGCTCGGCGCATCGACGCCGGCGAGCTCGTCGTCGTCGACTTCGGCGCGATCGTGGACGGCTACCGCTCGGACATGACCCGTACGGTCAGCGTCGGCGCTCCCCGGCCTGACGAGCTGCGCGAGATCCTCGAGGCGGTCATGGCCGCACAGCGCGCCGGAGTGCGCACCGTTCGCGCCGGGGTGACAGGTGGCGAGGTCGACGCGGCTTGCCGCGAGTCGCTCGCCGCGGCCGGTCTCGGGGACGCGTTCTTGCACGGGACAGGTCATGGCGTCGGCCTCGAGGTCCATGAGGCCCCATCGGTCTCGCAGGACTCCACTGATATCCTCGAGGAGGGTGCCGTCGTGACCGTGGAGCCCGGCGCCTACCTTTACTCAAACGGCGGTGCACGCATCGAGGACACTTTGGTCGTCACCGCGACCGGCGTCCGCCTGCTCACCAAGTCGACCAAGGACTATGTGCTCTGATGGCCTTTTCCACCAACGACCTCCGCAACGGCATGACCCTCGACCTGCCCGAGGGGCTCTTCACGGTCGTCGAGTTCCAGCACGTCAAGCCTGGCAAGGGCGGCGCCTTCGTCCGGACCAAGTTGCGCAACGCCCGTACCAAGGCGGTGATAGAGCGCACCTTCAGGGCCGGTGAGCCGATCGAGCAGGCGGTGATCGACAAGAGGGAGATGCAGTACCTGTACCGGGACGGCCAGGACTACGTCTTCATGGACAACGTCTCCTACGACCAGATCCACGTGAGCGAGGCGTCGCTCGTGGACGCCGCGTCGTACCTCAAAGAGGGCGACTCGGCGGTGATGCAGATGCACGAGAGCGAGATCGTCGGTGTAGACCTGCCGGCCGCGGTCGAGCTCACGGTCAGCGAGACCGAGCCGGGCTTCCAGGGCGACCGGGTCTCGGGCGGTCGCAAGCCGGCGACCTTGGAGACGGGCCTTGTGGTCCAGGTGCCGCTGTTCGTGAACCCCGGCGACCGCATCAAGGTCGACACCCGGACCGGTGAGTACCTCACGAGGGCCTGAGGGCTCGCCGCGCCAGATACTCCCCGGTGCCAGGCGCCGGGCCCGTGAACGGGCACTCGAGTTGCTCTACGAGGCCGAGACGAAGGACTTGAGCCCTGCCCAGCTGCTGGCCGAGCTGCCGGTCGCGCCGGAGGAGTACGCCTCGCAGCTCGTGCTCGGCGTCGAGCGACGTGCCGAGGAGGTGGACCGCCTGCTCGGAAGACATGCCACAGGCTGGGCTGTCGAGAGGATGCCGATGGTCGACCGCTGTGTGCTCCGGATGGCGGCGTACGAGCTCTTGGACGAGCGCGAAGTGCCTGTGGCCGTTGTGCTCGACGAAGCGGTCGAGCTCGCGAAGACCTACTCGACGGAGGACTCGGGACGTTATGTGAACGGCGTGCTCTCCGCGGTGGCGACCGAGGTCCGCCCGAATGAGCGAGAAAACGCCGACGCGTCGACCGGCACTTCGCTAGAGTGACGTCTCGCACGTAAAGCAGGTCCCGAGAGGCCATACGTACGAGAGGAGCCCGAGTGGCCGATAGAGAGAGAAGTTCCACGCGCCCCAAAGGGCGCGTTTTTGTTGCCCGCACCCAGGTCATGGATCGCGACGAGGTGCGACGGGCCCTGGTGCGCATCGCCCACGAGATCGTCGAGCGCAATCGCGGGCTCGAAGGCGTCGTCGTCATCGGGATCCAGAAGGGCGGTGTGCCGCTGGCCGAGCAGCTAGTCGCGATCCTGCGCGAGATCGAGGGGACTGCAGTGCCCTTCGGGACCATGGACGTGGCGTTCTACCGCGACGACATCGGGATGCGCCCGGTGCTGCCCGAGCAGGCCACCGACCTGCCCTTCGACCTGACGGGGCGCACCGTGGTCCTTTTCGACGACGTCCTTTTCACGGGCAGGACGGTCCGCGCTGCGCTCGATGCTCTCGCAGAGCTCGGGCGCGCCAGCGCCGTGCAGCTGGCCGTGATGGTCGACCGCGGTCACAGGGAGCTGCCCATACGGCCCGACTTCGTGGGCAGGAACCTGCCTACGAGGCGCGACGAGCTCGTCGAGGTGAACGAAGAGGGAGTCACGATCGGCGAGCTCCTTGTCCCCGCGAGCGAGGCTGCCCGATGACCGCGTCCCGCACCCCGACGAGCAGCGGCGTCCTGAGCGAGCACTCATGGTCGGACGGGGACCCCGAAGCGACCGGCGCGACCGGTGCTGGCGCCGGTGAGGAACAGTTCGCGGGCCACAGTGCCACGACCGTCCGGCACCTGCTGTCAATCGCCGACCTCGGCCGCGAAGGCATCCTCGAGATAATGCGGCTATCCGACGCGTTCGCCGAGGTGGCCGAGCGCCCGATACCCAAGGTCCCCGCGCTCAGGGGACGCACCGTGGCGACGGTGTTCATGGAGCCGTCGACCCGGACGCGTCTGTCGTTCGAGACCGCCGCGAAGCGCCTCTCCGCGGACGTCATGACCTTCACCGCCGCCACGTCGGCCGCGGTGAAGGGCGAGTCGTTGCGCGACACCGTGGAGACGATCGATGCCATGGGCATAGACGCCATGGTCATCCGCCACCAGGCGTCGGGGGCCCCGCTCCGGGTCACCGACTGGGTGGGCGCGAGCGTTATCAATGCCGGGGACGGCACCCACGAGCACCCGACCCAGGCGCTGCTGGATTGCTACACCATCCGCGAGGCTCTGACTACGCGCCGCAACGGGGCGGTCCCGCCCGATTTGAGGGGACTGCGCATAGCGATCGTGGGCGACATCAAGCACTCGCGAGTCGCCCGCTCTAACGTGCTCGCCTTCACCGCGCTGGGCGCCGAGGTCGTTCTCGTGGCGCCGCCGACGCTCATGCCCGTGTCGTTGGAGAGCTGGCCCGTGACCACGACCGGCGATCTCGATTCCACGCTCGGGGACCTCGACGTGGTCTACCTCCTGAGGATCCAGTCCGAGCGTCTCGGCGAGGTCCTCTTGCCCTCGCTCGACGAGTACCACTGGCGCTACGGCCTCACCCGGGCCCGCGCCGCCGCACTCAAGAAGGAGGCTCTCGTCATGCATCCCGGGCCGATGATCCGCGGTGTCGAGATCTCACCGGAGGTGGCCGACCTGCCAGCATCTCTCGTGACGCGTCAGGTGCGAAACGGCGTCGTCGTCCGCATGGCCGTGCTGTTCCACCTTCTCGGATCGGGGGCGATCTGATGGCACGCCGCGACACGCAGACCGAAGAGATCGTCATCCGTGGCGGGACGCTGGTGGACGAGACGGGAGAGCGGCGCGGCGACGTCCTCGTGAAGGACGGCCGGATCGTCGCCGTCGAGGAGGCGATCGACGCACCGAAGGGCGCGACGGTCCTCGACGCCGGAGGGTGTGTCGTTGCGCCCGGCCTGGTCGACCTGCATGCTCACCTGCGCGAGCCAGGTGGGGAGATAGCCGAGACGGTCGAGTCCGGGTCGAGGGCCGCCGCGCTCGGTGGCTACACGGCCGTGGTCGCCATGCCGAACACCGAGCCTGCCATCGACTCGGCAGCGGTGGCGCGCGACGTGCTGACGCTCGGCGAGGTGGCGCTCGCGGAGATCGCCGTCGCGGGTGCCATCACCGTCGGCCGTCGTGGCGAGAAACTCGTCCCGATGGCCGAGCTGGCCGCGCTCGGTGTGCGGCTGTTCACCGACGACGGGCGAGGTGTGCAGCACGCCGGGTTGATGCGCCGCGCGCTCGAGTACGCGTCGGGCCTCGGCGTTGTGCTCGCGCAGCACTGCGAGGACGAGCAGCTCGCGGCGGGCGGTCACATGAACGAGGGCGCCTGGTCGAGCCGCCTCGGGATCGCGGGCCAGAGCGCGCTCGCGGAGGAGGTGATGCTGGCACGGGACCTCGCGCTCGCGAGGCTCACGGGCGCGCCCATGCACTTCCTGCACCTGTCGACAGCGGGCGCCATCGAGATGATCCGCGGCGCCAAAGCCGACGGGCTCGCGGTCACGGCGGAGGTGACGCCGCATCACCTGGCGCTGTGCGACGCCGCGGTCGCGACCTACGACCCTGTTTACAAGGTCAAGCCGCCCCTGCGGACCTCCTTCGACGTGGCTGCGGTGCGTGAGGGGGTCGTGAACGGCGTCGTCGACGCCATCGCGACCGACCACGCGCCCCATGCGCCCGAGCGCAAGGACGACCCCTTCGACGACGCCCCCGCCGGGATGCTCGGTCTCGAGACCGCGCTCGCCGTTGCCTACAGCGCCCTTTGCGCCAGCCCGGAGCAAGCCGCCGTCACAGGGGACGGTCACGGCTGGGTGACACGGGGTCAAGGCGCGCCTTTGCCGATGAAGGACCTCTTCGGCCTGTTCTCCTGGCGGCCGGCCCGCATCGCCGGTCTCGACCGGGACGGTCGGGGTCCCCGCGGCGGCCTTGGTGGCCAAGGCGGCCCGATCCGGCCGGGCGCGGCCGCGAACCTCGCGGTTTTCGACCCGAGCTTCGAATGGGTCGTCGACCCGAGCCGGCAGGCCAGCAGGAGCCGCAACACCCCGTATGCCGGTCGTCGTCTCATCGGCAAGGTCCGCCACACCGTGTTCGCGGGCGAGGTCGTGGTCGAAGGCGGCGCGCCCCGGCGATGAACGAGGCTTTGGGCCCGGCGCGGTGAGGCATCGCGCGCAGGCAGCCGAGGTCGATCTCTCGACCTCGGTCGCGACCGTGAGACTGCCGACCGCCGTGATGACAGCGTCGGGCACGGCCGGGCACGGAGCCGAGCTCGGCGCCTATTTCGACCTCTCCGCCATCGGCGCCGTCGTCGTGAAGTCGTTGTCGGCCGATCCGTGGCCCGGGAACCCCGGGCCACGCGTCTGCCCGGTGCCGGGGGGCATGCTGAACGGCGTCGGGCTCCAGGGGCCGGGTGTCGCCGCATGGATCACCGACGAGCTCCCCGCCCTCGAGGCCTCCGGTGCCCGGGTGGTGGTGAGCATCTGGGGACGCCGGGTCGAGGACTACGCGCGCGCAGCGTCGCTGCTGGCGGAGGCTCCCGCGTGTGTGGTAGCCGTCGAGGTGAACGTCAGTTGCCCTAACCTCGAGGACCGCAGCCGCATGTTCGCCCACTCGCCCGACGCGACGAACGCCGCTGTGGCGGCGTCTGCGGCCTGCAGGCGGCCCCGGTGGGCCAAGCTCTCGCCCAACACTTCCGATCTCCTCGAGGTCGCCGAGGCCGCGCTCGTGGCGGGTGCTGAGGCGCTCACGCTGACCAACACGCTCCTCGGGCTCGCGATCGACGTCGAACGGCGGGCGCCTGTTCTCGGATCGGGAGGTGGGGGGCTCTCGGGAGACGCCCTCCACAGCGTCGCCCTGCGGGCCGTCTACGACTGCCGGGCGGCTTTTCCCGATGCCGGGATAGTCGGGGTCGGCGGGGTGAAAGACGGGGAAGGAGCCGTGCGGATGCTGCTCGCCGGCGCGGATGCGGTCCAGGTGGGGACGGCGAGTTTGGCCGATCCGAGGGCGGTCCCCCGGGTGCAGGCCGAGCTCGCGCACTGGTGCGCCCGGCACCGGGTGGGCGCAGTCCGCGAGCTCGTCGGGGCTGCGAACGACAAATGGGAGCGAGGCAGGCCGTGACGGTTCCAGGTGAGGTTCCACGGACCGTGCGCGACCGTCTCGCGCTCGCGCTCGACGTCGCGAGCCTTGACGAGGCCGTCGACCTCGCCGCCCGGCTGCATCGGTGGTTCTCAGTCGCGAAGGTCGGTTTGGAGCTGTTCTCCGCCGAGGGCCCCCTGGCGGTCGACGCGCTCTTGGACGAGGGCTTCCGCGTGTTCGTGGACCTGAAGCTCCACGACATCCCGACCACGGTCGGCCGCGCCGCACGCAGGATCGGATCCCTCGGGGCGTCGTTAATGACGGTGCACGCGGCAGGTGGCGAAGCGATGTTGAGGGCCGCGGTGGAGGGCTTCGAGGAGGGTTGGGCCGGCGCAGTGTCGATCGGCCATCCCGAGCCGGACGAGGGGTCCGCAGGGGTGCTCGCGGTGACGGTGCTGACGAGCGACCCGGATGCCGGCTCCGAGATCGTCGGCACGCGGGCGTTCCTGGCGGCGACGACCGGTTGCCTCGGCGTGGTGTGCGCGGCCGTGGACCTCCCCGTCGTCCGCTCGCGGGCGCCGGGTCTCTTGACTGTCGTTCCCGGGATCAGGCTCGCGGACTCACCAAATGACGACCAGGCTCGGGCCGCAGGACCGTCCTCCGCCGTGAGATCGGGCGCCGACCTGCTCGTGGTCGGCAGGACCGTGACCGGCTCGGACGCCCCGGAAATGGCGGCCGAGCGGCTCTCGGTCGAGGTCATGGATGCTCTGGCTGCCAGGCAGCACGACGAGGCACGGTGAACCGAGTCGCCGACCGGGGCATTCTTGTACGAATGTTACAAGCGGGCTACGGTGATATCGACGGATTCTCGCCCTGGGAGCGATAGCCCGCTTTTTCAAGCATCGAAGCAGCCAATGGCGCAGTTGAGTCAAGGAGGTCTGACACGATCATGATAAAGAAGCGGAAACTGACCAAGTTCGCGGTTGTGGGAACGGCGGTGGTAAGCGCAGTTTTCGTGCTTGCTATCGGTGCGACAAGCTTCGCAAGCTCGGCCAAGACGAGCCAAAAATCGGCGACACTGACGAAGGCTCCCGCCATCAAGACGGGCGGGACGGTCCTGTGGGCGGAACCGCCTTCAGCGACCCCGAACTGGATCTTCCCGTTCGCCAGCTTCGCCTACTTCTCGGTCGCCAACCTGACGCAGTTCCAGTACCTCATGTACCGCCCGCTGTACTGGTTCGGTCAGATCAACACCGCCAACCCGACATTCAACGACCAGCTCTCGCTCGCCGCCGCCCCTGTTTACTCGGACAACGGCAAGACGGTCACCATCAACCTGAAGGGATGGAAATTCTCCAACGGCCAGGTCGTTGACGCCCAGAGCGTGGTCTTCTGGCTGAACATGATGAAGGACGAAGGCCCATACAACGGGAACTGGGCGGGCTACGCGCCGGGTTACTGGCCGGACAACCTCGTGAGCTGGTCGGCGCCCAGCGCGACCTCGCTGACGGTCACACTGCACATGAACGCCACCTACGCACCGAACTGGCTGCTCTACAACGAGCTCTCCCAGATCACCCCGATGCCGGAGGCGTGGGACATCACCTCGCTCACCGGCAAGCCGGGAAGCGGCGGTTGTGGCGCCATGGTCTACACCAAGGCGGTCGCGGCCGCCTGCACGAAGGTGTGGACCTTCGACACCGACAACAACGGCAAGAGCAAGAGCCCGCAGATGGCCGGCGATCTCGCCACCTACGGCACCAACCCGCTGTGGAAGATCGGCGACGGCCCCTGGACCCTGTCCACGTTCAAGGTCAGCCCGGGGGGCAACGAGCCGACCTTCGTGCCGAACCCGACGTACTCCGGGCCGCAGAAGCCTTACATCTCCAAGTTCGTCGAGGTCCCCTTCACCAGCGACACCGCCGAGTTCGCGGCCCTCGCGGCGGGCGGCTCGACCGCACCCCAGGTCGGCTACATACCGACCCAGAACACTCCGCAGAACAACGGGCCGATCGGCAGTGTGGGCGCCAACGCCGCGCAGGTGGCCTCGACCTACAACCTCGTGCCCGTCTACGGCTGGTCGATCAACTACTTCGTGGACAACTTCAACTCGACCGGTGACAACGGCGTAGCCGGGTACATCATCCGGCAGCTGTACTTCCGCCAGGCGCTCCAGGACGGCGTCGACCAGACCGGGATCATCCGGGCGGTGGACAAGGGGTACGGCGTGCCGACCTACGGGCCGGTGCCGGTGTACCCGAAGAACTCCTTCGCCTCGACCCAGGAGACGCACAACATTTACCCGTACAGCATCTCAGCGGCGAAGGCGCTGTTGTCGAGTCACGGTTGGACGATCAACCCCGGTGGCGTGGACACCTGCGCCAAGCCCGGGACGGGCCCGAGCGACTGTGGGGCGGGTATCCCCGCGGGTGCGAAGCTGTCGTTCACCGAGCCCTACGCGAGCGGCACCATGGCCGTTACCCAGATCGTCGACGCCGAGAGCTCGTCGTGGTCCCAGGCCGGGATCCAGGTGACGACGAAGGCTGAGCCCTTCGACCAGGTCATCGGGTCGGCCGTGCCCTGCTCGATGTCGAAGCCGTCCTCCTGCACCTGGGAGATGGCCAACTGGGGTGGCGGCTGGATCTTCTCGCCCGACTACCTGCCCACCGGTGAGGAGATCTTCGCCACCGGCGCCGGCTCGAACGGGGGCAGCTACAACGACGCGACGAACAACAGCCTGATCAAGCTCACCAATGTTTCGGCCAACCCGGCGTACTTCACGCAGTGGGAGAACTACCTGCAGAAGAACCTCCCGGTCTGCTGGCAGCCGAACGCGGCAGATGAGCTAGCCGAGATCTCGAAGAGCTTGTACGGGGTCACGCCCGTCAACGCCCTGCTGAACGTGACGCCGGAGTACTGGCACTACTAAGCCCAGCAGAGTGTCTGCACGCAAGCCGAGCAGAGTGTCTGCACGCCGGCCCGGTCACGTGATGTGACCGGGCCGGCGCCTGTTCATCAGGTGCCCGACCGTGCGTCTCCTGAGACTCGACGAGCCCGCGTTGCGGCCGGAAGGGCAGATAGGACTACCATCGGGCGACGTTATGCCGGTATCGGGCCGAAGGAGAAGGCAGGTGCTTCCAGGTCGGATCCGGGTCAGGAGGCACGGCTCTAAGTGATCAGCTACATCATTCGCCGCTTCTTCCAGGCGGTCGTGGTCGTCTTCGGAGTGATCCTCATAGTTTTCGGCCTGTTCCACCTCGAGTCGACGACGGTCATTGCGAAGGCCATAATCGGACCCCGCGCGTCGGCGGCACAGGTCCAGTCCGTAATCCGCCAGCTCGGCCTCAACAGGCCCCTCTACTACCAAGTCTGGCGGCTCATCGACAACTACGCCCACTTCGATTTCGGCACTTCCTACCAGTTCAACTCGCCCGTGCGCGCGCTGATCCTCGCAGCCCTGCCGAAGACGCTGCTCCTCGTCGGAACCTCGACGGCCTTCGCGCTCCTGGTCGCCATCCCCCTCGGCGTCTTTCAGACGGTCAGGCGCAACAAGCCATCGGATTATGCGCTCACATCCATGGCGTTCATCTTCTACGCGACGCCGCCGTTCGTACTCGGTCCGCTGCTCGTGCTCTTCCTCGCCGTCGACCACCACGTCTTCCTGCCGTACGTCCCGCCGGGCGACTCCATAGGCCAGCTCGCCACGGACTGGCATGCGATGGTGCTCCCCGTCTTCACGCTCGCGGCAGTGACGATCGCGGCGTTCAGTCGGTACATGCGCTCGTCGATGATGGACGCCATGACCCAGGACTACGTGCGCACCGCCCGGGCGAAGGGCGCCAGCCGGAGCCGTGTCCTGTTCCGCCACGCCTTCCGCAATGCCCTGATCCCGATCATCACCCTGCTCGGCTTGTCGATCCCTGCGATCGTATCGGGAGCCGTCATCACCGAGACGGTCTTCAACTACCCGGGCATGGGCTTTCTCACCACGAGGGCCGCCGAGCAGTTCGATCTCGGGACAGTGGTGGGTACGACGGTCGTGGCCTCGATCGCCACCGTCTTGGGGTCATTGGTCGCTGACATCCTCTACGCAGTCGCCGACCCGAGGATCCGCTATGTCCGCGGGTGACATGCCCGGCTCCGCCGCCCGTGACCTTCTGTCGGGGACCTCGAGAACCGCCGTCGTCCCGCCCGGCGAGATAGTGGGTGTCGGCCCCCAGGCGACGTTCGAGGACGCCGACCACGCCGACGAACTCCGCACGCCCTCCGGTGGTGAGGCGGCCCAGACCGGGAGCATCGGGCGCCTGGTTCTCAGGGTTTTCATCGAGAACAAGCTCGCTCTCGTCGGCGTCGCGATCCTCGTTCTCATGACGAGCTTTTGTTTCCTGGGCCCGCTCTTCTACCACACGAACCAGACGTACGTGAACCTGGACACCTTCACCCTGCCGCCGAGTAGTCAGTACCCGCTCGGCACGGACGGGAACGGCTTCGACGTGCTGGGCCGGCTGATGAAGGCCGGCCAAGCGTCGCTCGAGGTCGGCCTCGCAGCGGCCATCGTGGCGACCATGATCGGGGTCGTCTGGGGCGCTGTCGCGGGGTTCTTCGGCGGGGTCGTCGATGCCGTGATGATGCGGATCGTCGACGTCGTCCTCTCGATCCCGACCCTGCTGCTCCTCATCGTGCTGTCGGTGCTGTTCTCACCGTCCAAGTACACCTTGATCTTCGTGATCGGCTCGGTCGCCTGGCTGACGCCCGCACGCCTCGTCCGAGGCGAGACCTTGACGCTGCGCACCCGTGAGTACGTGCAGGCGGTGCGCGTCATGGGCGGTAACGGCAGGCGGATCGTGTACCGCCACATCATCCCGAACGCGATCGGGACGATCATCGTGAACGCCACCTTCCAGGTGGCGGACGCCATCTTGTTCCTGGCCGCGCTCGGGTTCCTCGGCCTCGGCATCCACTTCCCGGACACCGACTGGGGGAGCATGCTCTCCGACGGAGCGACTTTCCTGACCGACGGCTACTGGTGGCTGATCGTTCCCGCCGGGCTCTCGATCGTGCTCGTGGTCGTGGCCATCAACTTCATAGGCGACGCCCTGCGAGACGCGCTCGAAGTACGGCTTCAGCGCCGCTGAACGGGCCGCTCAGCGGCACGCGCGCGGCCTGGGTTCAGACGAGGACGCCTTCGGCGGACGAGTTCGCGAGCGGCGTCTGAAGAGGGAGGTGACAGGCCGCCAGGTGGCCCTCACCGAAGGCGCGCAACGGCGGCTCCTCCTCGGAGCAGATCTTGTCGGCGTACGGGCACCGGGTGCGAAAGCGGCAGCCCGAGGGGGGGACGATCGCCGAGGGGAGCTCGCCGCGGATCACGTTGCGCGCCTTGGCGCGCGACTGGACCGGGTCCGGAACCGGGATCGTGTCGATCAGGCCCCGTGTGTAGGGATGGGCTGCGTACTCGTAGAGCTCCTGGGCCGGTGCGACCTCCATGAGCTTGCCGAGGTACATGACCCCGATGCGGTCGGCCAGATACCTGACCACGGCCAGGTCGTGCGAGATGACGATGTACGACAGGTTGTGGGCTTTCTGAAGGCCTTTCATCAAGTTGAGGAGCTGAGCTTGGATCGAGACGTCGAGCGCGGAGACAGGCTCGTCGCAGACGATGAGCCTCGGGCTCAGCGTGAGCGCACGGGCGAAGCCGATCCGCTGACGCTGCCCACCGGAGAACTCGTGCGGGTAGAGCTGGGCAGCCTTGCCGGCGAGGCCGACCTCCTCGAGCAGCTGCTGGATTCGGGCCGTCTGCTCCGCGCGAGTTCCGATCCCCTGGACTGCGAGCGGCTCGCGCAGGATCGTGCCGACCCGCATGCGGGGATCGAGGGACGAGTAGGGGTCCTGGAACATGAGCTGGAGGTTGCGGCGTTTCCTGCGAAGAGCCCGCCCTCTCATCTTCGAGAGATCCTCGCCTTCGAAGCGTACGGCGCCTGAGTTCGCTCGCTCGAGGGCCACGACGAGCCTGCCGATCGTCGTCTTTCCGCAACCCGACTCGCCGACGAGGCCGAACGTCTCGCCCTCCCGGACGGTGAAGCTGACGTCCGAGACGGCCTTGACGCTTCCGACCTTGCGCTGGGTGATCGCACCGGAGGTGACGACGTACTCCTTCACGAGGTGCTCGACCTCGAGGATCGGGCGACGGCTCTCGAGCTCGAGCACTCGGCTGTGGGCTCGTTGCAGCCCTGCAGCCCGTTCTTCGGCGGTGACGACGCCGAGGCGCGGTGCGCCCGGCGTACCCGGCTCCCCGACGGGGTTGAAACAGGCGTAGGAGTGGTCCGCCACTCCCGGGACAGGCTCCAGCGTCGGCTCCTCGCTCTTGCACCGCTCGGTGGCGTTGGGGCACCGCGGCTCGAAACGGCACCCGACGAGCTCGCGGCTGAGGTCGGGTGGCACACCCGGGATGTTGTAGAGCCGCTGAGTGGAGTCCTGTTCCAGCTTCGGGATCGACTGGAGCAGGGCCGACGCGTAGGGGTGGCGCATGCGGGCGAACAGCTCGGTGGTGGGGGCGCCTTCCAGGATCTTGCCTGCGTACATGACCATGACCCGGTCACTCCGGCCGGCGATGACGCCGAGATCGTGGGTGATGAGGATCACGGCCATGTTGAGCTGGGAGCGCAGGTCGTCGATCAGGTTGAGGATCTGGGCTTGGATCGTCACGTCGAGGGCCGTTGTCGGTTCGTCGGCGATGAGAAGCTTGGGATCGCACGCGAGCGCGATGGCGATCATGACCCTTTGGCGCAGCCCGCCGGAGAGCTGGTGAGGGTAGTCGTCAAGCCGCTCCTGCGGCCGCGGCATGCCCACGAGCGTGAGGACCTCGAGCGCTCGTTCCCGCGCCTGCTTGCGCGTCACTTTGCGGTGCAGGCGTACGGGCTCGGCGATCTGGTGCCCGACGGTCATCGTGGGGTTGAGCGATGTCATCGGGTCCTGGAAGATCATCGCGACCTCGTTCGCGCGGACGTTCTGCATCTGGTGCTCGGTCATCGGGACGATGTCCTTGCCACCGACCAGGATGCTCCCTGCGGTGATGTGACCGACGTTCGGCAGGAGCTTCATGATCGACAGCCCGACCGTGCTCTTGCCGCACCCGGACTCGCCGACGAGGCCCAGGCATTCGCCTTCGGCGACGGAGAACGACACCCCGTCGACAGCCCGGACGTTAGCCGTACGGAGGTGGAACTCGGTGTGGAGGTCGACTACGTCGAGGACGTTGGCCATGGACAATTCACCCCAGTGCTTTGCCGACCGGGGCACAGTTCATGCCGCCGCGCGCCACGATTGTAACCCGATACCTGGTCACCCAGCTTTTATTGCGCTATCGTAACCGCCCATGCCCCAACCTCCTAGCCTCACGCCTGAGCAGCGCCACGCGGCGCTCGAGAAGGCGGCCCGAGCGCGTCGTGAGCGCGCCGAGATCAAGGACCATCTCAAGAGTGGTCGTGTCACCCTGCGAGAGCTGCTTGTCAAGGCGGAGTCGGACGAGATCGTCGGCAAGATGAAGGTGCTGGCTGTTCTCGAGGCGCTACCTGGGACCGGCAAGGTCAAGGCTCGCCGCCTCATGGAGCACGTCGGCATCAGCGAGACCCGCCGGCTCCAGGGTCTTGGAGCCAAGCAGCGCGAGGCGCTGCTCGAGGCTGCAGCCCGGCCCTGATCCTCGTCGTCTGCGGACCCGGGGGAGTCGGTAAAGGGACGATCGTCCGGCGCCTGGTCGCGACCGACGAGCGTCTTTGGCTGAGCCTTTCGTGGACGACGCGCGCCCGTAGGCCCGGTGAGCCTGAGGACGCCTACACCTTCGTCGACCGCGACACGTTCTTGGGTCGCGTGGCCGAAGGCGGCTTCCTCGAGTGGGCGACGATCCTCGGTGAGTACTACGGGACACCGACGCCCGAGCCTGGAGAGGGCCGCGACATCGTGCTGGAGATCGACGTTCAGGGTGCTCGCCAGGTGCTCGAGCGTCGTCCGGACGCGCACTGCGTTCTCATCCGTGCGCCCTCGGCCGAGGTGCAAGAGCAGCGGCTCCGAACAAGGGGAGACTCGGAGGAGCACATCAAACGCCGCATTGCCCTCGGCAGGTTGGAAGAGGCCGAAGGGCTCAAGCTCGCGTCCCATGTCGTCGTCAACGACGACCTTGACGGGGCCGTGCGCGACCTCGCTGACATCGTGGAGGAGATCCGCCGCCAAGGTTGAAGGTGCCTCCGGTGGGATCTGCGCGTGGGCGACGGTGCCATGGGCTGAGCGCCAACGGCACCGGGTTCAACCGTCACTCGGCGGGCTTGCAGAAGTACCAGTCTTCGGCGACCCAGGTGAAGAGCGCGTTCTCGGGGGCGAAGCCGCAGACGTTCTCGGCGACCTCGTAGAAATTCAGCGCCGTTTCCGGCTGCCAGATGTCGGGAACCTGCTTCGCCAGGTAGTTCTCGTAGTCGTGGAGGGCCGACAACGACGAGGCCGAGTACGTCGCCTTGATCAGCTGATCGGCCTTCGGGTCGGAGTACTGGCCGAAGTTCGAGCCCGCGCCTGTGGAGAAGATCTCTTCACCGGTCGGATAGAAGTCCGGCGTGTAGAACCATCCGTTGCCCCAGTTGGCGATGTCCCACGAGCAGGCCTTGCGGGCAACGCATGGCGTCGCGGCGGCGCTGATGAGGGCATCGAATGCCATGGGCTCGAGCTGCAAGCGGATGCCGGCGAGCTCCCATGTCGTTGCGAGTTCCCTGATCTGGCTTTCGAAGGAACCCGCGCTCTTGTAGTACAGGTAGTTGAAGCTCAAAGGCGCACCCCTGAGGATCCCCGCTCCGCACTCGTCGGCCTTGGTTCCCGGCCTTGTACAGGTGGTGACGCCGTTCGGGACGACATCCCAGCCATGCGAGCTCAGCAGCGACTTCGCCTCTGAAGGGCTGTAAGGGTACGGGTTCGAGCTCTCCTGCGGTGTGACCATGTCGGTTGGCGGGTATACGGGCACGGGACCGTAGGTCGGAGCGCCATAGCCGGAGCTGAACTGCTGTATCCACAGCGTCTGGTTCATCAGCGACTGCATCGCTTGACGGATGTACAGCTGCTTGAAGATGGGACCCGAGATCGGGTTCGTGTAGTTGAGGGCGAAGTAGTTGACGCCCCAGGGGTACGTCGGCACGAGGTCGTACCTGCCGGCGAGCGAGGTGTTGTTCGGCCCAGTGAGCGGTGCTCCGTCCTTGCCGAAGGCTATGCCCCGGTAAACAGGCAGCTCCTGGGGTGTGACGTAGCCGATGCTGATGGCACTGCCGCCTTGCAGCTGGAGGAATTCCGAGGCGTCAGTCGTGAACGGGTCCAGCACGAGAGCCTTGAGCGACGACTTGACCCGTCCCGAGTAGTCGGTATTCGGTACCACGGTCGCACCGCCGTCGCTCGCCTGGTACTGGGTGAGGCGGAACGGTCCATCGACGACCTGCCACAGCGGGTTCGTGGCGTAGGTGTCGAGATCGCCCGCCTCGGTCGTGCCCGTGAGGAAGGCGTGCACCTTGGCGCAAGCCTTCGCGGAGGCGGAGACGGGAGTGAGCCCAGTGGGCGAGATCGAGGTCACGATCGACTTGTACGAGGCAGTCGAGCAGCCTCCCGAGCCTGCGGCAGCAGGGTACTTGGTGATGTCCCAAGCGATCGGCAGAGGCGTGATCTGGCTCAACTCGTTGTAGGTGAACCAATAAGAGCTGTACGTCGCGTCGAGCGTGAAGGTGACCGTGTCCTTCTTGTTGTTGGCGACGACGTTGGTGACGTCGCCGGGGAACTGGCCCGGACCCGGTACATAGCCCGCCCACGAGGTGGCGTCGGCCTTGACCATGTTCATCCAGAACACCACGTCCTGTGCGTCCACCGTCTCGCCGTTGCTCCACCTGTAGCCCTTCATCTTGATGGTGACCGTCCGGTCGTGGTTGGAGTACACCGGTGCGAAGGCGACCGAGAGCTGCTCGTTGAAGTCCGGGGTGCTCCCGAGGCCGAACCAGTACAGCGGGCGGAACAGCAGGTAGATCAGCTGGAGGTTCGATACGAGGAAGTACTGCCCGCTCATCATCGGGAAGAGGTAGTTCGGCCCAGGGGCGGCCTCGGCGATCGTCATGGTTCCGCCGGGGACCTCGACCTCGTGCCCGGGGGTCGTGGTCGAAGTGGACGGCGTCCGGACCGTGGGACTCGAGGAACAGGCTGTGAGCGCGAGAGCCACGGATGCAACCGCCATCGCCACAGTCGCGGGCCCGCGCAGCCTGCGCCACTTGGTCACGATCTTCTGACCTCCTCGACTCCAATTGCGCTGCCGACCAGTTCGATCGCGGCAAGGGCAGGTCACCGCCGTCGGTCGAGAACGGGCCAACCTCACCGTAGTTCATCTGTCAGACGCACCGACTTAGCACGGGACGCCCACGCCACTGCTTGCGGAGGCAGTGGCGTCGTGCTGGGGATGGACGCCCAGCGCTGTTGAAGAGGCGCCGTGCAGCCCCCGTCGCGTTCGATGCGCCTGTCCATGCCGCCAACGACGACCCTGATCAGGCCGTGGTCCACCTCGCGGATATAGTAAGGGGGTTCCGTCACGAGGGGTGAACACGTCCCTCGTACGGCAGGCCGCCTCGCTGAGGCGGCACCCGATCGAGAAGGAGCCCAATGGCTGAGCCGCGCAGCACGATGATCGATCCACCGATCGAGGTCCTGCTTGACAAGGTCGACTCGAAATTCACACTCGTGACCCTGGCGGCCAAGCGCGGGCGGCAGGTCAATTCGTATTTCAGCCAGCTCGGCGAGGGTCTCGGTGCCATCGTGCCGCCACAGGTGGCCTCGATCGCACGCAAACCCCTGTCGATCGCGCTCGAGGAGATCGCAGCAGGCAAGGTCGTGGCCGTCTGGCCAGCGGACGAGGAAGCCGCGGTCGAAGACGAGGTGACGGCCGACGAGACGAGCGGTGCCCTCGACAATGGGGAGGCGAGCTAGCCCACCGCCGGACGGCAGAGGCTGCGGCTGTGAGCGACGCGGGGTCGGGACCTGATCTAGCTGGCGGGGCTGTCGGTCACGGCGCGTCCCTCGCCGGCGCCACGGTCGTGCTCGGTGTGAGCGGTGGGATCGCCGCCTACAAGGCCGTCGAGCTGTGCCGTCGCCTGGTCGACGCAGGCTCCCACGTCGTGCCAGTTCTCACGGCGAACGCCACGCGCTTTGTCGGAGCGACGACGTTCTCCGCTCTCGCTTCTGAGCCCGCCCGCCTGGAGCTCTTCGATGACGACGTCCCGATCCCCCACACCGATCTGGGGCGGCGCGCCGATCTCGTTCTCGTCGCTCCGGCCACGGCCCGTGTGATCGGGGCCTACGCCGCCGGGATCTCCTCGGACCTGCTCGTGGCGACTCTGCTGGCGACGCGCGCCCCTGTGCTGATCTGTCCCGCGATGCACTCGGAGATGTGGGAGCACCCCGCGGTCCAGGAGAATCTCGCGACCCTCCGCCGGCGTGGCGTTCACGTCCTGGAGCCGGAGACGGGCCACCTGGCTGGCGGCGACGTAGGCGCGGGTCGGCTTCCGGCCACCGACGAGATCGTCGCAGAGGCCGCAAGGATCCTCGCGGCGGGGCGGGGCTCGGGTCGAGGCACCCTTCCACTTTCCGGCCGGCACGTGCTCGTGACCGCAGGGGGCACCCGGGAGCCCATCGACCCGGTCCGCTTCCTCTCGAACCGCTCCTCGGGAAGGCAGGGCCATGCCCTCGCGGAGGCCGCCCTCGAGCTCGGCGCTCAGGTCACCCTGGTGACGACGTCCGGGTTGCCCGTGGCGCCCGGAGTCGAGGTGATCGCGGTCGAGACCGCCGCCGAGATGGCAGAGGCCGTGTTCGAGCGGGCCGAAACAGCCGACATTGTCGTCATGGCCGCGGCGGTCGCCGACTACCGCCCGGCCGTCGTGGCGGACTCGAAGCTCCACAAGGCCGACGGGGTTCCTGAGATCCGTCTCGTCCCTACGCTCGACATCCTCGCCGAGCTGGGCAGGCGCCGGCGCCCAGGACAGGTGCTGGTCGGGTTCGCCGCCGAGACCGACGCGCTGGCGCAACGAGCGGCGGCCAAGCTGCAAGCCAAGGGGGTGGACCTGATGGTGGCCAACGACGTGGGAGCAAAGGGCGTCGGGTTCGCGTCCGAGACCAACGCCGTGACGATCTTGCACCGTGGGGGAGCCCGCACGGAGGTCCCGCTCCAGTCCAAGAGAGCCGTCGCCGAAGCCGTGCTCCGAGCCGCGCTCGCGTCGGTGCCGGCAGGAGTACAGCAGTGCCCGGGCGACCCGGGCGTGGAAACCCCGGGCTTCGACGCCCCAACGGTTGCGGCGTCGGTACCCCGAAGTGTCACCGGTCCCGATCGAGCATGAGGAGCCTGTCTCTTGCGTAGCTTCCACTTCACATCCGAATCGGTCACCGAGGGACATCCCGACAAGATGGCCGACCAGATCTCCGACGCCATTCTCGACGCGATCCTCGAGGAGGACTCCCAAGGCCGTGTCGCCTGCGAGACCCTGCTCACGACCGGGCTCGTGGTCGTGGCCGGCGAGATCTCGACGAGTGCCTACGTCGACATCCCACGGCTCGTGCGCCGGACCATCTGCGAGATCGGCTACGACCGTGAGGAGCTCTGCTTCGACGGGAACTCCTGCGGCGTGCTGGTCTCCATCGACGAGCAGTCGCCCGACATCGACCGGGGTGTGTCTACCGCGCTCGAAGTGCGCACGGGCACCGCCGGTGAGGACGTGCTCAATGCCCAGGGCGCGGGCGACCAGGGGATGGTGTTCGGGTACGCGTGCGACGAAACGCCCGATCTCATGCCGCTTCCGATCTGGTTGGCGCACCGGCTCGCGCGGCGGCTCGCCGAGGTGCGCAAGACCTGGACGCTCCCCTATCTGGGCCCTGACGGCAAGACGCAGGTGACCGTGCGCTACGAAGACGGACGGCCGGTCGAGCTCGAGACCGTGCTCATCTCCACACAGCACACAAAGGACGCCGATCTCGAGAAGCTGCCGGGCGACCTGGTGCAGCACGTGATCACCCCACTTCTGCCCACCGGCATTGACACCTCCGGGTACCGGCTCCTCGCCAACCCGACGGGGCGTTTCGAGCTGGGTGGTCCGAAGGCCGACACCGGGCTCACGGGGCGCAAGATCATCGTCGACACCTATGGCGGATGGGCGCGCCACGGTGGCGGCGCGTTCTCGGGCAAGGATCCCTCGAAGGTGGACCGCTCGGGAGCCTACGCGGCGAGATGGGTGGCAAAGCACGTGGTCGCGTCCGGTGCCGCGTCCCGCTGCGAGATCCAGGTCGCGTACGCAATCGGGGTCGCTCACCCGATCGCGGTGACGATCGACACCTTCGGCACCGAGACGGTCGCTCCCGATCACATCGCCAAGGCCGTCGACGAGCTCTTCGACCTCCGCCCGGCCGCGATCGTGCGCGACCTCGACCTGCGCCGGCCCATCTATCGCCAGGTCGCCGCCTACGGCCACTTCGGCCGTCGGCCGGCGGAAGCTCCCTGGGAAGCGACGCCGCGTCTCGAGGACCTACGCGCCGCCCTCGGCCTGTAGAAGGGCGCGCGGACCTGGCGTTCACGCCCGGGCCGGGCGCGTGCCGGCATCCGGGTCCCGGCCGGGTTCTGCGCCCGGCACGACGTGTCGATCGGCGATGAGCAGGATCGCCGAGGTCCTGCCCGACGTGAGCGGGATCGACCGCACGTTCGCCTACGAGATCCCCGAGGACCTCGCCGGCAGCGTCAGCGTTGGTTCCATCGTCCGCGTTGTCCTCCACGGAAGGCGAGTGAGGGGATGGGTGGTCGCCGAGGCGACCGTCCCTCCACCTGAGGTCGACCTCCGCCCTGTGAGCGAGCTCGTGTCGCTCGGTCCTCCACCGGAGGTCGTCGATCTCGGCCGATGGGCGGCATGGCGCTATTCGGGCCGCCTCCGGCCATTGTTGGTGGCTGCCTCACCCCAGCGCCTCGTCCGCGCCCTGCCGCCCCGCGGGCACTCGGAAGCGACCTACGAGCGGCCGGGCGGCGAAAGGACCGGGGGCGGCGCACCGGAGGGGGCGATAGCCGCGGCCACGTTCCGGGCGCTCTCCGCCGGCTCCGCCGTCCTGCGTCTCCCGCCGGCGGCACCGAGGCTCGCGGTCGTGGAGGCGGTCATCGCCGCGACCGCCGGCACGCACGGCGACGTGCTGGTGCTGGCCGCTTCCAGAGCCGACGCGGTGACCCTTGCGAACCGTCTCGAGCGGACAGGTCGAGCTGTGGCACTTCAACCCGAGGCGTGGGCGGAGGCGGCTTCGGGAGGGCGAGTCGTCGTCGGCGCCCGTTCGGCCGTGCTCTCGCCGGTGGCGGCACTGCGCGCCGTGGTCGTTCTCGACGCGCACGCGGACTCCTACCAGGAAGAGCGCGTTCCCACTTGGCAAGCCACGGTGCTGGCGGACGAGCGCGCCCGGCGCGCGGGCGTCCCGTGCCTACTGGTGAGCGCCTGCCCGACGCTCGACCTGCTCGACGGCCGGCCACTTGTCACGCTGCCCCGTGACGCGGAGCGCGCGGGATGGGCTCCGGTCGAGCTGATCGACGCCCGGGACGAGGACCCGCACGAAGGCGGGTACCCCACTCGGTTGGCGACTCTGATCCGGGCCGCGGCGGACCGGGAGCCGGACCGACCGGTCCTGGCGGTGCTCAACCGGACCGGTCGCGCCCGCCTGCTCGCCTGCGGGCGCTGCCGGAGCTTGTTGCGCTGCGAGACGTGCGGCACGGCCCTCGTCCAGCTCGAAAGACCCGCGCAGGGCGAGCCGGTGGTGCTGCACTGCACGAGCTGTGGGTCCGCGGTCTTGCCGGTCTGCACCTCGTGCGGGCCGACCCGGCCAAGGATCGTCCGTCCCGGCGTCGCCCGGGTCCGTGAGGACATCGCCGCGCTCACGGGGCTCGAGGTGGCCGAGGTCGGCCGCCCCGGCGCCGGGGCCACCGAGCGCCTCCCCACCGCGCCCGTGCTGGTCGGCACCGAGGCTGTGCTCCACCGTGCGCCACCGGCCTCGTTGGTCGTGTTCCCGGACTTCGACCACGAGCTGCTGGCACCCCGCTATCGGGCAGGCGAGCAGGCGCTGGCCCTGCTGGCCCTGGCGTCGAGGGTCGTCGGCGGCCGGCGAAGGCTCGGGCGGGTTGTGGTTCGCACGCGGTTGCCCGACCACGAGGTCCTGGCCGCGGCCCTGCATGCCGATCCCGGGCGGCTCGCCGCTTCGGAGGCGCCCCGTAGGGCGCTGCTCAGGCTTCCTCCCGCCACGGCTCTCGCTCTGGTGAGCGGGGACGGTGCCGACGAGTTCGCGGCGCGTCTGGCCCGCGGCGAGAGAGCGGTCGAGGTGGGGAGCTCGGGCGGCGGCCGCTTCCTCGTCAGGGCGCCGCGGCCCGAAGCCCTGGCCGACGCGCTCGCATCGGCAGGCCAGCCCGCCCCGGGGACCCGCATCGAGGTCGACCCGCGTCAGGTCTGAGCCCGTGACGGTGCTGTCCCGGGCCGAACGACCTGCTATCGTGATCAGTGCCGGCCCAGGTCGGTGCGGCCCGGCGCGTGCGCCGAGCCGGGACTGTTACCCTTCCTTTTCCCCGCCGGGTCGGCGTGGCCGGCCGGTACAGCAAGAAAGCACGCCACTCACGCATGCCCGACAAGACGGCCACGATCACCGAGCACCGGCTTCACGAGACCGACACCGGCTCTCCGGAGGTGCAGGTGGCGCTCCTCACTGGACGCATCAATCACCTCACCGAGCATCTCAAGATCCACCGGGGAGATCACCACACCCGGCGGGGACTGATGAAGCTCATCGGTCGTCGGCGCCGCCTGCTCGACTACGTGAAGGACAACGACGTCGAGCGATACCGGTCGCTGATCTCCCGGCTCGGGATCCGGCGCTAGGAAGCCAGGAACCCCCGGGTCGGTGACGCCGTCCCGGGTTCACATAGGGCGGCCGTCGGAGTCATGGTCACCGGCGTAAGTCACCCGTACGAAGACAAGCGGCGCCGCACGGTGCCAGCTGCCAGTCGCCGATTACCGGGTCCGGTTCCCACAGGACGGCTCCGGTGCACGCCGACTGGGAACTGGCAGGCGTGGCGCCCCAATCACATAGGAGTGTCATGGCTGATGCCATCACCGTGTCGGCCCCCATCAGTGGGACCGACCGGACCCTGTCCTTCCAGACCGGCAAGCTCGCCGGTCAGGCGGATGGTGCCGTCGTCGCCCGGATCGGCGACACCGTCGTGCTCGCGACCGCGGTGGCCGCCCGCAAAGTGCGTGAGGGCACGGACTTCTTTCCCCTCACCGTCGACATCGAGGAGAGGATGTACGCCGCCGGCAAGATCCCGGGGTCGTTCTTCAGGAGGGAGGGACGGGCGACCGACCAGGCGATCCTGACGTGCCGCCTGATCGACCGGCCGCTGCGGCCGTCGTTCCCCGAGGGCTTCCGCAACGAGGTCCACATCGTCGGGACGATCCTCGGCGCCGACTTGTTGAACCCGCACGACGTACTGGCGATCAACGCCTCGTCGGCGGCGCTCATGATCTCGGGCATCCCCTTCGACGGGCCGATCGGCGCCGTCCGCATCGCCTACTCGACGGACGGGTCGTGGCTCCCGCACGCCACCTACCAGGAGGGTGATGCCTCCACGTTCGAGCTCGTCGTGGCCGGGCGGGCCCTCGGCGACGAGGCGGACGCCGACGTCGCGATCGTGATGGTCGAGGCGGGCGGCACCGAGAAGGCGTTCGAGTACTTCGAGCAAGGTGCGCCCCTTGTGACCGAGGCTGTCATCGCGAACGGCCTCGAGGTCGCGAAGACCTGGATCCGGGAGTCGATCGAGCTCCAGCGGGAGCTCGTGCGCAAGGCCGGTTCGAAGGCAACCATCGACTTCGAACTGTTCGTCGACTACGGCGAGGACGTCTACGAGCGTGTCACCGCGGCGGGAGCCGATCGCCTCGAGAAGGCGAACGCGATCACGACCAAGACCGAACGCAGCGCGGCCCTCGACGAGGCGACGGACGCGATCGTCGCCGAGCTCACCGGGGAGTTCCCCGAGCGCGAACGGGAGATCCGCTCGGCCGCGCGGGCCTACACGAAGAAGATCGTCCGCAAGCGGATCGTCTCCGAAGGCGTCCGCATCGACGGGCGCGGTCCGACCGACATCCGCCCGCTCTCCGCCGAGGTGGGGCTGCTCCCGACAGCGCACGGCTCGGCGCTGTTCGAGCGCGGCGACACCCAGGTGCTCAACGTCTGCACCCTCGGCATGCCACGCATGAACCAGCTGCTCGACACCATCGGCATCGACGAGTCGAAGCGGTACATGCACCACTACAACTTCCCGCCGTTCTCGACAGGGGAGACCGGTTTCATGCGCGGGCCGAAGCGCCGCGAGATCGGCCACGGCTTGCTCGCCGAGCGCGCACTGCTGCCGGTCATCCCAGCGGAGAGCGAGTTCCCATACGTGCTCCGCCTCGTTTCGGACGTGCTCTCCTCGAACGGCTCGACGTCGATGGCGTCGGTCTGCGGGTCCTCGCTTTCGCTCATGGACGCAGGAGTGCCGATAAAGGCTCCGGTCGCCGGCATCGCCATGGGGCTCGTCTTTGCCGAGGGCAAGTACACGACGCTCACCGACATCCTGGGCGCCGAGGACGCCTTCGGCGACATGGACTTCAAAGTCGCCGGCACCGCGGAGGTGGTGACCGCGTTGCAGCTCGACACCAAGATCGCCGGCCTGCCGGCCGACGTGCTGGCGCAGGCGCTGAGCCAGGCGCGTGACGCGAGGCTCAAGGTCCTCGACGTCATGCTGGCGGCGATCTCGGCTCCTCGGGCGGAGGTCGGGGAGAACGCCCCGAAGATAGTGAGCTTCGAGGTCCCCGTCGACAAGATCGGCGAGATCATCGGGCCGAAGGGCAAGGTGATCAACGCCATCCAACAGGAGACGGGCGCGGACGTGAACATCGACGACGACGGCACCGTCGGCACCGTCACCATCGGTGCCAAGCAGCGCTCGGTCGTCGACGAGGCCCGCCGCCGCATCGAGCTCATCCTCGACCCGCCGACGCCCGAGGTGGGAGTCGTCTACAGCGGCAGGGTGGTCAACATCACCAAGTTCGGAGCGTTCGTGAACATCCTCCCCGGCCGCGACGGCCTGGTTCACATATCGAGGCTCGGCCAGGGCAAGAGGGTCGAGCGTGTCGAAGACGTCCTCACCCTCGGCCAGGAGGTCGAGGTGCGCGTCGACGAGATAGACCCGCAGGGCAAGGTGTCGCTGTCGCTCGCGGGCGAGTTGGCACCCGGTGACAGCGGCGAGGGTGCGACCTCCGGCGAGGGCCGCCCGGAGAACGGCAACGGCGGTGGCAGGCGCCAGGCCGGTCGCGCCCGGGGCGAAGGCGCGTCCGGCGCTGACGAGGCAGCGCGCTCGCGGCGCCGTGCCTCGTTCGAGGACACCTTCGAGAGCGAGCTCGAGTCCACCTTCGGAAATCTGGGACCAGCCGATCTCGCCGGGGGGTCGCCCGCGGGCGGCTCGCGGCGCGCCTCGGAGGGTGGAGGCGGCGGGCGCCGTGGTCCTGGCGGCGGATCGGGCACGGCCCGCCGGCGCCCGAGGAGCGGCGGGCGCTGAGCTGACTCGCGTGGCCATCTTCGAACGGGGGGCACTCGGCCCGTGATCACGACGACCACGCTCGAAAGCGGCATTCGCTTCGTGAGCGAGTCGATGCCGGACGTCGCGTCGTTGAGCGTCGGCGTCTGGGTGGGGACCGGTTCGCGCGACGAGACGGCAGAGCAGGCGGGGATCTCGCACTTCCTCGAGCACCTCCTCTTCAAGGGGACTCCCGAGCGGACCGCGCGCGAGATCGCCGAAGAGGTCGACGCGGTAGGCGGTGACATGAACGCCTACACGACCAAGGAGTACACGACCTTCTACGTCCGGGCGCTGGCCGAGCACGTCGAGCTGGGCCTGGACATACTCTGCGACATCCTCTGCCGCCCAGCGCTGAGGCCCGAGGAGGTCGACGCGGAGCGCCAGGTGATCCTCGAAGAGGTCCTTATGCACCGTGACGAGCCCAGCGACGTCGTGCAGGAGCACTTCGCCAATGCGATCTTCCCGAACCACCCTCTCGGGCGCGAGGTGCTCGGCGAACCCGACGTCATCCGCAACGTCACGGTCCCGGCGATCCGGTCCTTCTTCGACGAGCACTACCTGCCAGGCAACATGGTGATCGCAGCCGCCGGCGACCTCGATCATGAGCGCCTGGCGCTCGGTATCGAGTCCCGCTTCGCCGACCGCCGCGGCGGGCGCCCCCCGCTGCGCAGCGCGCCCGGAGACGACGCCGTTGCGCTCGTGGTCGAGTCGCGCGAGACCGAGCAGGCGCAACTCGTCCTCGGGTTCAGAGCCCCGGACCGTCATTCGGGCGACCGTTTCACGCTGGCCGTGCTCAACCACATTCTCGGAGGGGGCCTGTCCAGCAGGCTTTTCCAGGAGATCCGGGAAGCACGCGGCCTCGCCTACTCGATCGGGTCCGAGCGCAGCGCTTACGACGACGCCGGGACTCTCGCGATCTCTGTCGGCACCGCGCCCGAACGCGCCCACGAGGTGCTCGAACTGCTCCACAAAGAGGTCGACCGCCTCGGTGCCGAAGGGATCACCTCGCGCGAGCTCGAGGTGGCGAAGGGGCACCTCCGTGCCGACATGCTCCTCTCGCTGGAGGACTCCGGTTCCCGCATGTCGAGGATCGGCTCCGCCCTGTTGCTGTTCGGCTCTGTGCTCACCACAGACGAGTTGCTCGAGCGCATCAAGGCGGTGACCGCGGACGAGGTTCGCGCCGTTGCCGAGAAGGTGTTGACCGGCGCCAGGTCGCTGGCGGTCGTCGGTCCCTTTTCGGAGTCCGACTTTTCCTGACGCGTCGCCGCGCCGGCCCCTCCGGGGCGCTCCTGGGTCGCTTTCGCCCGAGGCCCTGCTGGCGTTCGCGGCAACGGGTACGGTGATGTGATGTTGCGTGTCGGAGTGTTCGGAGCCGCCGGGCGCATGGGGGCGGCAACCTGCGCGGCGGTGCTGGCCGCTGCGGACCTCGAGCTCGTTGTGGCCGTCGACCCCGCCGCGGCGGGCCGGCCGCTCGACGACGTCGCCGCAGTGCGCGGCAGCGGGCTCGAGATCGCGGCGTCGCCCGGCGCCGCGGCCGAAGCCGGGGCCGAGGTCATGGTGGACTTCACGGTCGCGCAAGCGGCCCGTGAAGACCTCCGCTGGTGCGCCGACCACGGTGTTCACGCCGTCTGCGGCACGACCGGCTTCGGTGAGGCCGACCTCGAGTCCCTGCGGGCCTGGTTCTCCGGGGATGCCCATGCGATCGTGGCCCCGAATTTCTCCATCGGCGCCGCGCTGATGATGCGCTGCGCGGAGCTTTGCGCGCCGTGGGTCGCCGGCGCCGAGATCGTGGAGCTCCATCATGACCGCAAGCGGGACGCGCCCTCCGGGACCTCGCTCGAGACCATCCGCCGAATGCAGGCCGCGCGTGACGCGGCCGGGGCGGGGGACTGGGCGGCCGATCCGACCGAGAAGGAGCTCGTCGCGGGGGCGCGGGGTGGACGGTCGGAGGGTGGCCTGCACGTGCACTCGGTGCGGCTGCCCGGGTTCGTCGCGCACCAGGAGGTGATCTTCGGCCTAGAGGGCGAGATTCTCTTGGTGCGGCACGATTCGCTGGACCGGGCGAGCTTCATGCCCGGCGTGCTGTTGGCGGTCCGTCGGGTCGCCGAGACAGCGGGGCTGACCGTGGGGCTCGCCGGTCTGCTCGGGCTTTGAGGGCTCGGTGCCGGGACGGCGGCCCGGGAATTGGACGAGCCCCGGACCTGCATGCTGCTAGCTTTCGATTCGTGACAAGGCCGCGACCATGGTGACGGCGGCTCGACGCGCCGGACGGTTCGGCGCCGTCGTGACCGCGATGGTGACGCCCTTCGACGCCGAGGGGCGACTGGACATAGGGGGTGCGGTGTCTCTCGCCCGCTATCTCGTCGACAACGGCAGCGACGGGCTCGTCGTGACCGGCACGACCGGCGAGGGACCGACGCTCAGTGACGCGGAGCGGGCGGAGCTCTGGGCGGCCGTGGCGCGCGCGGTCACGGTGCCGGTGATCGCCGGCTCGACCACGAACGACACGGCCCACTCCGTCCGGCTCACGCGTGTGGCAACCGAGGCCGGCGCGGCCGGGATCCTCGCTGTCACCCCCTACTACAACCGCCCGTCACAGAGCGGCATCGCCGCCCACTTCGCCGCTGTCGCCGCCGCGACGCGGCTCCCGGTCCTCGTCTACGACATCCCCGTGCGCACGGGGCGCAAGGTTGCCCTCGACACGATGCTGCAGCTAGTGCATGATTTTCCGAACATCACCGGCGTCAAGGACGCGTCCGGTGACCCGGCCGGTGCCGCGAGGCTCATGGCCAGGGCTGGAACAGGGTTCGATTGCTACAGCGGCGACGACTCGCTGACGCTCCCGTTGCTCGCGGTGGGTGCGGTCGGGGTAGTGAGCGTGGCGTCGCACTGGGTCGGTCAGGAGCTGGGGGAGATGATCAGGCTCTACCTGGAAGGTGACGTCGAAGGCGCCCGGGAGTTGAACGCGGCCCTCATCGAGCCGGTCTCGTTCCAGTCCAGCGACGAAGCGCCCAATCCCCTGCCGACCAAGGCCGTCCTCCGGGCGCGGGGGCTGCCCGCAGGCGAGTGCCGACTGCCGTTGGGTCCTGCCCCGGACTGGTTGGAGCCCAAGGCGGGCTCCATGCTCGCCAACTTGGACCTGTGGCGCTCGAGCCGGCCGGCTGGGAGCGCGGTGAAGGGCCCGAATGGCTGAAGCGGTCCGAATCTCGTTCCTCGGGGGGCTGGGCGAGATCGGCCGCAACTGCGCGGTCGTCGAGCAGGGGGGCCGCCTGGTCGTCCTCGACTGCGGGGTGATGTTCCCCAATCCGGAGATGCCCGGCGTCGACCTGGTGCTGCCGGACTTCAGCTTCCTGCGCGAGCGCGCCGCGGACGTCGACGGGATCGTGCTCACCCACGGGCACGAGGACCACGTCGGGGCGCTCGCGTACCTCATGCGTGACGTCGATGCGCCCGTATACGGTTCGGGCCTGACCCTCGGGTTCGCTCGCAACCGGCTCGACGAGGCCGGCCTCGGCCAGAAGGCACCGCTGGTGGAGGTGCGTGACGGCGAGAAGCGCAAGATCGGCCCGTTCGACGTGGAGTTCATCCCGGTGACGCACTCGGTGCCGAGCGGCTTCGCCCTCGCCTTCCACACGGCCCAGGGCGTCGTGCTCCACAGCGGTGACTTCAAGCTGGACCTGACGCCGGTGGACGGGCGGAGGACGGACCTCGCCCGCATCGGGCAGATCGCCGCCACCGAGGGCATCCGCCTCCTGCTCGCGGACTCGACGAACGCGGAGCTGCCGGGCTACACGGGAAGCGAGAGCGCGGTGGGCGAGTCGCTCCGGAGGATCTTCCTCCTGCAGCGGGGGCGCCGGATCGTGGTTGCTTGTTTCGCGAGCCACGTGCACCGCATCCAGCAACTCGCAGATGCCGCGATCGCGAGCGGGCGCAAGGTGGCGCTGCTCGGCCGCTCGATGGTGAAGAACGTCGGCATCGCCCGCGACCTCGGGATGTTGACGATCCCGGATCGTTGCTTCGCCGACATCGAGACGATCGGGGACCACAACCCCGGCGAGATCTGCGTCATCTCGACGGGCTCCCAGGGCGAGCCGATGTCCGCGCTGGCGCAGATGGCGTCGGGCGAGAGTCGCTGGCTGCACATCGAGGAGGGCGACGTCGTCGTGCTCAGCTCGCACGCGATACCCGGCAACGAGTGGGCGGTCGCCAAGGTGATGGACGGCCTCGCGCGCCGGGGCGCGGAGGTCATCCACGCCGGCGTCGCCCACGTGCACGAGAGCGGTCACGCCCACCAGGGTGAGCTCGCCACTTTGCTCTCCATAGCGCGGCCGCGCAGCTTCGTGCCTGTGCACGGCGAGTACCGCATGCTGGTGCGCCACTCCCGCCTCGCGATCGAGATGGGTGTCGCGCCGGACGAGGTCCTCATCTGCGAGGACGGCGACGTCGTGCAGCTGGGCGACGAGGGGATCGACTTCGCAGGCGAGGTGTCGGCCGCACACGTCTTTGTCGACGGGATCGTCGGCGACGTCGGCGTCGGCGTGTTGCGCGACCGGCGCGTGCTCGCTGAAGAAGGTGTCGTGGTCGCAGTCGTCACCGTCGACATCCGCACCGGGGAGCTGGTCGGCGCCCCGGAGATCGTCAGCCGCGGCTTCCTGGACGAGCCTGGTGCCGAGTCGGTGGTCGACGAACTGCGCTCCGCGCTGGTGAAGGCGATCGAGGTCGCGGTCGGCGAGGGAAGCCAGGACCCCGACGCTCTCCGCCGGGTCGTCCGCCGGACGGTCGGACGCATCGTGAGCGACCGCACCCGCCGCAGGCCGATGATCGTGCCGCTCGTGCTCGAGGCCTGAGCAGGGAGTTCCCGCGCCAGAGGTTTCCGGGATCACTGTCACCGGGAGTGGCTGGTGTTAGCGTTGTGGGCATCGTGGCAGTGTCTCGTCGTGTCATCTCCGGCCAATCCGGTGCCTCCCGCGATGCTCCGACCAGGGGGAAGCCAGCCAGTTCCCCTCGGACCGCGGTGCCCAGAGCGGGCGCGAGACCGCAGCTCACCAAGGTCCCTGCCCCGCGCAAGAGCGCAGGCAGGGCGCGCGCACGCCGGAAGACGACAGCGCTCGGGCGCGGTGCCGGGTGGCTGGTCGACCTCGTCGCCGCGCCCTCGGAGGAGTCCTGGGGCTGGGCGCTGCTGCTCGTCGGCGTCCTTGCCGGCCTCGGAATCCATTTCAACCTGCTGGGGCCGGCGGGCCACTTGCTCCGGGTGGGGGGCGCCCGCGCTTTTGGCTGGGGAGCCGACGTAGCCCCGGCGTCGTTCGTCGTCGGTGCCGTCATCCTGCTCGCTGGGCGAGCGAGACGCGGCCTCGGGCCGATCCTCGCCGCCCTGGTGCTCCTGTTGATCGTGTCCGCAGGCCTGGCGGACCTGGCGGCAGGCTCACCCGGCACCGCGGCAACCTGGTGGGAGCTCGGCGGCGCAGGTGGCATCGTCGGTGCTGGCGTCGGAGGCGGGCTCTCGAGGATCATCGGCGTCGCCGGGGCGTCGGTGGTTCTGGGCGCCGTTGGCATCGCGGCCATCTGCGGGCTGCTCGGCATGCCCCTGCTCGCCGTCATACGGGTCGTGGGCCGGGGCCTTGCCGCGGCCGCGCGATGGACGACCACGCTCTTTCGGGACTGGATCGCCGCAATGCGCGTGCAACCGCTTCAGGAGCGGCCCGCGGCCGTTGCGGCAGGGAACCCCGATGCCGACGGTTTCGGCGTCTGGCCGGCCGGCGCCGGGGCAACCGCGCCCGGGGCCGGTCACGTGTCGGTTCTCCCCGGAGCATCGGACACCGATCAAGCGGCCGGCGCCGGGGAGCCTCCCGGGCCTGCCGCGGCAGAGGTTCGCGTGGGGCTGGCAGATGCGGCGGTCGCCGGCGCGGAGCCGTCCGGTGGGGACGTGCTTCGCGCCGCGACTGTCACAGGCAGAGCCGAGCAGCTCAGCCTGCCGGTGGCGCCCACATCCGGCTCGTGGAAGCTCCCGCCGCTCAAGCTGCTCAAGCGCTCCAAGGAGCAGGATCTCGACCGCAAGGGGATCGAGGAGCGGGGCCGCGTGCTCGAGCGCGCCCTCGCGGGCCACGGAGTCGAGACGCACCTGGTCGGTTACACCGTGGGACCGACGGTGACCCGTTTCGAGCTCGAGCTGGGGGCGGGCGTGAAGGTCGCCCGCGTTACCACCCTGGCCAAGGACATCGCGTATGCCATGGCTTCGCCCGACGTGCGCATACTCGCCCCTATCCCGGGTCGCTCGGCGATCGGTGTCGAGGTGCCGAACCGTGACAGGCAGCTCGTCACTCTCGGCAGCGTGTTGCAGTCGATCGAGGCCCAGAGGTCCACCCATCCCCTCGAGGTCGCCTTCGGCAGGGACATCGCCGGGCGTCCTGTGATGGTGAACCTCGCCGAGATGCCGCACCTGTTGATCGCGGGGGCCACCGGCGCCGGCAAGTCGTCGTGCATCAACTCGGTGATCACCTCGATCCTCATGAAGGCAACGCCGGATCAGGTCCGCCTCATCCTGGTGGACCCGAAACGGGTCGAGCTCGGCCACTACAACGGGCTTCCCCATCTGCTCACCCAGGTCGTGGTCAATCCGAAACGGGCCGCCAACGCTTTGTCGTGGGCCGTGACCGAGATGGAGCGCCGCTACGACCTGCTGGCCGAGTGCGGCATGCGCGACATCGCCGGCTACAACGCGGCAGTCGACCGTGGGGAGCTCGACGACGGGCCGATCCAGGGACTTCGGGCACCGAGCGCGGCCGACAGGGCGCCGTTGCTCGCCGAGCTGGCACTCGCCGACACCGAGCTCGGGGAGCTCGCCCTTGCCTCGATCGACCTCGAAAACGCCGATACGCGCGACGGGGCCGACCTCGACGAGGCCGATCTCACCGGCATCGACGATGACGCCGAGGCACCAGACGACCTGGACGCCGAGGGTGACGCGTGGCTGTCCGGCGAGGACATGGTCCAGACGTCCGTCGTGGCCGGCTCGCGCGGCGCAGGACTCGGGACCCGCCATGTCCGGCTGCCCTTCATCCTCATCGTCGTGGACGAGCTGAACGACCTCATGATGGTCGCGGCGCGCGACGTAGAGGAGTCGATCTGCCGTATCGCCCAGATGGCGCGCGCCGTGGGGATCCACCTTGTCATCGCGACGCAACGGCCCTCGGTCGACGTGATCACCGGCGTGATCAAGGCGAACATCCCTTCGCGGCTTGCCTTCTCCGTCTCCTCTCTAGCCGACAGCCGCGTCATCCTCGACCAGCCCGGCGCGGAACGGCTGGTCGGCCGCGGTGACCTCCTGCTGCTCACTGCGTCCTCCAGCGTGCCGCGGCGGATACAGGGTCCGTGGGTGGGCGAGGACGAGGTTCAGGCCGTCGTCGCCCATTGGCGGCGCCAGAGCGGCCCGCGCTACGTCGACGGCGTGGAAGGCGAGGAGGCCGCGGGGAGCCGGGCCGGCAGGGGAGTCGAGGACGACGACGACGAGTACCTGCAGCGTGCAATGGAGTTGGTGGTGCGGTCACAGCTAGGCTCGACCTCCATGCTCCAGCGCAAGCTCCGAGTCGGCTTCGCTCGGGCCGGTCGGCTCATGGACCTTCTCGAAAGGCGCGGCATTGTCGGGCCGTCCGAGGGTTCCAAGCCGCGTGCCGTCCTGATGACAGCCGAGGAGCTGGACGAGCTGTAGCCGCGACGCCGGGCCAGCGACGCGGCCAACGCCATGGACGACCAAGGTGCCACCTCGCAGTCAACAACCCTGCCGCCTGAGGCCTTGTCCAGCGCGGCTGACGCCTTGGCGGCAACGCCGAGGCGTCATGTGTCTCCTGCGAAGGCGCGCCGACGCCGGCTCTACTGGCGCCGGCGGGCGACAGTGCTGCTCGGCCTCGCCGTAGTCCTGTCAGGGATCGGTTGGCTCTTGTCGGGGCCCGGATCGCCGAGGCTCGTCACCTCCGGCGATCCGGGAAGGCTGCGGTCTGCGCAGGTCCACCTGCCTTCGCTCGTCCCGATCGTGCCCGCAGTGACGAGGTTCCCCGGGACGCCGGCGCCACTGCCGGTCCCCTCGGCGGGTCAGTCCGCCGTGTACGTCCAGGGGATCGGTCTCCTCGGGGCCTCGCCGGATCAACAGTCGGCGCCTATGGCAAGCCTGACCAAGGTCATGACAGCTGTCATCGTGCTCGACGACCATCCCCTCGGCCACGGTTCCGGCCCGACATTCACGATGACCGCGGCGGACCACGCGGCATGGGTCCAGGACGTCGAGAACGGTGATTCCAGCCTCGAGGTCGTCGCAGGAGAACGCCTCACCGAGCGCCAGCTGCTCGAAGGGCTGATGATCCCTTCGGCATGCAACATCGCCGACTATCTCGCGCGCTGGGACGCCGGGAGCATCGCCGCTTTCGTGAGGAAGATGAACGCGATGGCGGTGGCGCTCGGCCTCAAGCACACGCACTACGCGGACGCGAGCGGACTGAGCCCGTATTCCCGGAGCACGGCGATCGACCAGGCGGCCCTCGGTGCCTACGCGATGGCGGTGCCGGGAATGGTCTCCATCGTGGACCACGAGACGATCAAGTTCCCGACCGGGTTGGTCGGCGGCTACAACCCCGCCCTAGGAGAGGACGGCGTGATCGGCCTCAAGTCCGGCTTCACCGACGCGGCCCAGATCTGTCTCGTGACAGCCGCCTGGCGCACCGTCGGCGGCCACAGGGTGCTCGTCGTGAGCGCCGCCTTAGGTCAGCCGTCGAGCCTGGAATGGGCGGCGGTGATCGACGAGCAGCTTCTCGACGCAGCGACCTCAGATCTGCGGTTGTTGCCGCTCCTACGCGCGTACCAGCCCGTTGCGAGAGTCGTCGCGGGTTGGAGCCGTGTGCGGCCGGTCGCGGTCGTCACGGTTCCCGTCACGGCTGTCGGCTGGGCGGGCTTGCCGGTGCGGATCGTGGTCAAGGCATCAATCCCCGTGAAGCCCGGCACCGGGCGCGGCTGGCGGTCGGGCACCCCGATCGCGAGCGTGGAGGTGGTGACGCCGGCGGGAGTGCAGTCGGTGACCCCTGCGAAGCTGAGCCTCTTCCTGTCGTCGGCTCCTCGCGGCTGGTCCCCCCCTCCTGGGACCAGCTCGACCCTGACCGCCGCAAGCGGCAGCTGAGGGTGACGATGCGCGCGAGGGCCCCGGCATCCTCGGCCAACCTGGGCCCCGGTTTCGACGTGCTTGCCATCGCCCTGGCCCTCCACGTGGAGGTCGAGATGGTCCCCTCGGCGCGGCTCTCGTTGCGCACCGAGGGCGAGGGGGCCGACCTCCCCTGCGACGAGCACCATCTCGCGGCGCGTGTGGCCTCGGCCGTCAGCGGTCACGACCATTTCGCGATCCGGGTTCGCTCCGAGATCCCGGTCGGGCGTGGGCTCGGCTCGTCCGCTGCTCTCACCGTCGCGGCAGCGGCCGCGGCCGGAGCGGCGGATCCCTTGAAGGTTGCCGTCGGCTTCGAAGGTCACGCCGAGAACGCGGCGGCGTCGGTCCGTGGCGGTCTCGTCTCCGCCGCAATCCTCGACACCGGCCCGGTGGTCCGCCGTTTCCCCCTGGATCCGGGTCTCGTCTTCGTCGTCCTCGTGCCCGACCGGGAGCTGCTGACCCTCGACGCGAGGCGGGCGCTGGACGCCGAGGTGCCGCACGGCGACGCCGTCTTCAACCTCTCCAGGATGGGCCTCTTGCTGGCCGGCCTCGCCGATCGCAGAGTGCTCATCGGTGCCGCGGGCGAGGACCGTCTTCACCAGTCCCAGCGGGCGCACCTTTTCCCGGAGGCTTCCGAGTTGCTGGCGCGCCTGACCAAGGCGGGTGCCCTTGTGTCTTGCTGGTCCGGTGCCGGTCCGAGCCTGCTCGGCATCTGCGACGGTCAAAGCGTGGCGGCGCATGTCCGCGACGCGGGAGAGCTGGCGCTCGAGTCCCTGGGTGTCCCCGGGCAGGCGATGGTGATAGCGCCGGACCTCGACGGCCTGGTCGTGGGGGCCTGAGGCCCGACGGACGCGCGCAGGGCTCTGCCCCAGCGTGCAGCGGGGCCCTTGACACAGATAGTTCGGATCCGAATAATACGGATCAGTATGAAAAACGACTCTGCAAGTATCGTCCTCTCGCTCCTGCGGGCGACCCATCGTGTGCTGCAGATGCTCGAGGAGACGGCCAAGGAGCTCGACGTCTCCCCGGTTGAGATGAACGTCCTGGCCAGCCTCGGGACGGCTGAGGACTCGACCGTGTCCCAGCTCGGGCGTGCCACCGGGATGCGCCCGTCCACGACCACAGGTGTCCTCGACCGCTTGGAGGCGCGGGGCCTGCTCGAACGTCGCCCCAACCCGGCTGACCGCAGGTCCGCGAACGTGGCACTGACCAAGCTCGGCGAGAGCGTGGCGCAAAGGGTGCTGGCGGCCATGCAAACAGTCGACGACCGGGTTCGGGACTGCATCGGTGACGGACTCCTCGCGGGCTACCACGAGGTCGTCGGCGCGCTCGGTTTACTTATGTCGTCTGCAGGGCCGAACGGGCGGGCGGATGCCCACTGACGCCGCGACGCTTCTCAGGGTCGCCTACGTGGCCGGTGCCGTCGTCGACGCCGCTGCCGCGATCGAGATGGCGTTGCCCGAAAGGTTCGGGGCGAGGCTGCGCTACGGCGCCTCGTTCGATGTGGGGCGTGCCGAGTTCCGCTACGGGATGCGCCAGGCCGCGGCGCTCATGGCCGGATGGACGGTCCTGCTCGTCTGGGCGTTCCTCGACCCGGTGGCGCGTCGTGACGTGTTGCTGATCACGATCGTGCCAGTGATCGTGGGCCTGATGGGCTCCGACGCACTGGCGCAGCGGCGAGGCGAGCTTCGGCGAGGACCGGTGCTGGCCGTACGATCAATGCAGCTGGTGCTCATCGCGCTGTTCGCCGCGGCCTACGTCGTGTCGGCCCGCTGACCCGACGCGTTGCGCAGGGACCGATCCGGCCGCGCCGGCCTCACTCGGGCGACGGCACGCCCGCGGCGATCTCGTCGAGCCCCTGGGCCAGGGCGTTCCACGAGAGGGTCGCGCACTTGATGCGAACCGGGAACTTGACCACGCCTTGCAGAGCGGCCAGCTCGCCGAGATCCTCGGGCTTGATCGTCCCGGCGTCGTCTTGAGCATCGGCGCCTTCGTCGCCCGAAAGGGAGTGCTCGTGGATCGACATCATCGCCTTGAAGGAACGGATGAGCTTGCGGGCTTCCTCGACGGGGCGGCCCTTCACGGTGGCGGACATCATCGAGGCCGAGGACTGGCTGATCGAGCACCCCTGGCCCGAGATGCGCAAGTCCGCGAGGGTGCCGTTTTCTACCTCGAGGTACACGACGACCTCGTCGCCGCAGAGGGGATTGAATCCCTCGACCCGGTGCGCGGGTGGGACGGGGAGCTCTCCGCGGTTGCGCGGCGAGCGGTAGTGGTCGAGGATGATCTCACGGTAAAGGTCTTCGAGGCCGGCCATGGCGGTTTCGTGGCTCCTGTTTCAGTTGACGTGTCTCAGCCGAAGAATGCTGCGGCGACGTCGAGCGCGTCTGAGAGAGCTTCGATGTCGTCCTCACCGTTGTAAACGTAGAACGAGGCGCGTGCGGTTGCCGTGACGCCCAGCCTGCGCATCAGGGGCTTGGCGCAGTGGTGCCCGGCACGGATGCAGATACCCTCTGCGTCCAAGACCTGAGCGAGGTCGTGGGCGTGGATGTCGCGCAGGCTGAACGACAGCACACCGCCGCGCCCGGCCGGGTCGGAGGTCGGCCCGAAGATCTTCAGTTCGGTGCCGTGGCGCTGTCGGAGGAGCTCGATCGCCCGTGAGGTGAGCTCGGTCTCGTGTGCCGCGACCCGGTCCATTCCCAGGGACTCGAGAAAACTGATCGCGGCATGCAGGCCGATCGCCTCGGCGATGGGCGGGGTCCCGGCTTCGAACTTCCAGGGAAGGTCGTTCGGGGTGAAACCGTCCAGGCGCACGTCACGGATCATCTCGCCGCCACCGAGGAACGGGGGCATCGCGTCGAGCAACTCCTCGCGACCCCAGAGCACGCCTATGCCCGTGGGCCCGAGCATCTTGTGGCCCGTGAAGGCCAGGAAGTCGACGCCGAGAGCGCGCACGTCGACGCTGCGGTGCGGGACGAGCTGGGAGGCGTCGGCGACGACGACGGCACCGGCCGCGTGGGCCGCCTCGACGATGAGGCCGAGGTCGTTGATCGTGCCGAGCACGTTCGACATGCCCGAGACCGCGACTAGCCCGACGCCGTCGATGAGCCGGTCGAGGTCGCTCAGGTCGAGCCTGTAGTCCTCGCCGACGGGGATGTAGCGCAGCTCCACCTGCCGTTCGGCGGCGAGCATGAGCCAGGGCACGATGTTGGCGTGGTGCTCGAGCTGGGTCAACAGGACCGCTCTGCCCTTGGGGAGGATGTGCCGGCCGTAGGAGTGGGCGACGAGGTTGAGCGCCTCTGTGGCGTTCTTGGTGAACAGGACCTCTATGTCGGGCCGCGGTGCGTGGATGAACCGGCCAGCGGCCCGGCGCGCCATCTCGAATTGCCGCGTGGCCTCCTCGGCAATGGCGTAGACGCCGCGGTGCACGTTCGCGTGCGTGGTCTCGTAGTAGTGGTCCATCGCGTCGAGCACAGCGCGGGGCCGCTGCGAAGACGCCGCCGAGTCGAGGTAGACGAGCCTCTTGCCGTGCGACTCCTGCTGGAGCAAGGGGAACTCCTTGCGCAGCGCCGTGACATCGAGCGGGCCGGCCTCGACGCCCGTGGTCATGGGCGCAGCTCCTCGTAGCCCTCGCGGTCGAGCCGCTCCGCGAGGTCGGGGCCTCCGCTCTCGACGATGCGGCCGTCCAACATGACGTGCACGCGGTCGGGCTGCAACTCCTCGAGGATCCGGCGGTAGTGCGTGACGAGCAAGATGCCGAGCTCCGGGCAGGCGCGGCGCACGGCCTCGATGCCCCGGGCGACGATCCGTAGCGCGTCGACGTCGAGGCCGGAGTCGGTCTCGTCGAGGATGGCGACGTCGGGTTCCAGCATGGCCATCTGGAGGATCTCGTTGCGCTTCTTCTCGCCTCCGGAGAAGCCCTCGTTCAGGTACCTGCTGGCGAACGCGGGGTCCATGCCGAGGCGCTGCATCCATTCCATGAGCGAGACGCGCACCTCGAGCACCGAGATGTCGGTCCCGCGACGAGCGGAGACGGCCTGGCGGAGGAACTGCGACACCGGCACGCCGGGGATCTCCTCCGGGTACTGGAACGCGAGGAACACACCGGCCCTGGCCCGGGCATCCGGCGCCCACGACGTGATCTCCTCGCCCCGCAGCACGATCCGTCCGCTCACGACGCGATAGCCGGGATTGCCGGCGATGGCGTTCGCGAGCGTCGACTTCCCCGAGCCGTTCGGGCCCATGAGGGCGTGGAGTTCGCCCTCTTTCACGACGAGGTCGACCCCACGGAGGATCTCGTGATCCTCGACCGCGACGTGCAGATCCTCGATCGCGAGCACTTCGCCGCCTGCGGTGGCGTCGCCGGCGTGTTCGGGAGCCGTCGGGCTCTCCGGACCACGGCGGGCCTGGGTTATCACGCTTCCGTTCGACACGGTCACCATGTTAGACGCGCTGTCGGATTAACACTACGTCCGTAGGGGAAATATGCCCTACCAACCACGTGCGATCCATTCGTCCAGGTGAGGGAGCTCGACGCCGATCGTGGTGTCCAGGCCGTGGCCCGGCATCACGATCGTCTCGGCTGGCAGGGCCGTGAAGATGCGCCGCTCGATCGACTCGATGATGGTCGGGAAGTCCCCGAGATCGGTGGCCGTGTTGCCCGGGCCCCCCGGGAACAGCGTGTCCCCGGAGAGTAGGACGGGGGATCCCTGGATCAGGAAGCACATGGACCCGGGCGTGTGCCCGGGGGTGTGTATCGTCCTCAGCCGCAACCTGCCGACCTCGAGCACGTCGTCGTCGTCGAGGAGGAGGTCGTAGGAGGGGAGCATGGCGGCGTCCTCGGCGCGGACCGCGACCTCGTAACCGGCGTCACGCAGCTGTGGGACCGCCTGGATGTGGTCCCAGTGGCCGTGGGTCTCCACGACCCTGCGCACCCCGAGACGCCAGCAGAGCTCGAGGAGCTGCTCGTGCTCGTTCGCGGCGTCGACGAGCAGGGCGTCGCCGCTCGCTCGACAACGCACCACGAAGACGTTGTTGTCGAACGGCCCGACCACGACCTTGTGGATCTCGACCTGTTCATCCTCGTAGTGCACGGCGGCCTCCTGTCTCTCTCCCGTTCAGGGCCGGCGTGGTACCGCCGCAAGCGGGAGATCGGTCTTTGGACAGACTAAGGTCCGTTTCGGAGGTGGTCCTCGGTGGCTCCTGACAAGCCTGCCGGCACCGGCGCGGGCGCAGGCGGCAGCCGGCCCGCGGGGCCGCGGGCCTCCGATGCTGATCGGGAGCGATTCGCCGCGGAGCTGCACGAGCATTTCGCCGAGGGCCGGCTGAGTCTCGAGGAGCTCCAACGTCGTCTCGACCTCGTCTTCGCGGCGCAGACGCTCATCGATCTCTACGAGTTGACGAGCGATCTGCCACACCCCGGACCGCAGCTGGGGCATCGGTCGGGCTCCGGTTCCGGGCGCCGCGGGGCGACCCGTAAACGGGGCTGGTGGCCCTTCGGCTGAGTGGATCGCGCACATGGGTCCAAACTCTCGATACATTGGGGCCACCAGAGAAAGGAGGTGGTCCAATTCATGAGTAGTCAACCTTGCGGGACCCTGGAGGTGGCTGGCCGCTAGGCGGCATGCTGGACCACCTGGTGAAACCATCCAGACACCCTCGGTGACCCCGGTCGAGAGTTGGTCCCGCTCGATGCAGCCCGGAAGCCGAGCCTTTTTCAGCAGATGACCAAGGGCCGTGGATCTTTCCACAGCCGCCTCGAGGGGCGCTTCGGCGCCCCTCGAGTGCGTCCGGAACCGGATTCGCTCCGATCCGACCGTTCCGTTGTCAAGCGCCTTTTCCTGCGCCGGTGCGCCGTCCCCGGGGCGAGCGGGCGGGTTCGAGGGCCTGTTTGGCTCCGGCTGAGCGGGACGTTTGTCCGGCGGTTGCGGCGGAGGCCTTCATGGCGCGCTTGTGCTCGCGGACGGCGACAAGGGCGCCCGGGCTGTCGATGTCGGCCACGGAGGCGAGCGATCCGGCCCGGCCGAAGGGTCCCGCCGCCTTCTCCCAGCCGCTCGGGCGAACCCCGAGTTGCTTGCCGAGCAGTGCGACGAAGATCCGCGCTTTCTGCTCGCCGAAGCCAGGGAGCGCCTTCACACGCTTGAGCAACTCGTCGCCGGTCGCGGCAGTCCTCCAGACAGCCGCCGCGTCCCCGCCGTACTCGTCGACGAGCAATCGGCAGAGGTCCTGCACCCGGGCGGCCATTGAAGCCGGGAAGCGATGGAGGGCGGGCTTGTCGACGAACAGGGCGGTGAGCTCTCCCGGGGCCATGGCGGCGATCTTGGCGGCGTCGAGCTTCGCGCCGAGCCTCTGGCGCAGGACCCAGGGCCCGGCAAACGCCTTTTCGAGGGGTACCTGCTGATCTAGGACCATGCCGATCAGCAGTGCGAGGGGATCCTCGACGAGGTACCTGTCCGCACGGGAATCCCGGGTGAAGGGGAGGCTTTTGGGCGTGTTCGCGTCTTGAGGCATCGAAGGAGTGTAGGGCGCGACTTTCTCGGCGCTGGCGCCACGGCCCGAGACGCCAGCGCGCCGCGCCCGCGCCGGCGTCGAGCGTGCGGGACCGTCTCAGGCGCCTCGCGGGTCGACGGCCTCGGGGTCGACCCCGTAGCGCTCGATGGCGAGGGCAACCTCGCTCGGTTTGCCCGCACCCGCGGCCGCAAGCTCGGCCAGGACCGCTACGACGACGTGCGCGGCGTCGACCTCGAAATGCCTGCGAAGCGCGGCGCGGGTATCGGAACGGCCGAACCCGTCCGTCCCGAGCACCGTGAAGGGCGCCCGGACGAAACGTGCGACCTGATCCGGAACAGCCTTCAGGTAGTCGGTGATGGCGACGATCGGGCCCCGGGACTCTTCGAGCGCTCGGGTCACGTAGGGCACCCGGGGAGCGCTCTCGGGATGAAGCCTGTTCCAGCGCTCGACTTCGAGCCCGTCCTCCCTGAGGGCCTTGTAGCTTGTGACCGACCAGGCTTCTGCCGTCACGCCCCAGTCGGACGCCAGGAGCTCCCGCGCTTGCATCGCGGCCTGCCACGCCGTCCCCGAGAAAAGGATCGTCGCCGAACGGCCGGCAGCACCCGCGGCCTCGGCCGGTCCGGCATAGCGGTAGATGCCGCGCACGATCCCCTCTCTTATGCTCGCAGCAGCCGCTGCCTGCGTCGCCTCGTCCCCGTCCGGCACTGGGAGAGCAGGCATCGGGTAGTTCTCGTTGTAGATCGTCAGGTAGTAGATGCAGTCCTCGGCCTCGGGCCCGAACATGTCGCTGATCCCGCGCTCGACGATGGTCGCCATCTCGTAGGCGAACGCCGGGTCGTAGGCGTGGACCGTCGGCACGACCGAAGCCAGCAGCAGTGAGTGCCCGTCCTCGTGCTGGAGCCCCTCGCCGTTCATGGTCGTCCGCCCCGCTGTGCAACCCATCAGGAAACCACGTGCCCGCGCGTCGGCCGCCTGCCAGATCAGGTCCCCCACCCGCTGGAACCCGAACATCGAATAGAACAGGTAGATCGGCAGCATCGGCAGGGACCACGTCGCGTAGGACGTCCCGGCCGCCTGGAAGCTCGCCATGGCGCCGGCCTCGGTGATGCCCTCCTCCAGGATCTGGCCCGTGCGCTCCTCCGAGTAGGAGAGCAGCAGGCCGGCATCGACGGGCGTGTAGAGCTGACCCTCCGGGGCGTAGATCTTCACTTCCGAGAAGAGTGCGTCGAGCCCGAAGGTGCGTCCTTCGTCGGGCACTATGGGGACTACGTACTTGCCGATGCCTGGGTCCCGGAGCAGGTTGCGCAACAGCCTTGCGAACGCCATGGTCGTGGAGACCGGCTGGCCGCGCGACCCCAGGGCGAACTCGGCGAAGGTCGCAGGTTCCGGCGCGGGAAGCCCGAGAAGGCCACGACCGCGCACGACGCGATTGGGCAGGTGTCCCCCGAGGGCACGGCTGCGAGCGGTCAGGTACTCGTGGACGGCCGATCCAGCCGGAGGGCGGTAGTAAGGCGGCGCCTCCGCGTCGAGCGCCTCGTCGGGGATCTCTTCGTGCAGGTGCAATCGGTCGCGCAGCACCCGGAGCTGATCCTTGGTCATCTTCTTGATCTGGTGCGTGGCATTGCGCGCTTCGATCTCGGGCCCGAGCGTCCAGCCCTTGATGGTCTTCGCGAGGATGGCCGTTGGCGCCCCGACCTGCTCGGTCGCCGCCTTGTAGGCGGCGTAGAGCTTGCGGTAGTCGTGCCCGCCGCGGGGCAGGGTCTGCAGCTCCGCGTCCGACAAGTGCTCCACGAGCTTGCGCAGGCGCGGGTCCGGGCCGAAGAAGTGCTCGCGGATATAGGCGCCGGACTCGGTGGCGAGCGTCTGGAAGTCGCCGTCGAGAGTCGTGTTCATCTTGTGGAGGAGCACCCCGTCGACGTCGCGGGCCAACAGCTCGTCCCAGCGCCTGCCCCAGATGACCTTGATCACGTTCCATCCGCAGCCCCGGAGCAGGGCCTCGAGCTCTTGGATGATCTTGCCGTTGCCCCTGACGGGTCCGTCGAGGCGCTGGAGGTTGCAGTTGACGACGAAGGTGAGGTTGTCCAGGCGCTCACGGGCGGCGAGGCTGAGCGCAGCCCTTGTCTCCGGCTCGTCGAACTCCCCATCGCCGACGAAGGACCACACCCGCGACTGGGTCGTGTCCACGAGCTCGCGGTGCACGAGGTAGCGATTGAAGCGCGCCTGATAGATGGCGGTGAGCGGGCCGAGCCCCATCGAGACCGTCGGGAATTCCCACCAGTCCGGCATGAGACGGGGGTGCGGGTAGCTTGACAAGCCCCTGCCGCCGACCTCGAACCGGTAGTTGTCGAGGTCTTCCTCCTCCAGCCGTCCCTCGACATACGCGCGGGCGTAGATCCCGGGCGACGCGTGACCCTGGAAGTAGACCTGGTCGCCCGCGGTGCCGTTGGCCTTGCCCCGGAAGAAATGGTTGAAGCCCACCTCGTAGAGGGAGGCGGAGCTGGCGAAGGTCGAGAGGTGTCCTCCGATGCCGGCCTCGCGGGTGTTCGCCCGCGTGACCATGACGGCCGCGTTCCAGCGTATGTAGCGGCGGATCTTGCGCTCGAGGTCCTCGTCGCCGGGGAACCAGGGTTCCGAGCGGGCCGGGATCGAGTTGATGTAAGGGCTCGAGACGGTCGCGGGGAAGCCGACCTGGTTGGCGCGCGCTCGCTCCAACAGCTTCATCAAGAGGAACTGGGCGCGCGGGCGACCTTCCGCCTCGACGACGGCGTCGAAGGAGTCCATCCACTCGGCGGTCTCCTCGGGATCAATATCTGGCAGCTGGTATGAGAAACCATCGATGATCACGCACCCAGTTTCGCGCCGGCGCAACCGCTGTCCGGCCGCGTGGGAGAGGAATTATTCGAGCGTTATCAAAGCCGGGCCCACGGGCGGGCCCTCGGGTCGCGCCGAGCACCACGATGACCTGGCGGACCAGGCAGAATGACTTCGTGACCCTGTTCGAGGACCCGGATCCCGCCACCGTGGTGTTCACCGATGGGGCCTGTCTCGGCAACCCCGGCCCAGGAGGATGGGCGTGGGCGGTCTCCGATCAGGAGTACGAGAGCGGCCACGCCGCCAACACGACCAATCAGCGCATGGAGGTCACGGCAGTTCTCCAGGCGCTCGGCGCCATCAGCGGTCGCGTTCATGTGGTGAGCGACTCCACCTACGTCGTCAACTGCTTCAGCCAACGGTGGTGGGCGGGATGGCGCGCACGGGGATGGAGGAACTCGCGAGGCGAGCCGGTGGCGAACCAGGACCTGTGGCGTCCGCTCATCGACGAGGTCGTCGACCGAAGGCGCGGCGAGATCAGGCTGACCTGGGTGAAGGGGCACTCCGGTGACCCGATGAACGAGCTCGTGGACCGGCTCGCGGTCGATGCCGCCCGTTTCCAGCGGGGTGCGCGCACGCGCTGAGCGGATATCGGTGCCAGCTGCCCGAGACTGAAGTTCCAGGTAATGTCCGATGCGATGCGTTACGTGGAAGCAGCTGGCGAGAAGGTGTCGGCGATCGGCCTGGGCACATGGCAGTTCGGGTCGAAGGAATGGGGGTACGGCTCCCACTACGCCGAGCACGACGCGGTCGACATCGTGCACCGTGCCCTCGATCTGGGCATAAACCTGATAGATACCGCCGAGATATACGGTCTTGGCCGCTCGGAGCGGATCGTCGGGCGCGCGATCGGGGAGCGGCGGGCGGACGTGTTCCTGGCTTCAAAGGTCTTGCCGATCCTCCCGTTGCGGCGGATCGTCGCCTGGAGGGCAGCCGGGAGCGTGCGGCGCCTCGGCGTTGCGCAGATGGACCTCTACCAGATTCACTGGCCGAACCCGGCGGTCCCCCTCACCGAGCAGATGGGGGCGATGCGGGCCCTGCAGCGCAGTGGGGAGATCCGCCAAATAGGCGTGAGCAACTTCTCGCTCGGGCGCTGGCGGGCGGCCGAAGGCGCCCTCGGGGGCCCGGTCCTGTCCAACCAGGTCAGGTTCAACCTCGTGGACCGCCGGCCGCTCAAGGGCATGACCGAATGGGCGGCGGCGAACGACCGAATCGTGATCGCCTACAGCCCGCTCGCTCAGGGTCTGCTCTCGGCGCGCTACGACGCCGAGCACCGGCCGACGGCGATGCGCGCGAATTCGGCCGCCTTCTTGCCGGAGAACCTCGACCGCGCGCGCCTGTTGCTCCAGGCGCTGCGCGAGATCGGCGGCGACCACGACGCGACGCCGGCCCAGGTGGCCCTGGCCTGGTTGATCGGACATCCGAACGTGGTCGCCATCCCGGGCGCGAGCACGGTCGCCCAGCTGCAACGCAACGCCGAGGCCGCCGAGCTCGAGCTCACGGTCGAGGACACGCATCGGCTCGAGGACGCCGCCGAGGCGTACCGTCCGATCCACGGCATCGCGGCCGTGCCTTCACTTCTCAAGATGCGCGCTGGCAGATCCGGGCGCGGGCGGTAGCCGCCCGGGCCAGGGGCCGACAAGGAGGAGCTGTGGACGGCGAGCTGACTTGGAAGGACGCGACAGCGCAGGCCGAGCTGGTTCGACGTGGCGAAGTGTCCCCGCTCGAGCTCGTCGACGCAGCGATCGAGCGGATCGAGCGGTGCGATCCCTTGCTGAACGCCGTCATCCACCGTCAGTTCTCCAACGCTCGCGCCCAGGCGGCCGAGGAGCTGCCCCGTGGTCCGTTCCGGGGCGTGCCAATGCTGCTCAAGGACCTTGGCGCCCCCCAGGCGGGGGAGCTCTACTGCGAAGGGACCTCGTTTGCCAAGGCGGCCGGCTACCGCGCCGGTAGGGACAGCTTCCTCGTGCAGGCCTTCAGGAAAGGGGGTTTCGTCGTGCTGGGCCGCACGAACGCCCCCGAGCTGGGCACGGCGATCACGACCGAGCCGATCGCGTTCGGGCCCACGCGCAACCCGTGGGACGTCGAGCACACGAGCGGAGGGTCGTCGGGTGGCTCTGCCGCCGCAGTGGCGTCCGGAATGGTCCCCGTGGCCCACGGGAACGACGGCGGTGGCTCGATCCGGATCCCGGCAAGCTGTTGCGCCCTCTTCGGTCTCAAGCCGAGCCGAGGCCGCGTGAGCCCCGGGCCGATAGGCGGCGAGTCCTGGAACGGTTTCTCCGGCGACCACGTGCTCGCGCGCACCGTCCGGGACTCTGCAGCGGTGCTCGACCTGGTCGCCGGGTACCGACCGGGTGACACCTTCGTCGCGCCTTTGCCTGCCCGGCCGTTCGCGCAGGAGGTGGGCGCCAGCCCGGGCAGGCTCCGCATCGGCCTCCTCGATCGCCCCGCTCAGCCCGAGTACAAGGCCCACCCGGAATGCTCGCAGGCGGTTCAGCTCGCCGGTCGGGTGCTCGAGTCGCTCGGCCACCGGGTCGAGATCGCCCACCCGACCTCGCTCGAGGAGCCTGAGATGTACCGCCACTTCCTCGTCATCATCGCGACCGCTGTCGCCGCGGCGTTGAACGAGTGGTCGCAGCTGTTGGGCAGGGAGGTCTCCGCAGAGGAGTTCGAGCCGGCCAACTCGCTGTTCGCGGCCCTGGGCAGGTCCATCTCCGCCCCGGACTATCTCGAGTCCGTCCTCTGGTTCGAGGGCTTCAGGCGCCGGACCATAGCCTTCTGGTCGGAGCAGGGCTTCGATCTCCTTTGCACCCCGGTCCTCGCCCAGCCACCGGCCCGGATCGGCGAGCTCTCCGACCCGGTGACCGGCGAGGCGAAGGTGATCGAGACCCTCCAGTTCACGGGCCAGTTCAACGCCAGCGGCCAGCCGGCCGCCTCGTTGCCGCTGCACTGGACGCCGGAGGGACTGCCGATCGGCGTGCAGCTCGTCGCCGACTACGGCCGGGAGGACGTTCTCATACGCGTCTCGAGCCAGCTCGAGGAGGCATGTCCGTGGGCCGACCGCCGGCCGGCCGTGCACGCGTGACCGCCACCGTCGCGCCGGTTGCGAGGTGATTTCCTCGCTCCGCGAGTAGCCTGCCTACTCTCAATGGCCCATCGTCTCTCCCACCTCGACACCCTCGCGTCCGAAGCGATTCACATCATTCGTGAGGTGGTCGCCGAGTTCGAGCGCCCCGCGCTGTTGTTCTCCGGGGGCAAGGACTCTGCTGTCCTGCTCCATCTGGCCACGAAGGCCTGCTGGCCGCAGCGGCTCCCGTTCCCGGTCGTGCACGTCGACACCGGGCACAACTTCCCCGAGGTCATCGAGTACCGCGACCAGCAGGTGGCCAAGCTCGAAGTACGGCTCGTGGTCGGCTCTGTGCAGGAGGACATCGACCGCGGTTCGATCGTCGAGCAGCCGGTGCCGGGCGCCACGCGCAACCGTTTGCAGACCTTCACCCTTCTCAGGGTGCTCGAGGAGAACCGCTACGACGCGGTCTTCGGCGGCGGTCGGCGCGACGAGGAGAAGGCGAGGGCCAAGGAGCGGGTCTTCTCGCTCCGCGACGAGTTCGGCCAGTGGGACCCGCGCGCGCAGCGGCCGGAGCTGTGGCAGCTCTACAACACGCGGCTCAGGCCGGGGGAGCATTTCCGGGTCTTCCCGCTCTCGAACTGGACCGAGCTGGACGTCTGGCAGTACGTCGACGAGCAGAAGCTCGAGCTTCCCCGGATCTACTTCGCGCACAGGCGCACCGTCTTCCGCCGCGCCGGGATGCTCCTCGCGGTAGGGCCCTGGACCCAGCCCCGCGAAGGCGTCGCGAGCGAACGGCCATTCGAGACGACGGTGCGCTACCGCACCGTCGGTGACATGACCTGTACGGCGGCCGTCGAGTCGACGGCGAACACTCCTGCGGAGATCATCATGGAGACCGCTGCGACCAGGGTGAGCGAGAGGGGCGCTACGCGCGCGGACGACCGCTTCTCCGACGCCGCGATGGAGGACCGCAAGCGGGAAGGCTATTTCTAGTGGAGCTGCTTCGCTTCGCGACCGGGGGCTCTGTCGACGACGGCAAGTCCACTCTCATCGGCCGCCTGCTCTACGACTCGAAGCAGGTCTTCCAGGATCAGCTCGAGGCCGTGCAACGCACGAGCGTGGCCCGCGGCGACGAGTACGTGAACCTTGCGCTGCTCACCGACGGGCTGCGGGCCGAACGCGAGCAGGGCATAACGATCGACGTCGCGTACCGCTACTTCTCCACGCCCAAGCGCAGGTTCATCATCGCCGACACGCCCGGTCACACACAGCACACCCGCAACATGGTCACGGGCTGCTCGACCGCCGACCTCGTCCTGCTTCTCATCGACGCCCGCGCCGGGGCGACCGAGCAGACCCGGCGGCACGCGATGATCGCCTCGCTGCTCGGTATCCGCCACCTGGTTCTGTGCGTGAACAAGATGGACCTGGTCGGCTACTCGCGGGAACGCTTCGAGGAGATCCGCGACGATTTCATCGGGTTCTCCGAACGCCTCCAGGTGTACGACCTCACGTGTATCCCGATCTCGGCGCTGGCGGGCGACAACGTAGTGGAGCGCTCGACCGAGATGTCCTGGTACGGCGGGCTCTCGCTCCTCGACCACCTCGAGACCGTGTACATCGCCTCTGACCGCAACCTGATCGACCTGAGGTTCCCTGTACAGCTCGTCATCCGGCCCATCTCGAGCGAGCACCACGACTTCCGCGGCTACGCCGGCAACCTCGCGAGCGGCGTGCTCCAGGTGGGTGACGAGGTCGTGGCGCTCCCTTCCGGTTTCTCGAGCCACGTCGTGAGCATCGACGGCCCTGACGGTCCGCTGCAGGAGGCGTTCCCGCCGGAGTCCGTCGTCGTGCGGCTCGAAGACGACATCGACATCTCCCGTGGCGACATGCTCTGCCGGCCCAACAACAGGCCCAACGTCGGCCAGGACGTCTCGGCGATGATCTGCTGGATGGCCGAGAGACCGCTGCGTGAAGGCGCGACGTTCGCGATCAAGCACACGACCCGGTGGGCGCGGGCGCGCGTGCGCTCGCTGCAGTACCGCCTCGACGTGAACGCCCTCCACCACGACGCCAAGGCCGCAGAGCTCGAGCTCAACGACATCGGCCGGATCCACCTGCGTACGACGGCGCCGTTGTTCTACGACGAGTACCGGGACAACAGGGAGACCGGCAGTTTCGTGCTGGTGGACGAGCAGACCAACGCGACGGTCGCGGCGGGCATGCTGCGCCGGCCCACGGGCTGACCTCCGGGGCGACCTCAGGTCCGAGCGCAGGGCTCCCGGCAAGTCGCCCGGAGAGCCGTCTGCCAAGTCGACCAGCCAATCCAGTGTCATTAGGCTGAGCCCAAAGGCCTGCCACGGGCGCGGGGAAGAACGCGTCCGGCCGGCAGACGGCCGATCAGGCGGTTGCGTCATCGTTGAGACCAGGAGGTGGTCCATCTGTCAGCGAACCGAGCTGAGCCTGCGCAGTTCGACATAGTCGTCATCGGTGGCGGGCCCGGCGGGTACGCCACGGCTCTGTACGCGGGCGCCGCGGGCTTGTCGGTGGCCGTGGTGGAGAAGGACAAGGTGGGCGGAACCTGCCTGCACCGGGGTTGCGTGCCTGCGAAGGAGTTCCTCGAGACGGCGGCGGTGTTCCGCGGTGTCGAGGGGGCCAAGGAGTTCGGCATCCAGGCGAGCCAGCCCATCGTCGAGTTCGCCGTCAGCCAGGACCGGAAGAACCGGATAGTCGGCAAGCTCTTCAAAGGGCTCTCGGGTCTGTTGAGACAGCGCAACGTCACGGTGTTCGACGGGGTCGGACGGCTGCTGCCGGGCAGGGCCGTCGAGGTCACCGGTCCGGACGGCTCGATGACGCTCCTGAGCGGGAGCAACGTTGTGCTCGCAGCGGGCTCGGTCCCGAGGACACTTCCCGGTTTCGGTGTGGACGGCCGTTACGTCCTGACCTCGGACGAGCTCTTGGACCTGCGTGAGCTGCCGCGCTCGGCGGCGGTGATAGGCGGCGGGGCGATCGGCTGCGAGTTCGCCTCGATGCTGGCCGATCTCGGTGTCCGCGTCACGGTGCTGGAGGCCTTGTCCAAGATCCTTCCCGGATGTGACCAGGACGTGGCGAACGTCGTCGTCCGGTCGTTCGTCAAGCGTGGCATCACCGTGCGGACTTCTGTCACGGTCACCGGCCACGAGCCCGAGGGCGACCACACCGCCGTTGTCTTCCAGGACGGTGAGAAGCTCGAGGTGGAGACGATCCTGATGTCCATCGGCAGACGCCCGCTCTCGGATGGCCTGGTTGCCGAAGGCACGGGCGTCGAGATCGACGAGCGCGGCTATGTCCGCGTCGACGAGTGGATGCGGACGGGGGCTGCGGGCGTGTTCGCCGTCGGCGATCTCGTCGCGACCCCGCAGCTGGCACACGTCGGTTTCGCGGAGGCGATCCTGGCGGTGAAGCAGATCCTCGGAGAACGGGCGTTTCCCGTCGACTACGGCAAGGTCCCCTGGGCGATCTACTGCCATCCGGAGGTTGCTTTCGTCGGTATGACCGAGCAGGAAGCGCTCGACGCGGGCTTGGAGATCGTCACGAAGCGGGACCCTTTCGGCGGCAACAGCCGCGCCCTGATCCTCGGCGAGAGCGACGGTCTCGTGAAGGTGATCTGCGAGAAGAGGCCGGATGGCGGGGCGGGGCGGCTGCTCGGCGTGCACATGGTCGGACCCTGGGTGACCGAGCAGCTGGGGCAGGCCTATCTGTCGGTGAACTGGGAGGCCACCCCCGAGGAGATTGCGCCTTTCGTGCAGCCTCACCCGTCGCTGTCGGAAGCCTTCGGCGAGACTGTTCTGGCTCTTACGGGAAGGGGTCTTCACGTTGCCTGACATCACCATGCCGCAGCTCGGCGAGACCGTCACAGAGGGGACGATCATCCGCTGGATGAAGAAGGTGGGCGACGCGATCGCCTACGACGAGCCGCTGTTCGAGGTTTCTACCGACAAGGTCGACTCCGAGGTCCCCTCGCCCACGTCGGGCTACTTGGCGGAGATCCTCGTGGCCGAGGGCGCGACGGTGGACGTCGGCACCAAGCTTGCAGTCGTCACCGACCAGGTTCCCTCCGCCGGCGTGGCGAGGGAGCCGCTGGGTGCCCCGGCCGACTCACCGCCGCCGCCGGCAGCTGCGCCCGCACCGCCCGTGCCGAACCCCGCGCCCGTGTCCGCGTCCGCGCCGCAGGAACCCGAGCCGGCTCGCGCGTCCGAGTCCACCGGGACGAAGTCGAACGGCGCGGGGCTGGTGCTGTCCCCCGTCGTCCGGCAGCTGGTCGCCGAGTACGGCATCGACCCGGCCGACGTACCGGGCACCGGCAAGGGCGGCAGGATCACACGGGCGGACGTGCTCTCGTTCATCGACCGCCGTGCGGCCGGCGCGATCGCCGAGACGGCGACGGCGTCACGCCGTGTGGAGCCCTCGGCAAGCGCGCCCGCGCCCGCGGCCGGCACTGCGTTGGCCGGCTCGCAACCTGCCGCGGCCCGTACGTACACGCCCGTCGCGGGGGCACGCGACGAGGTCGTGCCGTTCACGAACATCCGGCGCCTCACCGCCGAGCACATGGTCCGGTCGAAGGCGACCTCGGCCCACACCCTTGCAGCGGTCGAAGCCGACTACGAGGGGATCGAGCGGGTCCGCAGGGCGCACAAGGACCGGTTCCGCGAGGAGGAGGGGATCGGTCTCACCTACCTTGCATTCGTCGCCCGCGCCGTCGCCGAGACCCTCCGCGACTTCCCGCAGTTGAACGCGTCCGTCGGCGACGACGCACTCATAGTCCACCGGGACGTCCACCTCGGGATCGCGGTCGACCTGGGACCGCGCGGGCTCATCGTCCCAGTCGTCCGCCATGCCGAGGGCCAGTCCCTGCGCGGGCTCGCCCGCGCCATGGCCGATCTCGCCGAGCGGGCGCGCACCCGAAAGCTCTCGGCCGACGAGGTCGTGGGCGGGACGTTCACGATCACCAACCCGGGCCCGTTCGGCACTTTCATGACGGTGCCGATCATCAACCAGCCAGAGGTGGCGATCCTCTCGACCGATGGGATCAAGCGCCGCCCTGTCGTGATCACAGCGCCAGATGGGACAGAGGCGGTCGGGATTCATTCCGTAGGCCTGCTCGCGCTCTCGTTCGACCACCGTGCCGTCGACGGGGCGTACGCATCGGCCTTCCTGCACGAGCTGGCCCGGGTCATCGAGTCTCGCGACTGGGAAGCCGAGCTTTGAGCGCACCGGGCCGGGAGCTGCGCGTCCGCTGGCTCGGGCGCGTCCGGTACCGGGACGCCCACGTCCTGCAGCAGGCCCTGTACAAAGCGGGCGGAGCCGAGTACCTGCTCTTGCTCGAGCACCCGCACGTTTACACCCTCGGCGTGCGCGCGGTACCCGCGCACGTCCTCGTGGATCCCGAGACGGTCGGCGCCGAGCTCGTGCACGCCGATCGAGGCGGCGACGTCACCTACCACGGTCCCGGTCAGCTCGTCGGATACCCGATCCTCAACGTCCCGATGGGGCTTCGCGCCGTGCCGGCGCACGTTCACGCGATCGAGCAGCTCGTCATCGATGCCCTCGGCGACCTCGGGCTCGCGGGAGCCGGCCGGCTCGCAGGCTATCCGGGTGTCTGGGTGGATCCTCTGGGTCCCGAGCCGAAGAAGGTCTGCGCGGTCGGTGTGAGGATCGACCGGGGCCGGTCCATGCACGGCTTCGCCCTGAACGTCGAGCCGGACCTCACCATGTTCGGCCACATCGTGCCCTGCGGCCTGACCGACTTGGGGGTGACCTCACTCGCTGCCGAAGGCGTGAACGTGACAATGCGCGACGTCGTCGAGGCGGTCGTGCGCCGGGTGCCCGATCAGCTCGTCCCTGGTGCGTCGATAGACCGCCAGGATGCGTCATGGTGGCCCGCGCCCACCCGGACCGTGGCACCCACCGGCAGTGCGGAGGGAGGGTCACGCCCGCCCCGGGCACTCGACCGCCGCCTGGTCGACGCCGGAGTCGACCCGGGACAGGGGGTCGCTCTCTCGAGCCCCAAGCCTGCTTGGGCGCGTGCTCAGGCGCGGATCGGGCCGGAGCTGATCCGGCTGCGTTCGACCATGCGCGAGCTCGACCTCGTGACCGTCTGCGAGGAAGCAGGGTGCCCGAACATCTTCGAGTGCTGGGCCGACGGCACGGCGACGTTCATGATCAACGGTGAACGCTGCACGAGAGCATGCGGCTTCTGCCTGATCGACACGAGACGCCCACTCCCGCTAGATCCGGGCGAGCCGGACCGTGTCGCCGAGGCGGTCGTCCGGATGAAGCTGACGCACGCGGTCGTAACGGCCGTGGCGCGCGACGACCTCGCCGACGGTGGGGCGCGGGCTTTCGCCGAGACCATCGCCGCCATTCGCCGACGCAGTCCCGGCACCACCGTCGAGGTTCTCATCCCGGACTGCAAGGGCGACGAAGCCTCCCTCAAGGTCATCTTCGATGCCCGCCCCGACGTGTTGAACCACAATCTCGAGACGGTCAACCGGCTGCAGCGCGCCGTGCGTCCCTCGGCCTCCTACGCGCGGAGCCTGTCCGTGCTCGCCCGCTCGGTCTCGGCCGGTTGCACGACCAAGTCGGGCATCATCCTCGGCATGGGCGAGACCGTCCCCGAGGTGGTGGCTGCACTCGGCGATCTTCGCGCTGTGGGAGTCGAGATCGTGACGCTCGGCCAGTACCTGCGCCCGACCGCAGGGCATTTGCCGGTTGCGCGCTGGTGGACTCCATCGGAGTTCGATGAGCTCGCCGCGACGGCCCGGGCGATGGGAATCGCGCACGTCGAGGCGTCGCCGTTGACACGCTCGAGCTACCACGCAAAGCGCGCAGTCGTGGCGTCGGGCCTGGCCGTTGCCGTCGCGGAGACGGCGGAGGTGTAGTGACCGTTCCTGGCCTGCCCGATGAGCGGATGGACCTCTCGTTCGCCAGGGCGGCGCGCTTCGCGAGCGTGCGGGAGGCCATGAGGGACCTGGAGGTCGACGCCCTCCTCCTCTCGCTCGGGGCCGACCTGCCGTGGCTGACGGGTTACGAGGCCATGGCGCTCGAGCGTCTGACGGTGCTCGTGCTCCCCGCAGACGACAACGCGACGTTGGTCGTGCCCGAGCTCGAGGCGTCGCGCGTGGACCACGATCCGCGTCTTTTCGCCATGCGCCCCTGGTCGGAGAACGAACATCCCACCGAGCTCGTGGCGGGACTCGTCGGGCGCAGGACGCGACTCGCAGTCTCGGACCGGTGCTGGGCCTCGCACTTGCTCGAGCTCGAGCGCTCGATCCCAGGAGCGGACTGGCGAAGTGCGAGAGAGGTTGTCGGACCGCTGCGGGCGGTGAAGGACGCTCACGAGGTCGCGGCGCTTCGTGCCGCCGGGAAGGCCGCGGACGCCGTGGCGGCGGCGCTCCAGGGGGGCGAGATCGCCCTCATCGGCAGGACCGAGGCGGACGTCTCCGCCGAGATCTCTGCACGGCTCCGAGCCGAAGGTCACGACCGGGTCAACTTCTCCATCGTCGGATCTGGCCCCAACTCAGCCAGCCCCCACCATGAACCCGGTCGGCGCGTCATAGGCAGGGGCGAGGCCGTCGTGTGCGACTTCGGCGGCTCGTTCCGCCTCGGCGAGGGCATCGGTTACTGCTCGGACATCACACGCACCCTCGTGACCGGAGAACCCGACGCGGAACTCCTCGAGATGTTCGGCGTGCTCCACTTCGCGCAAGCTGCCGCAGTCGCGGCCGCAGTCGTCGGCACGCCTTGCGAGCAGGTCGATCATGCCGGCCGGGAGCTGATCACCGCCGCCGGCTACGGCAAGTCGTTCATCCACCGCATCGGGCACGGTATCGGGATCGAGGAGCACGAGGACCCCTACATGGTGGCCGGGAACTCGACGCCGCTCGTGGCCGGCCATGCCTTCTCGGTCGAGCCGGGCATCTACTTGAGTGGACGTTTCGGGGCCCGGATCGAGGACGTCGTGATAGCGACCGACGACGGTCCGCTCGCCTGCAATCAAGCCGACCACTGCCTGGCGGTGGTCGAGGCCTGAACACGTGATGGTCCTGCCGCCGGTCGGCCCGCTACGCCGGGCCGCTCGCCGGACTGCTTCGGCAGCCAGAGAAAGAGAGGTTGGTGCCATGGATCTGGGTCTTCGGGGACGGGTGGCCGTAGTCGCGGCCTCGTCCAAGGGTCTCGGTCGCGCCGCCGCCGATGCGCTCGCTGATGAAGGCGTCGGCCTGGTCATCTCCGCCCGCGGCAAAGAGGCGCTGGCGAATGCCGAGGCTGCGCTCAAGTCGCGCGGCACCGAGGTGGTCGGCATCCGGGCCGACGTGACCGATCCCTCGACGCCCGAGCACCTCGTCTCGGCGGCGGTCGAGCATTTCGGCCGTCTCGACATCGTCGTGGCGAACGCCGGCGGCCCGCCGGCGCTTGGCGCGCTCGACTGCGACGACGACGCCATCTTGAAGGCTGTCCAGGCGAACCTGCTCACCAGCGTCCGCTTCGTGAGGGCGTCCCTGCCCCACATGAGGGCAGCGGGATGGGGCCGGATCTGCTGCATCGCCTCCTCGACCATCGCCCAGGCCAACCCGACGCTGGCGCTGTCCAACACCGCACGTACGGGGCTGTGGGCCTGGGCGAAAACGGCGGCTTCCGATTTGCGCGGCACGGGCATCACCTTGAACCTCGCCTGCCCCGGGTACCACGCGACAGACCGCATGATTGAGCTCGGCTTTACCTCCAGCGGACGCCCGATGGGCGACGCGGCCGACTTCGGCAAGGTCGTGGCATTCCTGTGCTCGCAGCAGGCGTCGAACGTGAACGGCGCGCGGATCGTCGTCGACGGCGGGGAGTCCCTCGCGCTCTGAGCGGGGCGCCGCGGTCCTCCGACTCCCTGGCCCGGACCGATAACCTGCGGATATGCAAGGCGTCGGCGTGGGAAGGAAACATCCATGACTATCCCGTCGTCCCTCTACCGGCTCACAGGTGAGCCTGCTCCACCGTCCCCGGTGCTCGTCGTCGCACTCGACGGATGGGTCGACGCAGGTCTCGCAGGCGGGACGGCCATGGCGAGCCTGTTCGAGGCCATCGAGACCCGGCTCTACGCGGTGTTCGACTCCGAGGAGCTTCTCGACCAGCGTGCCCGAAGGCCCAAGCTCAAGATCTCCGACGGGATCAACGAGGGCCTCGATTGGCCGCAGGTGGTCCTGAGCGTCGGTGCCGACCGGCTCGGCTCGGGCATCGCCATGCTTGCCGGCCCCGAGCCCGACCTGCGTTGGCAGGCGTTCGCGGACGCCGTCGCCGAGCTGGCCATGGCGCTCGGGGTGCGGCTGATGGTGGGGTTCGGAGGCTTTCCCGCAGCAGCTCCGCACACCCGACTCGTCAAGTTGGCGGCGACCGCCACGAACGTTCAGCTGGCCAAGAAGATCGGTTTCATCCCGGGCGCGATCGAAGTCCCGGCAGGGATCCAGGCCGTGATCGAGCTCGCGTGCGGGAAAGTCGGGATCCCCTCCATCGGGCTGTGGGCACGTGTGCCGCACTACGTCGCTGCGATGCCGTTCCCCGCGGCGTCGGTCGTCCTGTTGGACGGTCTGGCGAGCCTGTCCGGTCTCGTGATCGACTCCCATGTGCTCTCCGAAGCCGCCGACTCAGCACGCGAGAAGGTTGACGAGCTCATCGCCCAGAGCAGCGAGCACCAGGAGATGGTCCGCCTGCTCGAGCAGCAGATCGACGAGCTCGAAGGCAGGCCGGAAATGCCCGTAGACCGCAGGGTCCCTTCCGGAGACGAGATCGCGGCGGAGCTCGAACGGTACCTGCGCGGCCAGTAGGGGCCGCGGTGGCGGGCGCCATGCGCTAAGTTTCCAAAGCGGATGACATAGGTCATCATTAGCTGTCCGCGACGAGGGGGGATTCCGATGGGTGTTACCGACGAGCTTCTGGTCAACAACAAGGCCTACGCCTCGTCATTCGACAAGGGCCACCTGCCCCTGCCACCAGGCAAGAAGGTGGCGGTACTGGCCTGCATGGACGCCAGGGTGAACCCGTACGGGTTGCTCGGCCTGGAAGAGGGCGAGGCCCATGTCATTCGCAACGCCGGTGGCGTCGTCACCGACGACGAGATCCGCTCGCTGGCGATCTCGCAGCGACTGCTCGGTACCGAGGAGATCATCCTCATCCATCACACCGACTGCGGGATGCTCACCTTCACAGACGACCAGTTCAAGAGGCAGATCCAGGACGAGGTCGGCATCAAGCCGGAATGGGCGGCGGAAGCCTTCGAGGACCTCGACGAGGACGTCCGCCAGTCGATAGCGCGCATCAAGGCGAGCCCGTTCATTCCCAGCAAAGACTCGGTCAGGGGATTCGTCTACGACGTGACGAACGGGAGGCTCCGCGAGGTCGTCTGAGGCTTCGCTGTGGGGAGGGGCAGCCCCGTCGGGAGCGAGAACGACTCGCCGGCCGTCGCCGGCGCTCGACCACGAGAGGAAGAGGATGAAGATGGACCTTCGCATACAGTGCCTGTGCGTCGACGCTCGTGACCCTTCGTCGATCGCGGGCTTCTGGGAGTCCGCACTCGGGTGGCGCCGCACTCACGAGGAGCCCGACGAGGTCGTGCTCGAGCCACCGGCCGGTGGCCCAGAGGACGGAGTGGTCCCCGACTTGTTGTTCCTGAGGGTCCCCGAGCCGAAGACCGTGAAGAACCGTCTCCATCTCGACCTCCGTCCCGCCGACCAGACAAGGGAAGTCGAGCGCCTGGAGTCGCTCGGCGCCAGACGGGTCTCGGTCGGCGAGACCCCTGAGGCAACCTGGGTTGTGCTCGCGGATCCGGAGGGCAACGAGTTCTGCGTCTTGAGGGCCCTACAGCCCTGAGTGCCGGCTGGCGGTCGGGCTGCGCCTTGGCGCCGCCCTGGGCCGCAGGGCGTCCGGGGCGCGAACTGACCGAGCACCTGGCGGACTGTTACGGCCGCACGACTCACCCAAGCGCCCGGCTCACGCCCTCCTCCCGGGTCGCGAGCACCCCGGCCGCTTCGCGGACGAAGCCTTCGAGCACGGCGATGTCGTCGTCTGCTTCGGCGTGCCACTGCACCCCGACGAGGAAGGGTCCTGTC